>Ga0335081_10015762_pt1 | contig 12232 bp, 9 predicted proteins | sample Lox_Sample_35_FD_206713 | JGI IMG/M metagenome (GOLD analysis project Ga0335081, IMG submission 206713) | Soil microbial communities from Loxahatchee National Wildlife Refuge, Florida, United States - Lox_Sample_3.5 | ecosystem: Environmental > Terrestrial > Soil > Wetlands | place: USA: Florida... | reverse complement strand
GCTGATTACCGGCTCTGGGCGCCCGATCCGCGCGAGATCTACCGCGCCAATGTCGAGGGCACGCGCGCGGTGCTCGAAGCGGCGCGCGAGGCAGGCGTGCGGCGCGTGGTGCACACCTCGAGTGTCGGGACCATCGGCTTTCGCGCCAACGGGCGCCCCGCTGACGAGGACTCGCCGGTCTCGCTCTCGGACATGATCGGCGCCTACAAACGCTCGAAGTTTATGGCGGAGCAGGTGGCGATGGAAACCGCGCGCGGAGGATTGGACGTGGTGATTGTCAATCCGACCACGCCGGTCGGTGAGCAGGACATCAAGCCCACGCCCACTGGCCGTGTGATCGTGGACTTCCTCAAGCGGAAGTTTCCGGCGTACGTGGATACGGGGCTGAACCTGGTGGATGTTCGCGAGTGCGCGCGTGGCCACTTGATGGCGGCTGAGCGGGGCCGGCGCGGGGAGCGATACATCCTGGGCGGCGAGGATTTGACGCTGAAGCAGATTCTCGACCGGCTGGCGGCGATCACAGGGCTGCCCTCGCCCAAGGTGAAGCTGCCGTACGCGGTGGCGCTGGCCGCGGGCGCGGTGGACACGCTGTTCAGCGGCGTGCTGCGCGGGCGCGAGCCGCGAGTGACGCTCGATTCGGTGCGCATGGGTCGCAAGAAGATGTTCGCGTCGTCGGCCAAGGCGGAGCGCGAGCTGGGATGGAAGACGGTCGCGGTGGACGACGCGCTGCGGCGCGCGGTGGAGTGGTTCGGGGCGCACGGCTATGCGTAGAAATAGGGTTTCGGGAGGGCACGGCTTCAAGTCGTGCCGCTGAGGTCCGCTCCAGATGCGGGTTTTGGCCCCTGAGGGAAACGTGGTCGGGATCGTCACCGCGATGGCGACGGAAGTCCGGCCCCTAATACGGGATTGGCGGCAAAATCCCCACCCTTGGGAAAAGCGGCCAAGGGTAGGGCACCCCGCGGGTTTTTTTGAGAGCGACGGTGCCGTGCTGCTGTGCGGCGGGATCGGGTACGAAGCAGGGAAGCGCGCCGCGGAAGCGGTGATCGAGCACGCGAAGCCGTCGTTGCTGATCGCGGCTGGCCTAGCCGGCGGATTGAAGCCGGAGTGGACGCTGGGCCGCACGATGGTCGCGGCGGAAGTGGTCGATGAGGCCACGGGACGGCGCTTCAAGACCGCGTACGGCGAGGGAACCGTGGTCAGCTCGCGCGAGATCGCGCGCGCGTCGAAGAAGCGAGAACTGGCATCGCGTTTCGGCGCCGATCTGGTGGATATGGAGGGCGCGGCGGTGGCAGAGGTCGCCGGGGCCCACGGGCTGCCGTTTCTGGCGGTTAAGGCGGTTTCGGACGAGATGGATTTCGAGCTCCCGCCGCTGCAGGGCTTTGTCGACCCTGAAGGCCGTTTTCAGAGTGCGCGCTTCGGATTCTGGGCAGCCTGGCATCCGCGGTGGTGGCCGGCCATTGCGCAGTTGAAGAAGAGAAGTGATCGCGCAGCGGCGGCGCTGGCGGAGAAGTTGAGAGCAGTGATTGCGGAAGCTCAGGAAGCACCGCGGGGCTCACGCCCCGCTCTCGCGTGAGGTCGAATGCAGGTCCTCACGCTCGCGCCTACGGCGCTTCGCTCAGGATGACAGTTTAGCTTTTGTAGATGGCAACCGCGACCCAATCCGGAATGAAACAAGCGCATAGGGCGATCCCTTCGACCATGACCGCGGCCGTCTATCGCGGACAGCACGACGTGCGCATGGAAACTGTCCCGGTGCCCGAAATTGGGCCGGGCGAGGTGCTGTTGCGCGTGCATACCTGCGGCATCTGCGGCACCGATCTAAAGAAAATCGCAACCGGATCGCACTCGGCCCCGCGCATCTTCGGCCACGAGACGACCGGGATCATCGCGGCGATGGGTGAAGGCGTGCGCGGATTCGACGTCGGCGACCGCGTGATGGCCTTCCATCACATCCCTTGCCGCGAGTGCTATTACTGCCGGCATAAGGTGTTCGCGCAGTGCGAGGTGTACAAGCGCGTGGGCTGCACAGCCGGTTTCGAGCCTGCCGGCGGCGGCTTCGCCGAGTATGTGCGCGTGATGGACTGGATCGTCGCGGGCGGGTTGGTGAAGATTCCTGACGATGTCTGCTACGAGCAGGCGTCGTTCATCGAGCCGATCAACACCTGCATGAAGGGCATCGAGACCCTGCGCCTGGAGCCGGGCGAGACCGTGCTGGTGATGGGACAGGGTCCGATTGGACTGATACTGGCGTACCTGGCCCAGCGCGCCGGTGCAAGGGTGATAACTTCCGATTTGTATGCCCAGCGGCTTACAATAGCTATGTCACTCGGTATTGCGGAAACTATCGACGCCGAGCGCACCGAGACGGTCAGGCGAGTGCGCGAGTTAACCGAGGGACGCGGGGCTGATGCCGTCATCCTGGCGGTGGCCGCCAACCAGCTCGTCCGTCCCGCCCTGGAGGCAACGCGGCCCGGCGGCAGAACGATGTTGTTCGCGCAGACGGTGCGCAGCGCCGTGGAGATCGACCCGGCTGCCATCTGCGTGGACGAGAAGTCGTTAGTGGGCTCCTACAGCGCATCGGTCGATCTGCAGGAAGAGTCGGTGCGGTTCGTGCTTGGCCGCGAGCTGGATCTGACGCGGCTCATCACGCACCGTTTTCCGCTTTCTCATGCGGTGGAGGCTTTACAACTGGCCGCCCAGCCGCGCGCCGACTCATTGAAGGTGGTGGTGCAACCCGCATTGGCGGGTTGGGAAGGAACTACGTGAACGGGAACATGACAGCCGCTGTCCTCTATGGCAAAGAGGACGTGAAGATTGAGAAGGTGCCGATCCCCCGCCTGGGCGAGGGAGAAGTGTTGATCAAAGTGCAGGTGGCGCTCACCTGCGGCACCGACCTGAAGGTGTACCAGCGCGGGTATCACGCGCGCATGATCGTGCCTCCCGCCCTGTTCGGGCATGAATTGGCGGGCGTCATCGAGGAAGTGGGGCCGAACGTGCGCTGGTTCCGCAAGGGAATGCGGGTGGTAGCGTTGAACTCCGCGCCCTGCCAGATGTGCTTCTACTGCTCCAAGCACCAGGAGAACCTCTGCGAAGACCTGCTGTTCAACAACGGCGCCTACGCCGAGTACATCCGTATCCCGCGGCGCATTGTCGAGACCAATATGCTGGCCATCCCCAACCAGGTCAGCTTCGAAGAGGCCGCGATGGTCGAACCGCTGGCCTGCGTGCTGCGCGGGTTGCACGAGACCGGGGTTGAAATCGGCGACACCGTCACCATCATCGGTGGCGGTCCCATCGGATTGATGTTCGTGCAGGTGGCCAAGCTGGCGGGTTGCAACGTGATCGCGGTGGTCAAACGCGACTCACAGGGCGTGGCAGCCAAGCGCTTCGGCGCTGATGACATCGTGCTGACCACCGGAAATGCGGATGTGCTCGAAGCTGTCCGCGCGCTTACTCCGGACCGCCGCGGCTCTGACGTGGTAATCGAGGCGGTGGGGCGTCCGCAGGCGTGGGAGTGGGCGGTGGACATGGTACGCAAGGGCGGCACCGTGAATTTCTTCGGTGGATGCGCCTCGGGGACCAAGGTTCCGCTCGACACCAGCCGTCTGCATTATTCCGAGATCACGCTCAAAGCGACGTTCCATCACACGCCGGAGGGAGTGCGCAAAGCCTTCGCGCTGATCGCGGAGCGCAAGATTCGCGGCACCGATTACATTACCGGCGAGGCGCCGCTGTCGCGGTTGCAACAGGTGCTTCGCCACATGCTGAACCGCAACGGGGACATCAAGACCGCGATCATCCCCGGACACTAGGCGGCGCGGGAATCGAGCCGAGTCTTATGTCGACACTCGCGAGCCACGGTTCCCCAACTCTGAACAGCGCAGCTCCTCGCGCGGACGGCTGGGCCCGGCTGCCTGCCGAGTATGCTATCCCCGATAAAGCTCCGTCGCTCGCAGAAGCGCAGGCATACTGCGAGCGTCTGGCGCAAACCCACTACGAGAATTTTTCCGTCGCCACGTGGTTCCTGCCCAAGCGCCTGCGCCCGCACTTCTACTCACTCTATGCCTACTGCCGCATCTCCGACGATCTGGGAGACGAGGTCGGCGATCCGCAGCAAGCGCTGGCGCTGCTCGATGAATGGGAGCGGGAGCTGGAAGCCACGTATCGCAGTCTCGACGGGGTGGAGGAGGTCCTCAGCCCTGCGGTTACGGCGGATAGGAAACCCGGAACCTTCGTCCCAGAGGCAAACGGCCCTCGCCATCCCGTGTTCATTGCATTGCGCGAGACCATCCACGCGTGCGAGATCCCGCAGCACGAGTTCGCTGATCTATTGAGGGCCTTCCGCCAGGACCAGACCGTCCATCGCTATGAAACTTTCGACGATCTGCTCGGCTACTGCCGCTATTCGGCGAATCCGGTTGGCCATCTCGTGCTCTACGCCTGCGGATATCGCGATGCCGAGCGGCAGCAGCTCTCCGATTCCACCTGTACGGCGCTGCAACTGGCGAACTTCTGGCAGGACGTGAGCGTCGATTGGCAGAAAGGACGCATCTACCTTCCGCTAGAAGACATGCGCCGCTTTGGGGCGAGCGAACGCGAGGTCGCGGAGCGGCGTCCGACGCCGGAGTTTCTGAAGCTGATGAAGTTTGAAGTGGAGCGGGCGCGGGAATGGTTTGAGCGCGGCCTGCCGCTGGCCGGGCTTGTCGACCGCGATCTGGGGATCGACATCGAGCTATTCAGCCGCGGCGGGCAGGAGATCCTGAATGCCATCGCACGCCAGGGATTCGATGTCCTGGGCGCCCGTCCGGCGATCTCCAAGCCACGGAAGCTGTGGCTGGTGGCAAGGGCAGCGGCAAAGCGGCTTGGCTGGAAATGAAGACGCAGGTTGCAGCGGCGTATGGAGTTTGCCGTCAGATCACACGGTCGGCGGCGCGAAATTTCTACTACGGATTTCTAGTGCTGCCGCGGGAGCGCCGCGACGCGCTAAGCGCGGTGTACGCCTTCATGCGCCACTCCGACGACCTTTCCGACGATCCCGGGCTCACTCGCCTCGAGCGCGAGGACAAACTGATGGAGTGGCGAGACGCGCTGCATCGTGTTGCTGCGGGGGAACACACTGACGATCCCGTGCTGCTGGCGTTGGCCGATGCCCAGCAGCGCTTCAAAATTCCGCTGGAACTCTTCGACCGCCTGGTCGAGGGAACGGCGATGGACGTACCGCGGCAGACTGGCCAGTCCATCCGCTATCAGACCTTCGACGACCTGCGCCGCTACTGTTATCACGTGGCCTCGGTCGTAGGATTGATCTGCATCAAGATTTTCGGCTACCGTGATCCGGCGGCGGAAGCCCTGGCCGAGCAGTGCGGGCTCGCCTTCCAGTTGACCAATATTATTCGCGACGTTAAGGAAGATGCGGCCATGGGGCGGGTTTACCTGCCGCAGGAGGACCTGGAACGCTTCGGACGCACGGCATCCGATCTCGAACCGGCGCGGCTGAAGAATGGGTTCGATGCGCGCAGCCTGCGTCCGGTGCTGGAATTTGAAGCTAACCGCGCGCGCGAACTCTACCGCGCCGCCGATCAACTGCTGCCGCTGATTGATGTGGACAGCCGTCCGGCGCTGTGGGTGCTGGTGGAGATCTACCGGCGGCTGCTGGAGAAGATTGCAGCGAGCGGCTACGACGTCTTCGGAAAGAAGATTCGGCTGAGCCGCCGCGAGAAGCTCAGCGTGCTCTCCCGCGGATTCTGGCGGCGGCTGGCGTGAGCTCGCAGGGAACCCCGCACGTCGCGATCGCGGGCGGAGGGCTGGCCGGACTGGCTGCGGGATGCGCCCTCGCCGGCGCCGGCTTCCGCGTAACGCTCATTGAGAAGCGGCCTTTCGTGGGCGGACGCGCGTCGTCCTACGAGCACCCCGGCACAGGCGAAGTAGTGGATAACTGCCAGCACGTGCTGCTGGGCTGCTGCACCAACCTCATCGACTTCTACCGGCGGATCGGTGCGGAAGACAAGATCGGCTGGTACGACCGTCTCAATTTCATCGAGCCGGGCGGGAGAAGGTCGGAGATCTCGCCCTCCTGGTTGCCGCCGCCATTCCACACCGCACCTTCATTCCTGAAAGCCAGCTCGCTGGCGCTTGGCGACAAGCTGGCGATTGCACGAGCCATGATGTCGCTTGTCCAGCAATTGCCATGTGATACCAAAGAATCATTCATGCAATGGTTGAAGCAGCGCGGGCAGACCGAGCTTGCCATCGAGCGCTTCTGGAAGGTGGTGCTGGTGAGCGCGCTCAACGAAGACCTGGAGCGCATGTCGGTGTACTACGCGGCGCAGGTGTTTCGCGAGGCGTTCCTGAAATCGCGCGAAGGTGGACGCATGGGCGTGCCACGCGTGCCGCTGACGGAATTGTACGGCGCGGCGGCGGAGTACATTCGCGCGCGTGGGGGCGAAGTGAGGCTGCGGGCCTCGGTGGAAACATTCCGCGCCGATGCGCCGGGAGTGCAGTTGTGCGTGAACGGTGCGGAAATGACTTGCGATTTTGCGGTGCTGGCCGTGCCCTTCGACGCCCTCGGCCGGATGCTGCCGCAAGGCGTGGAGGCAGGGCCGCTCGCCGAGATGATCGCGCGTTTTGAGACTTCGCCCATCACCGGCATTCATTTGTGGTTGGACCGCGAGATCACCGACCTTGACCACGCGGTGCTGCTCGACCGCACCATCCAGTGGATGTTCCACAAGTCGCGCCTGCTGGGACGCGGCGGGCCGAGCTACGTTGAGCTAGTGGTCAGCTCGTCGAAAGCGCTGGTCGAGAAGCCGCGCGCGGAGATCATCGAGATGGCGCTCGGCGAATTGGGCGAGTTCTTCCCCGCGGCGCGCGATGCCAAGCTGGTGAAGGCGACCGTCATCAAGGAAGTGCATGCAACGTATTCGGCGCTGCCGGGCTCGGACGCCTATCGTCCGGCGGCGGCAACGGTATGGCCGCGCGTCTTTCTCGCGGGAGATTGGACGCGCACCGGTTGGCCCGCCACCATGGAAGGCGCCGTGCGCAGCGGATACCTGGCGGCAGAGGCCGTGGCGCAGACGGCAGGGAAACAGGCGAAGTTCATGGCGAAGGATCTCGCAACAAGAGGGCTGATGAGGATTTGGAACACACAATAAGCTTGGCAGTCCCGCTACAACCCAACCTCGGTGTTATGATCCACACATGTGGCAAACGGGAGGGTGATGGCAAAAGCTATCCTCATAAATCCATCCATGTCCACCTCCGGATATAGTTTCATCACCCCGCGCTGGCTTTTTGTGATCGCGCAATCAACTCCAACTGACCTCGTTGGTGATCCTATCCTCGTCGATGAATCCATAGAAAAATTCAACCCCGATATGGTTGGTCCCGGTGACATCGTCGGCATCGGCATCAGCAGTGGCAATTGCATTCCCGGCTACCGAGCCTTGCGAGCCGCGAAGTCGAAGGGCGCTACCGTGATCGTGGGCGGTATTCACGCGACGATTTTCCCCGAGGAGCCACTCCGGATGGGAGCCGACGCGGTGGTGACCGGGAGTGGAGAAGCGGTGTGGGGCAGGGCCGTCAAGGATGCGATGGTCCATCAACTCCAGCGGCAGTACGCCGGCGGGCGCACCTCCGGAGAGGCGATGCTGAAGGCGAGGTGGGACCTGTTGGACCCCACCAAGTACATTTTTCCTTCGGTGCAAACGGTGGCGGGCTGTCCCGAAAACTGCAGCTTCTGTTCCGTGTGGGTCACGGAAGGGCGCCAGCCGCGGCAGCGCCTCAGCGCCAAGGTCATCGAGGAAGTGAATGAGCTGCATGACCTCGGTTTTCGTTACATCGTATTTGCCGACGACAACTTCAACCCTTCGACGGTTGGCCGCATCGCCCGCGAATCCAGCGAGAGCAAAAAACGGGAGTTGGAGCGAGTCCGGGAGGAACGATTACGCTTCTTCGAAGAATACGACCGGTCGGTCCCGAAGGATATGTACGCTTTTGCCCAGATGACGGCCGAAGTTATAAGCGACCAAGAGTACCTGGATGCCATGTACCAGAAGATGCGCATCAGGACGGCACTCATCGGAGTGGAGTCATTCTCCGAAGAGGGACTGAAGAGCGCGGGCAAGCTATGGAATCCGGTGGGGGAGAAGATGGTCGGGGCCATCCAGAAAATTCAGGCCACCGGAATCATGGTGTTGAGTTCCATCATCTGCGGCCTCGAATCGGACACGTTAGAAACCATTCGGACCATGCGGAAGTTTGCCAACGAGTCGGGGACCCTGTTTGCACAATTTACCGTCTATAACCCTTATCCCGGCACCAAAGATTTTCATGAAATGATGGACGATAAGAAGAACCTCGGGAAAGCGGGCTTCCATCCCAAGCACAAGACCCAAATCCTCGCCGATGAATACTGGCTCAAGCCCCTCAAACCAGTCGATATAGCTAAGCATCCGAACATGAGCGGTGCCGACTTACACCGCGAGAACAAGCAGTGCTGGAGCAGCTTTTACTCGCTGCGGCAGAGCTTAAAGAGAACCGGCCGCGGAAGAGCCCGCCGCTGGCCATGGGGCGCCAAGCTGGCGTATCTGCTGATCTGCGTGCTATTCAAGCGAGCATACGCAGGTTACGGGATGGCAGCCGACAGCGTTCGCCGCAAGGAAAACGGAACCGTGACCAGGATGCTGCTGAGGACAGCCGTGACCGTCTTTAACCGGTACTACCGCGAGAAACGCATGCGTTTACACATGACCGTGATGTCTACGAAATCCCCAGAGCCTCTAAAGAAGACTGCAACGCAGGGCGGTTGATACTGCGCCCGGCCGCACTGACTCGCGCCAAAACCGGGCGCTGGCTCGGGATGACAATCAAGAAAGGGGACCTCCTCGGCAACTCCTAGACCTCAACGGTCTCAGCCGTAGTCTCGCGTTCTTTCGCAGGGGGCGGAGGTGCTGTGGGAGTCGCGCGGCGGTCAGCAACGTAGCGGTTACGGGCGGCGCGCAGCTTCAAGAAAGCGCGGGCTTCTTTGTATAAGCGCTTGCGCTCGCCGGAGTCGAACATGGCCTTGCGCACGATGCGGTACACCGCTTTGGGACGGAAGTAGTATTCGTCGTAGAAGCGGTGGACGGCCTCCATCACTTCCTCGCGCGGCAGCCCGGGATACTCGATGTGGGCGAGCTGGTGTCCGCCTTCGTCCACCATCCGCTGCTCGTTGACGATGAAGCCATTTTTCTTCGCGAAATCATAGAACTCTGTCCCGGGATAAGCGTGCGCCACCGAGACCTGGATGGTGTGAACGTCGAGCTGCTTGGCAAAGTTGATGGTCTGGCGGATGCTCTCGCGAGTCTCGCCGGGCAGTCCGAGAATAAAGTCGCCGTGAATCACGAGGCCAAGCTTGTGGCAGTCGCGCGTAAAATCGCGCGCGCGTTCGACGGTGGCGCCCTTCTTGATGTTCTTGAGGATCTGTGGATCGCCGGATTCATAGCCGACGATAAGCAGCCGGCAGCCAGCCTCGCGCATGGCTTTCAGCGTCTCGTAATCGGTGGTGACGCGCGAGGTGCACGACCAGGTGAGCTTGAGTGGCTTCAGCTTCTCGCACAGCTCGATGGTGCGCGCCTTCTGGATGTTGAAGGTGTCGTCGTCGAAGAAGAATTCCTTCACCCAGGGCCAGTATTCCTTGGCCTTGGCCATCTCGCGGGCGATGGCATCGCTGGAGCGCTTGCGCCAGGGATGCCCGCTCAACGTCTGCGGCCACAAGCAGAAGGTGCACTGCGCCGGGCAGCCGCGAGTTGAATAGAGCGAGACGAAGGGATACAGCAGAAAGGGCACGTTGTAACGGCGGATGTCGAGATCGCGGTGATAGATGTCGGTGACGTCGGGCAGAGCATCGAGGTCGTCGACCGGCGGGCGGTCGGGATTGTGTACGATGCGGCCATCCAGACGGTAGGAAATGCCGAGAATTTCGTTGAGGGGCTTGCCCTGAGCGAACTCCACGGTGGCGTAATCGAACTCGCGGCGGACGATGAAATCAATCGCCGGGCAATCGCGCAGCACCGGCTCCGGCAGCACCGTGACGTGCGGTCCAACGAAGGCGATCTTCAGCCCCGGTTGCGCCGCCTTCATCGCCTCAGCCAGCTTGCAATCGCCCGGAAAGCCCGGTGTGCTGGTAAACAGCACCACGAACTCGTAATCCTTCGAGATCTCAACCGTCTCCTGCCAGGAGACGTGGTGCGGGCTGGCATCGAGCAGGCGCGAACCCTCCAGCATGCCGGCGGGATAAGCCAGCCAGACCGGGTACCAGTAGGACTCGATCTCGCGGGTTGCGGGCCAGCGGGAACTGGCGCCGCCGTCAAAATTCTCAAAGGAGGGCGGATTCAGAAACAGGGTTTTTAACGGCATGCGATGCTCAATAGTACCATCCGCGTGGGCAGGTCAACAGACAGCGCGTTACCGCGCCGCCCGTCATCGATTAAGATGCGCTCACCCCGGCTGGATAGTACGGTAAGGGCAGAATCGGGAAAGGTCAATAGCGGCGTAGCCGCCGGCTGTCGGAATCGGGCGAGCGCAGGATATGGCGGTGCGACTTGCGCTATACTTTTCCACCTTCGCAGTAGCGTCTGGATGTGCTGGCCTGCCTTGGGCCAGCCTCGATGGAGGGCCCTGTGCACCTGTTCCGGCGACTTGCCATGTACATAACCAGCCAGCACCCGCAATGGGCACCTCCGGATTTCCGTGATTTGCTGGAATCGGCGCCTGACGCGATGGTGATCGTCAACACCGATGGCAAGATCGTAGTGGTTAACAGTCAGACCGAAATCCTGTTTGGCTACGGCAGGCAAGAGCTGCTGGGACAGCCGGTGGAAATTCTGATCCCCGCCCGCTTCGCTCCTCAGCATGCGAAACATCGCACCACTTTCTTCTCCGATCCGCGGCTACGGCCGATGGGAGTCGGACTGGAGCTGTTTGGCCGACGAAAGGACGGCAGCGAGTTCCCGGTGGAGATCAGCTTGAGCCCGCTGCGCACGCCGCAAGGGATGTTTGTGACCGGCGCCGTGCGCGACATCACCGAGCGCAAGAAGATAGAAGAACAGGTCATCAGACTCAACACCCAGCTCTCGGAGGCGGTGCGGCGCTCTGAAAAGCTGGCGGCTACCGGCCGGCTGGCGGCCACCATCGCCCACGAAATCAAGAATGCGCTGGACACGCTGCTCAATCTGCTCTACCTGATCGAACTGAACGGGTCCGTGGAACCGGAACTGAGGGAGATGATCGGGCAGGCGCGGGAGGAGGTGGCGCGCATCGGACACATCACCCGCAACACCCTGGCGCTGCAGCGTGAGACCGCGTTCCCGGTCTCGATGAGCCTTTCCGAGATCATCGACGGGGTGTGCCGGCTGTTCGAATCTCCGCTGGCGCAGAAGCGCATCCGCCTGGAGCGGCAGTACGAGACCAGCGGGCAGATGATGGGCTTCCCCGGCGAGCTGCGGCAGGTGTTTACCAACCTGATCGCCAATGCCGTAGACGCTATGGGCGACGGCGGTCACCTGACCCTCACTCTTTCCAGCCTGGACAGCGCGTTTCGCGTGTGCGTCGCCGACGACGGCCCCGGCATCCCGGCCGAGCATCTGGAGAAGGTGTTTGCGCCCTTCTTCACCACCAAGGGAGAAAAGGGAACCGGCGTAGGACTTTGGGTGACGCGCAACATCGTCGAGGATGTTGGCGGGCGTATCGAGGTCTCCAGTTCGACGCGGCCTGGCCACAGCGGCACCTCCTTCACCATCACTCTTCCTCGCGCGAAAGGCCGGGCGAACGGTGGTGAAGAAGAACGGCACCTGCCCAAAGCGTCCGCCGGCTGAGCGCGGTTTTTTCTTCACTCTCCTGCTAACCCCCCGGAAGGCCGGGGAATCACAACCTCATGGAGGCGTCCATGGCCAAGACCTACGACGCGATCATTATCGGCACCGGGCAGGCCGGGCCGTCGCTGGCGGTGCGGCTGGCGGGAGCGGGGAAAAAAGTCGCCGTCATCGAGCGCAAGTTCTTCGGTGGAACCTGCGTCAACACCGGCTGCATCCCCACCAAGACGATGGTCGCGAGCGCTTACGCGGCGCATATGGCCCGCCGGGCCGCCGAATATGGGGTGACCATCGGCGGGGCGGTCACGGTGGACATGAAGCGCGTAAAGTCGCGCAAGGACGAGGTCTCGGGGAAGTCGCGAACCGGCGTCGAGAGCTGGCTC
>Ga0335081_10015761_pt1 | contig 12233 bp, 5 predicted proteins | sample Lox_Sample_35_FD_206713 | JGI IMG/M metagenome (GOLD analysis project Ga0335081, IMG submission 206713) | Soil microbial communities from Loxahatchee National Wildlife Refuge, Florida, United States - Lox_Sample_3.5 | ecosystem: Environmental > Terrestrial > Soil > Wetlands | place: USA: Florida... | reverse complement strand
GCTACGCGGACCCGGTCGAGCTGGCCAAGACGGTCACCTCCTTCAAGGACTTCGGCGACAAGTTCAAGCTGCGCGGCGGAGTGCTCGAGGGAAAACCGCTCAGCGCGGAGGAGATTTCGGCTCTGGCGGCGCTGCCGCCGCGCGAGGCGATCTTAGCCCAGCTGCTCGGTCTGCTGCAGGCGCCGGCGACACAATTGGCGCGGCTCCTGAACGAGCCGGGTTCCGCGGTGGCGCGCGTGCTCGACGCGATTGGCAAGAAAGTTGGCGCCGCGGCTGCGGCGGAGCAGGCCTGAAAGCGATGAGATGGTCGCGGAGGCCAATCGACGAGGGTTGTGGAAAATCGGGGGTTTTCGACGGTCATACGATGAGTTTTCGGCTCAGGGGCGCTCCCACATCTCGCCCGCAGCCGTGAAGGACAAGGAGCTAAAGGCAAATGTCAGAAGCAGCAGAATTAAGCCGCGATCAGGTGAAAGAATACCTCAAGAATCTGAGCCTGCTCGAGGCCGCAGCCCTGGTCAAGGAGCTGGAGCAGGAACTCGGCGTATCGGCGGCCGCCCCGGTCGCAGTGGCGGCGGCTCCGGCTGCGGGTGGCGCGGCAGCTGCGGCGGTGCCCGAGAAGGACGAGTTCACCGTGATGTTAACGGCGGCCGGCGACAAGAAAATCCAGGTGATTAAGGTGGTGCGCGAACTTACCGGGCTCGGCCTCAAGGAGGCCAAGGACCTGGTCGATGGTGCGCCGAAGGCGGTCAAGGAAGGTATCGCCAAGGCCGAGGCCGAAGAGATCAAAAAGAAGCTCGAAGAGGTCGGGGGCGCAGTCGAGTTGAAGTAGGAGCCGGCGGGTTTTTGACACACACGTTCCGGCGGCAAACCTGGGTTCGCGGTGGCGGATGCGGAATTTCCGCACTGGCGGTTGTGTGTCCTGACAAATCGGCGGGAAAGCATGACAGGCGCGCGGCGAGATGCGGCGCGCCTTTCGATTCTGATCGCTTGACGGCGCGGCGCCCGCGTGGCGTACGCCGCGAGAGGTAGTCAATGGCTCAGTCGCAGGTCACGAGTAATCTTCGCCTTCGTCGATCCTTCGGCAAGATCAAAAAGATCATTGATATCCCCAATCTGATCGAGATCCAGAAGCGGTCGTATGACGAATTCCTGCAGGCGGGTGTGCCGTCCGAGCAGCGTACCGACACCGGGCTGCAGGCGGTTTTCAAATCGGTCTTTCCAATCAAGGACTTCAACGAAACCGCCTCACTCGAGTTCGTCAGCTACGAACTGGGCCAGCCCAAGTACGACGTCGAGGAATGCCATCAGCGCGGGATGACCTACGCCGCGCCGCTCAAGGTCAAGATTCAACTGGTCATCTGGGACGTCGAGGGCGGGCGCCGTTCGATTAAGAACGTCAAGGAGCAGGAGGTTTACTTTGGCGAAATCCCGTTGATGACGGGCAACGGGACTTTCATGGTCAACGGCACCGAGCGTGTGATCGTCTCGCAGTTGCATCGGTCGCCCGGGGTTTTTTTCGAGCACGACAAGGGGCGGACGCATTCGACCGGCAAGCTTTTGTACTCGGCGCGGATAATTCCATACCGCGGGAGTTGGATCGATTTCGAATTCGACCCGCGCGACGTGCTCTACGTGCGGATAGATCGACGCCGCAAGTTTCCGGCGACGGTGCCGCTGCGCGCGCTCGGGCTCACGACCGAGGACCTGCTCAACTATTATTACAAGAAGGACACCATCAGCCTTGGCGACAAGCAGCTCGCCAAGGCGTTCGTGCCCGATCAACTGCTCGGCGCGCGGGTAACGCGCGAGATCCGCGACCCCAAGTCGGGCGAGATAATCGCGCGCGAGGGGCGTAAGTTCAACAAGGCGATCGTGCGGCAGCTCGAAGCGGCCAAGGTCGGCGAAATCCCGATCGCACTCGAAGACGTGATCGGACGCGTCTCCGCCCACGATATCGCCGACTCGACCACCGGCGAAGTGCTGGTCCAATGCAACGAAGAGCTGACCGAAGAGACGGTCGAGAAGCTCAAGGCGCATGGGGTCAGGAAGCTCGAGGTGCTCTACTCGGAGGACCAGGCTGGTGGCGGGCCGCTGCGTCTAACGCTCGCGCAGGACAAGCTGACCACGCCCGAGGAGGCGATAATCGAGATTTACCGGAGGTTGCGCCCGGGCGACCCGCCGACGCCGCAGACCGCCACCGCCTTCTTTAACAACCTGTTTTTCAATCCTGAGCGTTACGACCTCTCGAAGGTAGGGCGGCTCAAGCTGAACCACAAGCTCTTCAAGGATCCGCAGCGCGTCCCGCTGGAACAGGGGACGCTGCGGCGCGAAGACATCCTTGAGGTCGTCCGCTACCTGATGGAGCTCAAGAACGGCGCCCCCGATCGTCAGGTAGACGACATCGACCATCTGGGCAACCGTCGTGTGCGCGCAGTCGGTGAGCTGGTCGAGAACCAGTTCCGTATCGGCCTGGTACGGATGGAGCGGGCGATCAAGGAGCGGATGAGTCTGCAGGATATCGAGACCCTGATGCCGCAGGAGCTGGTCAACTATAAACCGGCGTCGGCGGTGATCAAGGAGTTCTTCGGCTCCTCGCAGCTTTCACAGTTCATGGATCAGACCAATCCGCTATCGGAAATCGCCCACAAGCGCAGGCTCTCGGCGCTGGGTCCGGGCGGGCTTACGCGCGAGCGCGCCGGTTTCGAGGTGCGTGACGTCCATCCGACGCATTACGGTCGCGTCTGCCCGATCGAGACGCCGGAAGGACCCAATATCGGGCTCATCGCGGCGCTCTCGACCTACGCGCGCGTGAACGAATACGGCTTTATCGAAACGCCCTACCGCGAGGTCGAAAACGGGCGCGTCACCGACCGGATCGTCTACCTTTCGGCGCTGGGCGAAGAGGACAAGGTAATCGCGCAGGCCAACGCACCGCTGGATCAGCACGGCCGCTTCACCAGCGAGCTGGTCTCGGCGCGCAAGGGCGGCGAGTTCACGGTCGCGCGCTCCGAAGACGTCGAATACATGGACGTGTCGCCCAATCAGCTGGTGTCGGTGGCGGCCTCGCTCATTCCGTTTCTCGAGAACGACGACGCGAACCGCGCGCTGATGGGTTCGAACATGCAGCGCCAGGCGGTCCCGTTGCTCAAGACCGAGGCGCCGCTGGTCGGTACCGGGCTCGAACGCACGGTCGGCCGCGACTCCGGTGTGACCACGATTGCGCGGCGCGACGGGATGGTCGAGAGCGTCGATGCGGAGCGAATCGTGGTGCGCGCGGACCGGCCGAGCCGCGACGCGCGCGACGCCGGTGTGGATATTTACAACCTGGTCAAGTACCAGCGCTCCAACCAGAACACGTGTATCAACCAGCGTCCCATCGTGATCAAGGGCGAACGGATCAAGGCGGGCGATGTGCTTGCGGACGGACCCTCGACCGACATGGGCGAGCTGGCGTTGGGGCGCAACGTGCTGGTCGCCTTCATGCCCTGGGGTGGCTACAACTTCGAGGACTCGATCCTGATTTCCGAGCGCGTCGTCAAGGACGACCTTTTCACCTCGGTTCATATCGAGGAATTCGAATGTATCGCACGCGACACCAAGCTCGGGCCCGAGGACATCACCCGCGATATTCCCAATGTGGGTGAAGAGGCCCTCAAGGACCTCGACACCAGCGGGATAATCCGGATCGGGGCCGAGGTGCGGCCGGGCGATATTCTGGTCGGCAAGATCACTCCCAAGGGCGAGACCCAGCTCTCACCCGAAGAGAAACTGTTGCGGGCGATTTTCGGAGAGAAGGCGGGTGAAGTGCGCGACACTTCACTGCGCGTGCCGCCGGGAGTCGAGGGCGCCGTAATCGACGCGCGCGTTTTCGCCCGCCGCGGTGTCGCCCGCGACGATCGCACGCAGGAGATCCAGAACCTCGAGGCCGAGCGGCTCAAGCAGGACGAGGGCGAGGAGATTCGGATTATCCGGCAGGAAGCGCTGCGCAAACTCAAGCGGGCGCTGGCCGGCAAGCGGCTGGCCGCGCGCGTGATGTCTGACGATCGCCGCGTACTCTTCAACAAGGGCGATGCGATTTCGGCCGAGGAGCTCGAGGAGCTTCCGCCGCCGCTGTGGGGCCAGCTGAGGGTCGAGCAGGAGAGCACGCAGACTGAAATCACGCAGGCGTTGGGGGCGATGAGTACGGCGGTCGATCAGGTGCAGGAACGTTACGGAGCCAAGGTCGAACGCGTGCGCGCGGGAGACGAACTCGCGCCGGGCGTGATCAAGATGATCAAGGTCTTCGTTGCGATCAAGCGCCGTCTGCAGGTTGGAGACAAGATGGCCGGACGCCACGGCAATAAGGGGGTGCTATCGCGGATTCTGCCGGCTGAGGATATGCCGCGGCTGGCCGACGGCACTCCGGTGGATATCGTCCTCAACCCGCTCGGCGTGCCCTCGCGCATGAACGTCGGGCAGATTCTCGAGACCCATCTGGGATGGGCCGCGCTCGAATTGGGGCGCAAGCTGGCCGAGGATGCGCGCGACGGAATCACGCCCGCGCAAATGCGCAAGCGCCTGCGCGAGCTCTATCCGGACAGGGACTATCAGGAGTTTGTCGACAAGCTGGAGGAGGCCGAAGTCGAGCAACTGGCGATCAAGGCCGCGCACGGGCTGCATACCGCCTCGCCGGTGTTCGACGGTGCGCGCGAAGACGAAATTTTCCAATTGCTCAAGCGCGCGGGACTGCCCGAGACCGGCCAGGCGACGCTTTATGACGGGCGCACGGGCCTGGCCTTCGAGCAGCCGGTCACGGTCGGCGTGATGTACATGATGAAACTGCATCACCTGGTCGAAGACAAGATTCACGCACGCTCGACTGGACCCTACAGCCTGGTCACGCAGCAGCCCCTGGGCGGCAAGGCCCAGTTCGGCGGACAGCGGCTGGGCGAGATGGAAGTGTGGGCGCTCGAAGCGTACGGCGCGGCCTATACGCTGCAGGAAATGCTCACGGTCAAGTCGGACGACGTGGCGGGACGCACCCGGATGTACGAGGCGATCGTCAAGGGCGAGAACACGCTCGAGCCAGGCCTGCCGGAGTCGTTCAACGTCATGGTGAAGGAGTTGCAGTCGCTTTGTCTCAACATCGAACTGCTCGAAGAGCAGCAACGGGCATAACCGGGCAAGAAGGAGCCAACCGGCATGGAAGATCTTTTCGGTCTGTTTGAAAAGCCCAAGAATCCGCTCTCCTTCAACTCGATCCGCATCTCGATCGCGTCGCCCGAGATGATCCGGTCGTGGTCTCACGGCGAGGTCAAGAAACCCGAAACCATCAACTATCGGACCTTCAAACCCGAGCGGGACGGGTTGTTCTGCGCCAAGATTTTCGGGCCCACCAAGGACTATGAGTGCAACTGCGGCAAGTACAAGCGCATGCGCCATCGCGGGGTGGTGTGCGAAAAGTGCGGAGTCGAGGTAATCCAGTCCAAGGTGCGGCGCGAGCGGATGGGCCATATCGATCTGGCTGCGCCGGTCGCACACATCTGGTTCCTGCGATCGCTGCCCTCGCGCATCGGCACCCTGCTCGACATGACGCTCAAGGAGCTCGAGAAGATTCTCTACTTCGAGTGCTACGTCGTGACCGATCCGGGCGAGACCCCGCTGCAAAACAGGGAGCTGCTGACCGAGCGCAAATACCGCGAAGCGCGCGAACAGTACGGCGAGGGCTTCAAGGCCGACATGGGCGCCGAGGCGATCCGCGGGCTGCTCGCCGGCCTTGACCTGGGCCAGCTCGCCGAAGAGCTGCGTGCGGAGATGAAGGCGACGGCGAGCGAGGCGCGGCGCAAAAAGGTGGCCAAGCGCCTCAAAGTGGTCAACGCCTTCCGCGAATCGGGCAACCGGCCCGAATGGATGATTTTGAAGATCCTGCCGGTGATTCCGCCGGATCTGCGGCCGCTGGTGCCGCTCGACGGCGGACGCTTTGCGACCTCGGACCTGAACGATCTTTACAGACGGGTAATCAATCGTAACAATCGGTTAAAGCGGCTGATCGAGCTGAGCGCCCCCGATATCATCGTCCGAAACGAGAAGCGGATGCTGCAGGAGGCGGTCGACGCGCTGTTCGACAACGGGCGGCGCGGACGCGCGATCACGGGTCCGGCCAAGCGGCCGCTCAAGTCGCTCTCCGACATGCTCAAGGGCAAGTCCGGCCGCTTTCGGCAGAATCTGCTGGGCAAGCGGGTGGACTATTCGGGTCGATCCGTGATTGTGGTCGGACCCGAGTTGCGGCTGCATCAGTGCGGCCTGCCCAAGAAGATGGCGCTCGAGCTTTTCAAGCCCTTTATCTACAGCAAGCTCGAGGAAAAGGGTTACGTCACCACGATCAAGAGCGCCAAAAAGATGGTCGAGAAGGAGGGCAAGGACGTCTGGGATATCCTGGACGACGTCATCCGCGAGCATCCGGTGCTGCTCAACCGCGCGCCCACATTGCATCGGCTGGGGATCCAGGCGTTCGAACCGGTACTGATCGAGGGCAAGGCTATCCAGCTGCATCCCTTGGTCTGCGTCGCCTACAACGCCGACTTCGACGGCGACCAGATGGCGGTGCACGTGCCGCTCTCGATCGAGGCGCAGGTCGAGTCGCGGGCGCTGATGATGTCGACCAACAACATCCTGTCGCCCGCGAGCGGCAAGCCGATTATCGTGCCGACGCAGGACATGGTGCTCGGCCTCTATTACATGACGCGCGAACGGCCGCTGGCGCGCGGCGAGGGCAAGTTCTTCGCTTCGCCGTCCGAGGTGCGGATCGCTTACGACCATGACGAAGTCGACCTGCACGCACGGATCACAGTGCGGATGCCGGTGGAGGGCGCGGTCACTCGCGCCGCGGAAGACGAGGATGGGCGCCCGGTCGGTCCCGGCGCTGCGGACGACAACCGCCGGGTGGCGACCCAGCGGGTCGAGACTACGGTCGGCCGCGTGCTGCTTTACGAGATCGTGCCGAGCGAAGTCCCGTTCGTGGAAGTCAACCGCACGATGAAGAAGAAGGAGCTCGGCAACCTGATCGATACCGTTTACCGCCGAGCGGGCAACAAGGCCACGGTTATCTTTGCCGACCGCCTGAAGGACGTGGGTTTCGAGTTTGCGACCCGCGCGGGAATTTCGATCTCGATCAAGGACATGACGATCCCGCCGCAAAAGCCGCATCTGCTCGAACAGGCGCAAAAGCAGGTGAGCGAGATCCAGAAGCAGTACAATAACGGCGTCATCACTGACGGCGAACGCTACAACAAGGTCGTCGATATCTGGGCCGAGGTCCAGGACGAGATCGGTGGCGCTGTGCTCAAAGGGCTGTCGACCCAGGTCTACGGCCGCGACAAGGAAGGCCAGGACGTGGTCGGGCCATCGTTCAATCCGATCTTCATCATGGCGGATTCGGGCGCGCGCGGCTCCGAACAGCAGATTCGCCAGCTTGCCGGACTGCGCGGCCTGATGGCGAAGCCGTCGGGCGAGATCATCGAGACCCCGATCACGGCAAACTTCCGCGAAGGGCTGACAGTGCTGCAGTACTTCATCTCGACCCACGGCGCACGCAAGGGCCTGGCCGATACGGCGCTCAAGACCGCCAATTCAGGTTACCTGACGCGCCGGCTGGTCGACGTCGCGCAAGACTCGATTATCACCGAGGACGATTGCGGCACGCTTGATGGAATCGAGATAACACCGCTGGTCGAAGGCGGAGAAATTATCGAGGGGCTCGGCGACCGCGTGCTCGGGCGCGTGGCGCTCGAGGAGATCCGCGACCCCTATACCAACGAGGTGCTGATCCACGCCAACGGCGTTATCGACGAGGACAAGGTTGCGCAAATCGAGGACGCAGGTCTCGAACGGGTCAAGATCCGCTCGGTGCTGACCTGCCAGTCGAGGCAGGGCGTTTGCGTCAAATGCTACGGACGCGACCTCGGCCGCGGCCATATCGTCAATATGGGCGAAGCGATCGGAATCATGGCGGCGCAGTCGATCGGCGAGCCCGGCACACAGCTCACGATGCGTACCTTCCATATCGGCGGCACCGCCAGCCGGCGGGCAGAACAGACCACGCTTGAACCGCGCAATGACGGAATTATCCGGTTGCACAACGTCAACACGGTAAAGAGCCGCGATGGCAGTCTGGTCGTGATGTCGCGTCATGGTGAAGTGGCAATCGCGGTGCCCGAGCATGCGGGGATGCCCGACGCGCGCGAGCGCGAGCGCGAGCGCTACCCGCTGGTGTACGGCGCCAAGCTGCGCAAGGGCGCAGGCGACCACGTCAAGGCCGGCGAGCTTATCGCCGAATGGGATCCCTACACCACGCCGATCATCACGGAGGTGGCCGGCGCAGTCAAATTCGGCGACATCCTCGAGGGCAAGACCATGGAGGAGCGCCATGACGAACGTACTGGCGCGCGCTCCAACGTTATTGTCGAGTTCAAGGAGCTTGACGTTCGTCCGCGCATCTCGATCAAGGATGCGGCTGGCAAAACCGCCAAGATCCCCACGAGCGAGCAGTTTGCACGCTATTTCCTTCCCGTGGGCGCGTATATCAACGTGGCCGAAGGCGCCCATGTGGACGCCGGCGACGTGATCGCGAAGATCCCGCGCGAGACCACCAAGACCAAAGACATCACGGGCGGTCTGCCGCGCGTGGCGGAACTGTTCGAAGCGCGCAAACCCAAGGAGTTCGCGGTCATCTCCGAGATCGACGGCCAGGTCTCCTTCGGCAAAGACACCAAGGGCAAGCGCAAGGTAGTGGTTACGCCCGAGGTCGGTGAATCGCGCGAATACCTGATCCCCAAGGGCAAGCATATTGGCGTGCACGAGGGTGACATGATCAAGGCGGGCGAGCCCCTGATGGAAGGTTCGTCCAATCCGCACGATATCCTGACGATCCTCGGGGAAAAGGCGCTGGCGAAATATCTGGTGGACGAAATCCAGGAGATTTACCGGCTCCAGGGCGTGCGCATCAACGACAAACATATCGAGGTGATCGTGCGCCAGATGCTGCGGCGGGTGCGCATCAAGGAGGTCGGCGACACCGACTTCCTGGTCGGCGACCAGACCGAGAAGTGGCGCTTCGACGAAGAGAACGCTCGCGTGCTGACCAAGGGCGGCGAACCGGCGATTGCGGAGCCGTTGCTGCTGGGAATCACCAAGGCGTCGCTTTCGACCGAAAGCTTCATTTCGGCGGCGTCGTTCCAGGAGACCACCCGCGTGCTCACCGAGGCGGCGATCAACGGCAAGGTCGACCGCCTGGTGGGGCTGAAGGAGAACGTTATCATGGGCCGGCTGATTCCGGCGGGCACGGGTTTACCCCAATACAACCGGACCGAATTAAGCGTGGAGGGGGCCCCGCCCGAAGAGGAATTGGCCAAGCCGGAGATGGGCGCCAGCGTGGCGGTACCCGGTGGAGATTGACACGGAAGGCTATATCCCGTAGAAAATGGTATTTCCCCCAAGGACGCTGGCACGTCCTTGGGGGGTTTGTTTGAGCAGGCGCCTCGGGTTCGTCTGGAGGATTGGCATTATAACAGGTGGGATCTAGCGGTCCCGATACAATTTCCGGCGTCGGATGAGGCGGAGTTTGGGTGCCGCAGCCGGAAGAAGAAGCAAGCGAACGTGCCGACGATTAACCAGTTGATTCGAAACGCGCGCATCAAGAAGCGCTACAAGATAAGCGCGCCCGCGCTGCAGGGATCGCCGCAGAAGCGGGGCGTTTGCACGCAGGTCAAGACCACTACGCCCAAGAAGCCAAATTCGGCATTGCGCAAGGTCGCGCGGGTAAGGCTTTCCAATGGCTACGAGGTCAATACCTATATCCCTGGGGTTGGGCACAACCTGCAGGAGCATTCGGTGGTCCTGATACGCGGTGGACGCGTAAAAGACCTGCCGGGCGTGCGTTACCACGTAATCCGGGGCACGCTGGACTCGATCGGAGTGCAGGATCGGCGCAAGGGCCGTTCCAAATACGGGTCAAAGAAACCCAAGTAGGAAGTCATGTCACGCAAAGGACAGGCCCGTGTTCGGGAAGTAGTGCCGGATCCCAAGTTCCACGACCGCACTGTTGCGAAGTTCGTAAACGTCGTGATGGAGCGGGGCAAGCGGTCGACCGCCGAGCAGATTTTGTACGGGGCGGTTGATCTGGCCGCGGAGCGCTCGAAGGAGGACGGACTCGCGGTCTTCAAGCGAGCCCTGGAGAACGTGCGGCCGGCGGTCGAAGTGCGCTCGCGGCGGGTGGGCGGCGCTAACTATCAGGTGCCGGTGGAGGTGCGTCCGCTGCGGCGATCTTCGCTGGCGATGCGTTGGCTGGTGACGGCGGCACGCGCCCGCGGCGAGAAATCGATGGTAGAGCGGCTGGCCAACGAGATTCTGGAGGCGGCGGCGAATCGTGGCGGAGCGGTCAAGAAACGCGAAGACACCCATCGGATGGCGGAGGCGAACCGCGCCTTCGCGCACTACCGCTGGTAGAACGCATTAAACCTTAGTTCAAGTTTTTTCAGATGGCTCGTCAGACCCCAATCCAATGGGTGCGCAACATCGGCATCATGGCTCACATCGATGCTGGCAAGACCACTACGACCGAGCGCATCCTGTATTACACCGGCATCAATTACAAGATCGGCGAAGTGCACGAAGGCACTGCGACGATGGACTGGATGGTGCAGGAGCAAGAGCGCGGCATCACCATCACCTCCGCCGCCACGACCTGCTTCTGGCGCGACCACCGGATCAATATTATCGACACCCCCGGTCATGTGGATTTCACGATCGAAGTCGAACGCAGTCTGCGCGTGCTCGACGGCGCAGTGGCGGTGTTCTGCGCCGTTGGCGGGGTCGAGCCGCAATCGGAGACGGTCTGGCGGCAGGCGGACAAGTACGGTGTCCCGCGCATCGCCTTCATCAACAAGATGGACCGGGTCGGAGCCGAGTACGAGCGCGTGCTTGGCGAGATTCGCGACAAGCTCAAAGCCAAGCCGCTATTGCTGCAAATTCCGATCGGCGCCGAGGACAAGTTTACCGGCGTCGTCGACCTGATCGAGCAGCGTGCGCTCATCTGGGACGAAGACCGGCTAGGCGCCAACTTCAGGCTGGAGCCCATACCCGAGGCATTGCGGGCGCAGGCTGCCGAATGCCGCGACAAATTGATTGAAACGCTGGCCGACCATGATGAAAAGATCATGGAGCAGTATCTCGAGGGCAAAAGCCCCGAGCCCGAGGCAATTCGGGCTGCGATTCGGGCAGCGACGCTCAAAATCGAGCTGGTGCCGGTGTTGCTGGGTTCGGCCTTCCGCAACAAAGGTGTGCAGCCGATGCTCGATGCGGTGGTCGACTACCTGCCCTCGCCGCTGGATCAACCGCCGGTGATGGGCAAGGTCGGTGACAAGGAAGAAGAGCGCTGGCCGCGCGATGATGCGCCGCTGGCGGCGCTTGCCTTCAAGATCATGACCGACCCGTATATCGGCACGCTGACCTTCCTGCGAATTTACTCGGGGCGGCTCGAGAGCGGCAGTTCGGTGCTCAATTCGACCAAGGGCAAGCGTGAGCGAATCGGCCGGCTGGTCAAGATGCATGCCAACAAGCGCGAAGAAATCTCCGAGGTTTTCGCCGGGGATATTTGCGCGGTGGGTTTGCGCGATACCACCACCGGTGATACGCTATGCGACCCCGCGCATCCGATTGTCCTTGAATCGATCGAATTTCCCGAGCCGGTGATCCAGATCGCGATCGAACCCAAGACCAAGGCTGACCAGGAGCGTCTGGGCGAGGCGCTGCAGAAGCTGGCCAAGGAGGATCCGTCGTTCCGTGTGAGCGTGAATCGCGAGACCGCGCAGACGCTGATCGCCGGAATGGGCGAGCTGCATCTCGAGATAATTGTCGATCGGATGCTGCGCGAGTTTAAGGTCGACGCCAACGTCGGCAAGCCGCAAGTGGCGTACCGCGAGACTATCCGGCGCGCCGCCGAGGCCGAGGGACGTTTCGTGCGCCAGACCGGTGGTCACGGCCAGTTCGGAGTAGTCGATCTTCGGATCGAACCGCTAGCCAAGGGAGCCGGTTTTGAGTTCGCCGATGAAACCAAGGGCGGGTCGGTGCCGCGCAACTTTATCCCTTCGATCGAACAGGGGGTGAAGGAGGCGATGGAGACCGGGGTGCTGGCGGGTTATCCGATGGTTGATCTCAAGGCGTCGCTGCTTGACGGCAAATACCATGAAGTCGACTCT
>Ga0335081_10015760_pt1 | contig 12233 bp, 8 predicted proteins | sample Lox_Sample_35_FD_206713 | JGI IMG/M metagenome (GOLD analysis project Ga0335081, IMG submission 206713) | Soil microbial communities from Loxahatchee National Wildlife Refuge, Florida, United States - Lox_Sample_3.5 | ecosystem: Environmental > Terrestrial > Soil > Wetlands | place: USA: Florida... | reverse complement strand
TGCTCGGCCTCGAACAGCCGTGCGTTCTCGATCGCGATCACCGCCTGGTCGGCGAAGGTGGTCACCAGCTCGATCTGCTTCTCGGTGAACGGGTTGACCTCGTTGCGAACCAGCGCGAACACGCCGATCGTCGTGCCGTCGCGCAAAAGCGGCACGCCGAGATTGGTCCGGTAGCCGAACGCCTGCTGATAGTCCGGCGACTGGTATTCGGGATCGGCGAGCACGTCGTGGACATGAACGGCCTTGCCTTCCAGCGCGACCCGCCCGGTCACACTGGTTCGGTCCGGCAGCAGCGGACGGTCGCCCAAGTGCTCCGCATCGCCCTCGAACCCGTAGGTCGTCGCCATCCGATAGACATCGCCGTCGCGCTGAAACAGCGCGCCCTTGTCGGCCGCGCATAGCCGGGCGGCCGACTCCACCAGCGTCGAGAGCACCTTTTTCAGGTCGAAGGTCGAGCGGCTGATCACCTTGAGCACGTCGGCGGTCGCGGTCTGCTGCTGGAGCGATTCGCGCAGCTCGCTGACCAGTCGCGTATTCTCGATGGCGATGACCGCCTGGTTGGCGAAGCTCGTGACCAGCGCAATCTGCTTGTCGGTGAAGGGACGGACCTCTTGACGGTAAAGCGTGATCGAACCGATAAACTCGTTCTCCTTCAGCATCGGAACGGCAAGGATCGTGCGGACGCCGCCAAGCTCGACGGCGGCAACGGCAGCCGTCTGGCGTTCGACGTAGGCGTGGTCCTGTGCAAGGTCGGCAATGTGGACCGGCGCCTTTGTGGCCAACATCCGACCGATGACGCTCGCCGCGCCTTCCTCCGTATCGCCCTGAAACGGCGCACGCCTGCGCGCTTCGGCAAAGGCCGCCGGCGTATTGAAGGCAGCGACTAGAGAGCCCTGGCTGCCGTCCCACCGGTAGATGTTGCCGAATGTGGCCCCGCAGATGCGAACGGCGTTCTCCAGCATGCTGGCAAACACCGGATCCAGACTGCCGGGCGAACTTGAGATGACACCCAGCACGTCCGCGGTCGCCGTCTGCTGCTCCAGCGATTCGCGCAATTCGCTAAGGAGGCGCGTGTTCTCGATGGCGATGACGGCCTGGTTGGCGAAGCCTGTGACCAGCTCGATCTGCTTGTCGGTGAACGGACGAACCTCCTGACGGAACAAACTGAAGACGCCCATCAGTTCGTCCTCTTTCAGCATGGGTACGAACAGCACGGTGCGAATGCCCCCAAGCTCAACGGCCGCAACGAGGGTCGGATCGCGCTCGGTATAGCCCTCCTCTTCCGCAGTGTCGTGGACGTGAACCACTGATTTTGTCGCCACGACCCGAGCCAGAGCGGTTTTCGGCCCAGGCCGGATCGGCACGCTCCGGCGCGCCGCGGCGAGGGCTGGCGGCGTGTTGTGGGTTGCAACGAGATGCAACGCCTCGCCGTCCCAGCGGTAGATATTTCCAAAACTGGACCCGCAGATACGCACGGCATTGTCGAGCATCGCTTCGAACACCGGCGCGAGATCGCCGGGCGAGCTGGAGATGACCTTGAGCACCTCCGAGGTCGCGGTCTGCTGCTCGAGCGATTCGGTGAGCTCACGGGTGCGCAGCTCGACCTTGTGCTCCAGGTTGGCATGGGATTCCTGGAGCCGGCCGGCCATGTCGTTGAACTGGTCGGCGAGGCCCTCGATCTCGTCGCCGGTCTTGATGGCGATGCGCTGGCTCAGATCGCCGGAGCCGAGCCGGGCGGCGCCGGAGCGCAGCGCCTGGATCGGCACCACCATGCGCCGGGCGAGGAACAGGCCGGCGGCGAAGGCGAGCGCCAGCGCGCTGAGCAGGACCAGTCCGGTGCGCTCGAGCGAGGCGTAAAGCGGCGCGTAGGCTTCCTGGATCGGCGTCTCGACGAACACGAGCCAGCCGAGCGGGGCGACCGGCGCCGAGGCGGTGAGCACCTTGTGGCCCTCGATGTCCTCGGCTTCGCGGACCTGCTCGCGGTCTTCGCCCGCGACCGCCGCGCGCGCGGCGCGCACCTGCGCGAGCTTCGACATGTCGGTATTGCGCAGCACCAGGCTGATGTCGGGATGCGCGATCAGCCGGCCGGCGGCATCGACCACATAGGCGCGGCCGTGGCCGGTGAATTTGATCTTCGAGAGCACGTCCCAGATCAGCTTCAGGTTGACCTGAGCGATGCTCACGCCGGTGTCGCGCCGCGTGCCGGCGAGCGACAGCGTCATATAAGGTTCGGACTCGCGGCGGAAGTAGACCGGGCCGAAATAGACCTTGTGCGCCACCGCCTCGGCGAAGCTCGGGTCGTCGGAGACATCGACGCCGCTGCCGACCACCTCCATGGCAAGCCGCGACACCCGCAATTGCTCGTGGCCGGTGGCGTCGATCTCGGCGAGCTCGGTGATCGCCGGCACCTGACGCAGCAGCCGCGCCGCGTCAAAGCGCCGTTGCTCGAGCGTGCCGGAGGACCAGGGGAGCTGCGTCGTCCAGCCGACGTGGCTTTCGATCTCGCTGATGAACTGGCCGATCTTGCCGGCAGCGGCTTCGGCCTGCTCGCGCTGAATGCGTACCAGCGAGCTCTTCTGCTCCTGATAGGAGAAATAGACGTCGAAGGCCCCGTTGGCGACGAGCGCAAGCCCGACCACGGCGACGAACAGCGCGACGTATTTGATGAACAGGCGGCTGCGCAGGATCGAGGCGCCTGAAGCGGGCGCCGTTGCGCCCAGGCGCTCGAACAACGCCCGCAGGCGTCCGTTACGATGATCCGGCAGCGCTCTCATGGCGCGTCATGGCCGGGCTGGTCCCGGCCATCCCGATTGTCCGGGCTGCGCACGCGACAGTTGCGAAGACAGTGACTCGGGATCGCCGGGACAAGCCCGGCGATGACGGGGACGAGATCGTTCCGAGATAGATCCATCGGCATCGCTTCAGCCGTCTCGGCTCTGGCTCATTCTATCACCTCGCCCGCCAGCGCAACCGGGATAAGGTGGGCAAAAGGGCGCGGTTCCTGACTGGTCCGCGTGGCGGATGGCATCTGCCGCATGACGTGGGGGCTGACCGCAATGGTGTTGCGGCGCCGATTCTAAGCGTCTGCCGCCTCAATCGCGGCTCGCGCCCAGCCCCTCCATGAAGCGGCGGCGGATCAGCGGCGGATCGCGCGCCTGCCGGCCCTTGCCGGGCTCGTCGTCGATCTTCGCCGCCAGCAGCACCGGCCCGCCGGCCTCGAAACGCCGGTCGATGAGAGCGTCGAAATGCGCCGCGTCGCGCACCCATTCGCTCACCGCAAAGCCGGCGCCGCGCGCCACCGCGACGATATCGGTCAATCCGGCCGTCGCCGTCGGCTGCTTGCCGGTGATCTGGTAGATGCCGTTATCCCAGATGATGATGGTGAGGTTTGTGGGCCGCATATTGGCGATGGTGGCGAGAGACCCGAGCATCATCAGCATCGAGCCGTCGCCCTCGAGCGCGATCACGCCGCGTCGCGGCTGCGCCAGCGCGACGCCGAGCGCGATCGGGCAGGCGAGCCCCATGCTGCCGAGCATGTAGAAATTCTGCGGGCGATGACCGGCTGCGATCAGGTCGAAATTGGCGTTGCCGATGCCGGCGATCACCGCCTCGTCGTGCTTGAGCCGCTCGACCAGGCGCCGGGTCAGCGCCGCGCGGTTGAGGATCGCCACCGAAGTTCTTTGGTTGCTCACGCCGCGCTTCCTTCATCACACCAGGTGCGCGTGCGCGGCCGGATTGCCGCCGGTCAAGAGCGGCGACAGGATGAAGGCGACCGGCGCCTGCGTCGTGAACGCCTGCTTGATCGAGGAATCGAGGATGAAGCGCAGCGTCGATTGATCGGTCAGCGTGTGGTGGACGATGCCGAGCGCCTCGAGCGTCGGCCGCATGGTGCGCGCCACCAGCGTCTGGCCGACGTTGAACTCGCCGAGCGTGCCGCGCTCGGAGATCACCAGGATCGCCGGGATCTGGTACGGCACCACGAGCGAAGCGAGCGCGTTGGCGATCAGCGCAAAACCGCTGGTCTGCATCAGCACCGCGCTGCGCAGCCCCGCCATATAGGCGCCCGTTGCCGTCCCGACCGCCTCGTCCTCGCGCGTTGCGCCGACCGAAACGAAATAATTGTCGGCAGCAACGGCCTTGATCAGCGGGGTCAGCACATTGTCCGGCACATGGGCGATGAGGCGGACCTCGTTGTCCTTGAGCGTTTGCAGCAGGGTGTCGGACCAGGTCATCGGGAAGCGGCGCGCTCGGGTTGGCGAGGCAGCATCGCAACCGGCCGCGCCGGCGGCAATAGCCGGGGTAGCGTCCTCGGCAAAACCCCGATATTGGAATAGCCGGGATATTCCGCCAGCACGGCCGCAGAATGCTCGGACTTAATTTCAGCCCGCGCAGGGTTCTCATCATCGCGCATGATCTGTTCATGACCGCGGCGGCGGTGGTCGCGAGCTTCTATATCCGTTTCGAGGCGGTCGGCCTGATCGAACGGCGCGACGCGTTGTTCACCTTCCTGCCCGGCTTCGTCGTCTATGCCGGGTTCGTCTATTTCCTGTTTCACCTCTACGAAGCCAAGTGGCGCTTTGCCTCGCTTCCCGATCTGATGAACATTTTCCGCGCCGCCACGGTGCTCGCGGTGTCGCTGTTGGTGCTCGACTACGTGCTGGTGGCGCCGAACGTGCTTGGGCAGTTCTTCTTCGGCAAGATCACCATCGTGCTCTACTGGATCCTGCAGATGGTCTTTCTCGGCGGGCCCCGGATCGCCTATCGCTACTACCGCTATACCCGCACCAGGCACGAAGCGCGCTCGGTCGAAGCCAATTCGACGCTGGTGCTCGGCCGCGCCGCCGACGCCGAGGTGCTGCTGCGGGCGATCGAAAGCGGCGCGGTCAAGAAAATCTGGCCGGTCGGCATCCTCTCGCCCTCGGCCGCCGATCAAGGCCAGGCGCTCCGCGGCATCCCGGTGCTCGGCGGCTTTGATGCGCTCGATCGCGTGGTCAATGAGCGCGCGCAGCGCGGCACGCCGATCGCGCGTGTGGTGTTCACGCCGGCGGCGTTCGCGCCGGAGGCGAAGCCGGAAGCGGCGCTGATGCACGCGCGCCGGCTCGGCTTGACGGTTTCGCGGCTCCCTTCGCTCGAGGACGGCGGCGAGGCGCTGCGCCTCGCGCCGGTCAACGTCGAGGATCTGCTGCTGCGGCCGAGCGTGAAGATCGACTACGCGCGGCTCGAAAGCTTCCTCAACGGCCGCTCGATCGTGGTCACCGGCGGCGGCGGCTCGATCGGCGCCGAAATTTGCGACCGGGCAATCACCTTCGGCGCGGCGCGGCTCCTGATCATCGAAAATTCCGAGCCGGCGCTGCACGCGGTCCTCGAAACGCTCGCCACCAAGTCGTCGCGGCCGAAGATTACCGGGCGGATCGCCGACGTTCGCGATCGCGGCCGGCTGCTGCGCCTCCTCAGCGAGTTCAAGCCGGACATCGTGTTTCACGCCGCCGCGCTCAAGCACGTGCCGCTGCTCGAGCAGGACTGGGAGGAGGGGGTCAAGACCAACGTGTTCGGCTCGGTCAATGTCGCCGACGCGGCCGCGGCCGCGGGCGCCGCGGCGATGGTGATGATCTCGACCGACAAGGCGATCGAGCCGGTCTCGGTGCTCGGCGCGACCAAGCGCTTCGCCGAGATGTATTGCCAGGCGCTCGATGCCGATCTCGCCCGCCATGCCCAGCCGGGACGCCGGCCGATGCGGCTCATCGCCGTGCGCTTCGGCAATGTGCTCGCCTCGAACGGCTCGGTGGTGCCGAAGTTCAAGGCGCAGATCGATGCCGGCGGTCCGGTCACCGTCACCCACCCCGACATGGTCCGCTATTTCATGACGATCCGCGAGGCCTGCGATCTCGTCGTCACCGCGGCAAGCCACGCGCTCTCCTCCGGGCGCTCCGACGTCTCGGTCTACGTGCTCAACATGGGTCAGCCAGTAAAGATCGTCGATCTCGCCGAGCGCATGATCAGGCTCGCCGGCCTCGAGCCAGGGCGCGACGTCGACATCGTCTTCACCGGCGCGCGCCCAGGCGAGCGCATGCAGGAGGTGCTGTTTGCCGCCGGCGAACCGATGGTGGACATCGGCTTCCTCGGCGTCGTCGCCGCCCGACCGGAGCAGCCCTCGCTCGAGGCGATGCGCGGCTGGCTCGCCATGCTCGATCGGGGGCTCGCGCGCGAGGAGCGCGAGGCCATCTATCGCGTGCTGCGTGACGCGGTGCCGGATTTCAAGGGCGCGGCCGCCTAGAGTGACAACCGCTCGCGTGACGCGATTGTCACTCTAGTTCTTTAGTGGAGCACGATCTTTTCGAGAAGCCGGCCTCCGCCCCCGGATCACGTCCGGGGACAGGCTTTTTCCGGATCGTGCTCTAGGCTGCGGCAGTCTGTTCCGCGTTGTGCCGAATCGCCGCCGGCTGCCGGCGTGTCGCGGTCATGCGCAGCCCGCCGCGCGGTCTCAAGGTGAAATCGACCACCGGCCACACCGATTGGCCTGCCGCGAGCTCGAGCACGAAATTCCGCGTCAGCGTCGCCACCACCAGCGTCGCTTCCTGGAGCGCGAAGGCCTCGCCGATGCACAACCGCGGTCCGACGCCGAAGGGAAGATAAGTATATCGCGCGGGCGCGGCTGACCCGTCGAGGAAGCGCGCCGGGTCGAACAGATCCGGATCGCGCCACAGCCGGCGATGACGATGCAGCACGTAAGGCGAGATGACGACCATCGTGCCGCGGTCGATGGTGCAGCCGGCAAGCTCGGTCGCCCGCAGCGCGGTTCGGGTGATGCCGATGACCGGCGGATAGAGCCGCAGCGCCTCCTCGACGACGGCGCGGGTTTGCAGCAGCGCGTCGACCGCGCCTTGACCGCAATCGTCGATCGTGCGCCGCGCCTCCTCGGCGACGCGCTCGCGCCAATGCCGCGACTGCGACAGCAGGTAGAGCGCCCAGGTCAACGCGCTCGACGTCGTCTCCTGCCCGGCAAAGATCAGCGTTACGACATTGTCTTTTATTTCCGCTTCGGTCATGCACTCGCCGGTCTCGGGATCCTGGGCGGCCAGCATGGCGCCGAGCATGTCGCGCGGTGCGTCCGGATTCGCCGCCAGGCTGCGGCGTCGCTCGGCGATTGCCGCGCCAAGCGCCTGGTCAAAGTCGCGCAGCGCCGATCCCGTCCCAAACCGGGTGAGCCGCGGCACGAAATCCGGCAGCCCGATAACATCGAAAGGATCGATGCCGCCGCAGGTCGCGTAGTACCGCGTCGTCGCCGCGCAGACCGCCTGCGGATCGCCGAGCCCGTCGGAGAAGATGCAGCCGATCAAGCCCTCGAGCGCGACGCGGCTCATCTCGGCCTTGATTTCGAAGGCACTGCCGTCGGGCTGGCGCCGCCAGCGTTCGACGACGGCGGCGGCGGCGCGCGCCATGGCCCAGGCGAATTGCGTCATCATCTTGCGCGAGAACATCGGCGCCAGCAGGCGGCGCAATTTTTGCCATTGCTCGCCTTCAACCGTGACGAGCCCGTTGCGCATGCGGATTGACAGGATGCGCCGCTCGATGGCGCTCTTGCGGTAGGCCGACTGGTTTTCGACAAGCACCTGACGGATCGCGGCCGGGTCGCTCACCACCGCGACCCGCGCGAACGGAAATCCGCCGAGCACGATTGGCTCCTCGAAATGCGCCTGGGTCCAGCACTCGAGCGGGTTCGATCGCAACGTCTTGAGAAGCGCCAGCGGACCGAGCGGCCGCGGTTGCGGCCGCGGTGCAGGGGGACGGAAGCCGGAATCGACCGCGTCCATCGCGTCACAGGAACGTTTCACCCATCTGGTGCACCGGAATCCGGTGCCCGGACGTGCCCCTTCACGCTTCAAATAAACGAAGCCGGCGTGATTGGGTTCCAACCAGGCAAAAACGTCCCGCAGAATTGTGTTTCACGAAATTGGCGCCTATTCAGAGAATTTGGCTCAGAATTGCTTGAAACACTAACATTTAACACAACAAGCCCGTGTTAGAACGCGCGTTCGGCCTGCTATCAGCTTCGCGTCGCTCTCTGATCACGGCGGTTGCACCGTGCTGCGGCGGCAAATTTGATTCGATAGCGACCAATCGCGTTGCGCCGATGAAAACACCTTTGCCGCCTAATCCGGGCCGGTCTCCGCGCGAAAGATCGCTCTCGCGTTCGTCGACCGAGGATCGTCAGGGCCATGGTTACCAAGATGCGTCGGGCGCCACGACAAAGCGCGAATTTGCCGGCGTGGATTGATGTCGGCAATGCCTCCGCGCTGCAGAGATGCACGCTGGTCGACGTGTCGGAATATGGCGCCCGGCTCGCCGGGCGAGACATCGAACGCGTCCCGAGCGAGTTTATGCTGCTGTTGTCGAAAACCGGTCAACCAGGCCAGCGATGTAACGTCGTTTGGAAGTTGAACAACGAGATCGGAGTCAAATTCGTGCGGTGAGCGGCGCGACGTCGGCGAAATGGCGCTGGCAAGCGGCCGTCGTCACCGCCCCGATAGCGGCGGCGAACCGGAGTTTTTCTTGCCGCGGGCGAAGGCGGCGAGCAGCCAGGCGACGAACGCGCCGCCGGCCGCCAGCGCCGCGATGTCGGTCGGCTTCCCTGGCACCAGCACGGTCATCACTGTCAGCGCGCCGAGGCCGACATTCACAAGAAAGACTCGCGCCACCACGTCGATGACGCTGAAACCCCGGTCGGTCGCGATCTGATAGAAGTGCGTGCGATGCGCGCGCCAGACCGGCTCGCCGCTGACCAGACGCCGCAGCAGCGTGATGGTGGCGTCGGCAAGGTAGTAGAGCGGCATCACGATCGCGGCGACGAGATGTCCGCGTGCCGCCAGAAACAGCAGCAGCCATCCCAGCATCAGCCCGATCGGCAGGCTGCCGACATCGCCGAGGAAGAGGCGGGCGACCGGGCGGTTGAAATAGGCGAAGCCGAACACGGCGCCGCCGAGCGCCAGCGCCAGCAGCATGCATTGCGGCGGCAGCGCACCCGCCGATGCGCAGATCACCACGCCCGCGCTCAGCGGCATCACCTCGGCGACGGTCATCCAGTCGAGACCGTCCATGAAGTTGACCAGATTGACGAACCACAGGCCGCCCAGCACCATCAGCGCGCGCTCGAGCCACCACGGCAGGAACGAAACGACGCGCAAGCCCGCCGGCAGGGCATAGATGACGCCGGCGATGAGGATTGCCTGCAGCAGCAGGCGCGGGCCCGCGGGCAGCGGGCGGAAGTCGTCGACGGCGCCGACGCCGGCCATCAGCATGGCGGCGATGATGATCGCGGGCAGCGAGGAATAGTCCGCGGCGCCGAACAGCCGGAGAGCAAGCGCCAGGCCGACCGCCGCCACCACCGCGGCAACGACGGCAATGCCGCCGCCCTGCGGCGTCGGCGTGCAATGCGAGGAGCGGGCATTGGGCTCGGCGAGCGCGTGGCGCTTGAGCCATGGATACAACAGCACGATCAGGCCGGCACTGATCGCCGCGGCGACGGCGAAGATGATCGCAGCCGCGGCCGTCGAGACACTATCCACCGCGTCGCTCACGCAAGCATCCGTCGCCAATCACGCTGAACAGATACACGCTTTTGCGGCGGCAGCGAAGCACAACCGCGGACTTTGCGCATGGGGATCCGCGTGCAAGCGCTCGCGCGCCCCGAGGCCATGACAACGCTGTCATGAAACGCCGGGCTGCGCATCCGCGCCCGGCCGGTGTAACGCGGCGAAGACTCTGCGCAATCGCCGCAGTTCGAAGCATCGCGCCTTGATCGCGCGCCAATAGCCGGCGAGGACCGCGCCTATGCCGTAAGGGCGAAGCACCATCGCAGTCCATGTCAATACGGCCACGCGCGCCAACGGCAGCCGGGCGGCAATGCCGAGGCCGGTTCGCGCCAGACCCTTAAACTGCAGCATTTCGCTCAGGCCGATGGTGTCGACCGCCTGCTTGTGGAAGACGAGCCACAGTCGCGCCATGTTGAAACGCAGGCGGCGCTCGAAGCGGCCGGCATAGCTCTCGCGAATGTCCGCGGGAAAACTCGCCTTGATCGCCGCAACCGCGCGGCCGATCAGCTTGTTGCTTTCCGCAACCGACAAGGCCGAGCGCGCCGAGAGGCTTTCGGGATAGATCTCCCAGGCCGCGACTAGCGCCGGATCGAAATAGAATCCGGATTCCAGCGCCAGTCGCCGCACCATCAGGCCGTCACCGAGCGCACCCATGGTCTCGTCAAAGCCGCCGGCGGCAAGGAGCCGCCGGCGTCGATAGATGACGCCGGCACCGACCGACCAATTGTCGCTCCTGGCGAGTTCGGCGCGCGCCGCGGCCGGCGAGACGAACGCGGCGCCGGCGCTCGGCTGCATGAATGGGCGCACGCCAAGAATCCGTCCCTGTGGATCAAACAGCACCACCCGGCCGCAGAAATAGGCCGCGTCTGGATATTGCTGCAGCGCCGCCTGCGCCGCGGCGAACAGGCCGGGCAGGGCAAAATCGTCGGCGGCGGCCATGTAGACGAATTCTCCGCTCGCCGCGCGCAAGCCTTCATTCATGGCGGCGAGCACGCCGCGATTCTCTTCGTGATTGATAAGGTGGATTGCAGGATAGCGCGCTTTGAGCCGGGCGATCGCGGTGAGGCTGTCATCGGTCGAGCCGTCATTGATGAGGATGAGCTCCGCCGGCCGAGGCTCCTGCGCCATCGCCGCGCCGACCGCCCGCGCCAACACCTTGCCGTGGTTGAAGTTCGGGGTGACGACGGAGAAACTCATGCTACTGTCCGTGGCGGCAGATTTTTGCTCTGCCTTGCCCGATCGATCACCAGGTCACGACGGTCTGCGACATGAAGGGTATCATCCTGGCCGGCGGCAGCGGAACGCGCTTATACCCGATCACGTTTGCGATCTCCAAACAGCTGCTGCCGGTCTACGACAAACCGATGATCTATTACCCGCTCGCGGTGCTGCAGATCGCCGGCATTCGCGAGGTGCTGGTCATCGTCACGCCGAAGGACTTGCCGCTGTTCAAGGCGCTGCTGCGCGACGGGCGGCAGTTCGGCATTACCATCGAGTACGCCGTGCAGCCGCGGCCGGAGGGGCTGGCGCAGGCCTTCGTCATCGGCGCCGATTTCGTCGGCAGCGGCCATTGCGCGCTGATCCTCGGCGACAACATCTTCTATGGCCACGGACTGCCGGAGCTCCTTGCCGGCGCGATGCGGCGCCGATCCGGCGCGACCATTTTCGTCCACGAAGTCGCCAACCCGGGACGCTACGGCGTCGTCGAATTGGACGCCTCGGGCAAGGCGAGATCGATTACCGAGAAGCCGGAAAAGCCGACCTCGAACTGGGCGGTCACCGGTCTCTATTTTTACGACAATGACGTGCTGCGCTACGCCGCCGAGCTCAAACCCTCGCGCCGCGGCGAGCTTGAGATCACCGACCTCAACCGGCGCTATCTCGAGGCTGGCAGGCTCTATGTCGAGCGTATGGGGCGCGGCTACGCCTGGCTCGACACCGGAACGACCGACTCGCTCCTTGAGGCCTGCGAATACGTCGCCATGCTGGAGCGCCGGCAGGGTCTCAAGGTCTGCTGTCCGGAGGAGATCGCGCTCCGCCTCGGCCATGTCACGCCGCGCGAGATCGAACCTTGGCTCGCCGAGCTGGGCGCCGGCAGCTATGCCGACTATGTGCGCCGGGTGGCGAGGAGTCTCGCCTCGTCATGACCGAGATGCCGCCTCTGGCGCTGCTGACCGGCGGGCTCGCGTTGCGGCTGCGGCCGCATACGCGCAAGGTGCCGAAGGCGATGATCGAGGTCGCCGGCGCCCCTTTCATTGCCCATCAATTGCGGCTCATCCGGCGCGAGCGCGTGCCGCGCGTCGTGCTCTGCGTCGGCTATCTCGGCGAGCAGGTCGAGGCATTCGTCGGGGACGGCAGCCAATTCGGCGTCGCCGTCGATTATTGCTATGACGGGCCGAACTTGCTCGGCACCGGCGGGGCGCTGCGCAAAGCCTTGCCGCTCCTCGGACCGGAATTTCTGGTCATGTATGGCGACAGCTGGCTCGATACCGCTTTCGCCCCGGTCGTGGCGGCGTTCCGCGCCAGCGGCAAGCCGGCGTTGATGACGGTGTTCCGCAACGCCGGACGATGGGACACCAGCAATATCTGGTACGAGAACGGCGCGATCCGCCGCTACGACAAGCGCGAGCGCCTGGCGCAGAT
>Ga0335081_10015758_pt1 | contig 12234 bp, 10 predicted proteins | sample Lox_Sample_35_FD_206713 | JGI IMG/M metagenome (GOLD analysis project Ga0335081, IMG submission 206713) | Soil microbial communities from Loxahatchee National Wildlife Refuge, Florida, United States - Lox_Sample_3.5 | ecosystem: Environmental > Terrestrial > Soil > Wetlands | place: USA... | reverse complement strand
CACCAGTCGAGCAGCGTCCAAAGGTGCGCCCCAAAGTGTTGGTGATCGGAGTCTCGACGGGAGGACCCACCGCGCTGGGTGCGATCCTGCCGGAGTTACCGGCTGGGTTTCCGCTGCCCGTCCTGGTAGTACAGCACATGCCGCCTCTCTTTACGCGGCTGCTCGCCGACCGTCTTAACACCGCCTGCCGGTTGCCGGTGGAGGAGGCGAGTCAGGACGCGCTGGTGGGTAAGGGCAAGATCCTGATTGCGCCCGGAGACTATCACCTGAGGGTGGCTTCCAATGGCGGCATCGCACGCGTGTGCCTGGATCAGTCACCGCCGCAGAACTCCTGCCGTCCCGCCGTCGATGCGCTGTTTACTTCGATCGGTGAGGTGTATGGCGGTGCAGCCATCGCGGTAATTCTTACCGGGATGGGGCAGGATGGGTTACGCGGCGTCGGGATTCTCAAGGCGCGGGGCGCGAGCGTGCTGGCGCAGGATGAGGCTTCGAGCGTCGTTTGGGGGATGCCGGGCGCGGTGGTGAACGCAGGACTGGCCGACTGCGTCCTGCCCCTCGATCAAGTCGTGCCGGAGATCCTGCGCATTGCGGACTGAACGGAGCGGCAACTGGATGGACAGCCAAACGTCAACCCCGGAGATCCACGCGGAGAACTACCGGTTTCTTCAGGAACGTGTCTATTCCCAAGCCGGCATCGTGCTTGAGCACGACAAGCATTACCTGTTCGAAACCCGGCTCACGCCTATCGTCAGGCAACTCGGCCTCGGCTCCATCAACGACTTATGCGCGCTCCTGAAGGCCACTTGCGAGACAGAAGTCGGCCGCCAGGTCGTTGAGGCGATGACGACGAATGAAACTTACTTCTTCCGCGATCCGGCGCAGTACGATGCCATACGGTCGGCCCTGCTCCCCAAGCTGAAGGAAGAGCGGCGGGATTCGAGGAGAATGCGATTCTGGTCGGCCGCCGCATCCACCGGACAGGAAGCCTACAGCTTGGCCATGCTTCTCTCAGAAGAGGGTTTGAGCGACTGGAGCCTCCAGATCCTGGGCACCGACTTTTCCTCGCGAGTCTTGGAACGCGCCCGGTCCGGCAAGTACCAGCAGATTGAGGTGAACCGGGGTTTGCCGGCGAAGCTGTTGGTAAAGCACTTCCGGCGCTCCGGTGTGGATTGGCAGTTGGGCGATTCGGTGTGCCGGATGGTCCGCTTCGAGACGATTGACTTGCGCCAGAGCATGCGTCTGCTCGGGCCGTTCGATCTTGTGTTCTGCCGCAACGTCCTGATCTATTTCGACACCGAAACCAAGAATAAAATCATCAGGGAACTCCACGGCACCTTATTCCGCGGCGGTTGGCTACTGCTTGGCGGAGCGGAGACGGCGTTCAGCGCCGAGGAGTGGTTTGACCGGCAGACCGTCGGAGGCGCGAGCGTATACGTTGCCCGCTGAGAAGGACACCCATGTCAACTAAAATCATCGTCGAGATATCGTCGGGCGACCTGGCGCAGATCGTGGAATCCGTCTTCGGAACCATGATGAATCTGGAGATCGGCGACGGTGGAGCGCCATGGTGCCCCAGCGGAGACAGGGTGACCGCGGCTGTCCACTTTGCGGGCGAGTGGAACGGCGCAGTGCTGCTCGAGTGCGACGAGAGTCAGGCTTGCCGGTTCGCCGGCCGCTTCCTGGCGATGGATCCACCGGACGCCGTGGATGACGTGGTGCGCGATGTCCTTGGAGAGCTTGCCAACATGATCGGCGGCAACCTGAAATGTGTATTGATGCCGGGCGTCCGGCTTTCCATGCCTTCCGTGGTGATTGGCAGCGACTACAGCTTGCATGTCTGCGGGACGGAGGTTCGCGAGCGCATCGCCCTTCGGTGCTCCGAAGGCCCCTTCTGGGTCACCCTCCTCCAATCCTGACGTCCACATTCTGTTGCCATACGCTAGCATCGGAGTAGATTGGAACCTTTACTCCATCGCATCGCCGCCACCGTGAAACGGCACGGCATGTTCTCTCCCGGGCAAAAGGTGGCCGTGGCCGTGTCGGGAGGCGCGGATTCGGTTTGTCTGCTGTTCGCCTTGCGCGAACTGGCGCCGGAATGGGGGGTCGTGCTGTCCGTGCTGCACCTCGATCATGGCTTGCGCGGGGACGAATCGAATGCCGATGCCGCGTTTGTGCGCGGGTTGGCGGATGAGCTTGGGTTGCCCGCGGCTATCGAGCGGGTCGAGTTAAGCCGGTGTTCTGAGAACCTGGAACAGGCCGCCCGGCGCGCCCGGTTGGAGTTTTTCCGCCGCCAAATGGCGGCCGGATCGTTGGACCGCGTGGCGCTGGGCCACACGCGCTCCGATCAGGCGGAAACGGTGCTGTTTCGCTTTCTGCGGGGCGCGGCCACGGCCGGCTTAGCCGGCATCCGGCCCCTCACGGCTGACGGTATCGTCCGGCCGCTCATCGATGTGGACCGCGCCGAAGTAGAAGCGTTCCTTAACGCTCGCGGCGTCCGCTGGCGTGAAGATTCCACCAATCGCAGCATGGCGTTTGCACGCAATCGCATCCGCCACTCGCTGTTGCCGCAATTGGCGTGCGAATGGAATCCGGCCATCGGCCGAACGCTGGCCCACACGGCGGATTGGGCGCTGGCGGAGGAGGCATGGTGGGAAACGGAGATGGACCGGCTGGAGGAGGCGTTGCTGTCCCGGCGCCGCGGCGCCGTTCTGCTGCGCACCGACCAACTGGCCGCTCTTCCCCTGGCTGCCGCGCGCCGCTTGATCCGCCGCGCCATTGAGCGCGCCCAGGGCGGCTTGCGAGGGATCGATTTTGAACACGTTGCAGCCGTCCTGGATCTGAGCGGCCGCCAGCGGGGTCACGGGCGGGTTCGCGTCCCTGGGCTTGAAATTATCCGGTCTTTCGATTGGCTCGAATTCTCACGGCCGAAAGCTCCTGCTCCCTATGCCTTGCCCGCGTCGGTCCCAGGAACCGTGGAAATCCCCGGCTGCGGCAACGTTATCTCTTTGGAACTCGTTGAAAGACAGGAAACTCCGGGGAGGGTAACATCCGTATATAATGGTGAGATGGGCTGTGTCGACTGGCCCCGAATTTCGGGCACGCTCGAATTGCGTAGCTGGCGGCCAGGCGACCGGTACCAACCAATCGGACACACCGGCGAGGAAAAAATCAAAAATCTGTTCCAAAAAGCCCGCGTTCCGCTTTGGGAGCGGGATGGCTGGCCCGTATTGACGGATCGTTCCGGCATTGTGTGGGCCAGGCGGTTTGGCCCCGCCGCGAGTCTGTGTCCGGGTGCGCCCGGCGGAATGGCTCTGCGCATTCGGGAAATTGTGAAATTGGAATCGGAGACGCCCGCTACGGCGTCTATTAATATTGGGTAACGCCGGGGAGCGGAGGTTTCGTGAATTCTAATCTGAGGACACTGATTTTTTGGGTAGTTTTGATTTGCATCGTGATGGTGTTGTTCATTGTGGTGCGAACCGGCGCCAAGCCCAAAGATACCGAGATGACTTTCACCGAGTTCCTGAACAAGGCGCAGGACGGTGAGATCGGCAAGGTAACCATCAGCGGGGATGAAGTGCATGGGACCTATAAGCAGAATCCCAACGGTCCCGGATTGCATACCTATATCCCCTTGAACTATCCCGATGTTTATACGCTGTTGCGGGATAAGGGCGTCAATACGGACATTAAGCCCGCCAATTCAGCGAGCTGGGTATCCATACTGGTGAATGCTTCGCCGTTCATCGTGGTCATCGCCTTCTGGTTCTTCATGATGCGGCAGATGCAGAGCGGCGGAAACAAAGCCCTGAGCTTCGGCAAAAGCCGCGCGCGGCTGCATTCCACGCAGCAGAAGAAAGTCACCTTCAAAGATGTCGCCGGAGTGGAAGAGGCCAAGGAAGAGCTGCAGGAAATTATCGAGTTTCTGCGCGAACCGCAAAAGTTTCAGAAACTGGGCGGCCGCATTCCCAAGGGCGTGCTGCTGATCGGCCCTCCCGGAACCGGCAAAACGCTGCTGGCGCGGGCCATTGCCGGCGAAGCCAGCGTCCCGTTTTTCTCCATCTCCGGTTCGGATTTCGTGGAAATGTTCGTGGGCGTCGGCGCCAGCCGTGTGCGCGACCTTTTCGAGCAGGGCAAGAAGAACGCTCCCTGCATCATCTTTATCGATGAAATCGACGCCGTCGGCCGCCATCGCGGCGCAGGCCTGGGCGGCGGGCATGACGAGCGCGAACAGACCCTGAATCAGTTGCTGGTGGAGATGGACGGCTTCGAATCCAACGAAGGCGTCATTCTGGTAGCGGCCACCAACCGCCCGGACGTGCTCGATCCCGCGCTGTTGCGACCCGGCCGTTTCGACCGCCGCGTAGTTGTCGGGCGCCCCGACGTCCAGGGCCGCGAGGCCATTCTCCGGGTCCATACCAAAAAGATCCCCCTGGGCGACAATGTCGATCTTTCCGTGCTGGCGCGCGGCACACCCGGCCTGGCCGGCGCCGACCTGGCCAACCTGGTCAACGAAGCCGCTCTGAATGCCGCCCGGCAAAACCGCAAAGTGGTGATGATGCTCGATTTCGAGCTGGCCAAGGACAAGATCCTGATGGGCGCGGAACGCAAATCGATGATCCTCAGCGATGCCGAAAAGCGCAATACGGCCTTTCACGAGGCCGGGCACGCGCTGGTGGCCGCCGTGCTGCCCAACGCCGACCCGCTGCACAAGGTCACCATCATTCCGCGCGGCATGGCGCTGGGCGTCACCATGCAACTACCCATCGACGATAAGCATTCCTACAACAAGGACTATCTGCTCGCGCAGCTTGCCATCCTGATGGGTGGGCGCATCGCCGAAGAGAAGTTCATGCACCACATGACCACCGGCGCCGGCAACGATATCGAGCGTGCCACCGACTTGGCCCGTAAAATGGTCTGCGAATGGGGCATGAGCGAGTTGGGGCCGCTGAGCTTCGGCAAGAAGGAAGAGCAGATCTTCCTCGGGCGCGAAATCGCCCAGCACCGCGACTATAGCGAGGAGACGGCCATCCGCATCGATGAGCAGGTCAAAAAGCTGGTGCAGGGCGCCTACGACACTGCCAGCCATATCCTCGAGGAGCGCTCCGAAGCCTTGGTGAAGATCGCCGAAACGTTGCTCGAACGGGAAATCCTGGACGGCAATGAGGTGATGCAGATCATCAACGGCCAGCCGCTGGCCCCGTATACCGGTTCCAAAGATTCCGAAGACCACACCCAGCAGGTGCTGCGGCCCGAAGGCGGCCGCCGCTTGCCCGGACTCTCCGAAGGGGAGCGTCCGCAGCCGGCGTGATGGCGGTTCCGCGCTTTCCGGTCTATCTGTTCGATATCGACGGCACACTGCTGGATTCCGCCCGGGATATCTGCGGCGCCATCCAGCAGGTGCTGGCCTCCACACCCTGCGATCCGGTCTCTTTCGAATTTCTCAAGGGCTATATTGGCCTGCACCTGATCGACCTGTTCGAGGATCTTTTTCCCCAGCTCAGCCCCGCCGATTGCGAAACGCTGATCCAGCAGTATCGCTCGTTCTATCACGCGCGCAAGCACCAGCAGACGCGCGTTTACCCTGGTGTGGCCCAAGCTCTGGCGGCCCTCGGCGGCCGCAAGGGCACGGCCACCACCAAGGGCACTCCCACCACCCGGCTGGTGCTGGAGCAATTCGGGCTCATTCAGTATTTCGACCATGTGCAGGGCACCGACGGTTTTCCCTCGAAGCCAGCACCGGATGTGATCTTCACCGCCCTGGCGGCGTTGGGCGCCCGGCCGGAGGATTGTCTGTTCGTGGGCGATTCCTGCGCCGATATGGAAGCCGGCCGACGCGCGGGCGTTAAAACTTGTGCCGTGCGGTATGGCTACGGAAGCGAGGCCGCGCTGGCCCAATTCGAACCGGATTACTGGGTACAGGATCTGCGCGAACTGGCGCTCTAAGCGCGCCCGCTGCCGCCTGATCTCGCGATATGATGGAGACGACATCCCACGTTCTGGAGGTCCCTTCATGGCCAACGAGTTTAACCGCCGCGGCTTTCTCAAAACGGCTGCCCTGGCTGCCGGGCCGGCAGTCATCGCCGCGCGTGGCGCCAATGAAAAAGTGAATATCGGCTGGATCGGCGTAGGCACTCGCGGATATGCCGGCCTCGACTGGCTGCATACCGCCGCGCCCAACGATGTTCAGATCACCGCCATCTGCGACACCTACGAGGGCTATATTGCCCGCGCCAAGGACCGCATGCGGACCGTCTGGGGGACCACGCCCGCCACCTATCGCGATTACCACGACCTGCTGGCCGACAAGAACGTCGATGCCGTCTTCATCATGACGCCCGAGCACCTGCACCACGATATGACCGTAGCGGCGCTGAAAGCCGGTAAACACATCTACATCGAAAAGCCGCTCGCCCATACTATCGAAGAGGGCGCCGACATCGTGCGCGCCTGGCAGCAGTCCGGCAAGATCGTGCAGGTGGGCACGCAGAATCGCAGTTCGTCTCTCTACAAGAAAGCCAAGGAGCTTATCCAGCAAGGGATGGTCGGCGACGTGCACTTCGTGCGTGCCTTCTGGTATCGCAACGGGCTGCCCAACGAGCCGTCCTGGCGCTACGTGATCCCCGCCGACGCCAACCCCCAGAACACCGATTGGAACCGCTTCCTCGGCACCGCGCCCCAGCGCCCCTGGGATCCGCACCGCTACTTCCAATGGCGGCTCTACTGGGACTACTCGGGCGGCATCTCTACCGACCTGCTGGTCCACCAGACCGACATCGTCAACTTCATGCTGGACAAGACCGTCCCGCGCTCGTGCATGGCATCCGGCGGCATCTATCGCTGGACCGCCAAGGACGACGACCGTGACGTGCCCGATTGCCTCAGCGCCGTCTACGATTACAGCGACAAACTCCAGATAAATTACAGTTGCTATCTCGGCAACGAATACTTCGGTTACGGCGAAGAGATCTGCGGCAACGAAGGAACCATCCGCGTGATGAACCGCCAGGACCTCTATTTCGAGCCGGAAACCTACAATGCGCGGCGCCCCGGCGCGCCCAATCGCGCTCCTGCCAACATCCAGGCGCGCCAGTCCATCCATTTGAACGGCAAGGCCGATTTCGGCGAAAGCGACGGCGCCATCAACCACTTCCGCAACTTCATTCAATCCGTCTTAGGGAAGGACCAGGTCATTGCTCCGCCGACGGTCGGCCAGCAGGCTGCCATTTCCGGCCACATGGCCACGCTTTCGTTCAAGAACAACAAGCGCATTGTCTGGGACGACACCGCCAACACGTATCACTTCTCCTAAGACGCAATCCATGGCTGCCACCGCCGTCATGGCCCCTCCGCCCGGAGCCGGCCTTCGTTCCCGCTGGATTGTCAGCCGCGCGGTGGATCTGTCGCTGGTAATCGGCAGCGGCACCGCCGGCTACCTCTACCTGCTGCTATTTACAGTGGCCCACGCACCTATGTCGTGGATGTGGTGGGTCTGGTCGTTAGGCTTCGACGGCACACATATTTTTGGCACCGCCTCGCGCACGTTCTTCGATCGCGAGGCCCGCGCCCGCCATTCCCGCCTGCTCTACGGCAGCCTGATCTTCTTTTTTGCCCTCGGCCCGGCCATGGTGCTGGCCGGTTGGAAAGGTTGGCTCTATCTGCTGGTCGGCGTTTGGGCCTACTACCATGTGATTCGCCAGCACTACGGTTTCATGGTCCTGTATAAAGTCAAGAATCGCGACCTGAACCCCTGGGACAACCGCCTCGACCGGCTTTTCCTCGGCGTCATGACGGTGGCGCCGCCCTTCCTGCGCTTCGTGGTTCGCCATCCCCGGGAATTGGGGTTGCCGGCGGGCTTGCCTGGGCTGGAAACGCCTCTGTGGGTGGTTGTGGCCGCTACCGCCGGCGTCTATGCGGCCCGCCAGTGGCTGCGATGGCGCGCCGGCTGGGCGCCCTCCGGGCACGCTAACGTTCCCAAATACCTGTTGTTTGCGGCGGTAATTCCCCTGCACTGGCTCACCTTCAACTTTCTCAGTTGGCAGGCGGCCGTCCCCACCGTCACCATCGTTCATAACCTGCAATATCACGCCATCGTCTGGTTCCATAATCGCAACCGCTATGCCAATGCCGATGGTTCCACCCTCCATGGGCGCATCCCCAACGCGGTGGGCCGAAGCCTGCTGGCCTATGCCGCCATGGGGCTGCTGTTCAGCGCGGTGTATCGCATTCCGGGATTCGCGCTGGGCCAGGTATCTGACCTGGCATTCGGTTTCTTCTGCGGGTTCGGCCTGACCCATTACTACCTCGATAGCCGCATCTGGCGCGTGCGCCACGACCCCGGCCTCCGCCAGGCCCTCCAACTGGCGTAACTTCGCCCCCTTCCGGCTCCCCCCTGCTACTCTAAGAGTTTGTCGCCGGGCAAAGGTTTGTTCCCCCGTAATTTCGAATCCGTCAGACCCTGGTGGGGACGTTTCGGGCCTACCCTCCGTTACCTGATGGAGACCGAGGCTCACGTCTACGCCCTGGCGGTTTCCGCCAGCGTGCTGCTCTCTTTTTATCCATTCATTCTCGTCATGGTGGCGCTCTGCCGCCGCATCCTGCACTGGCCGGCGGGCGAAGACGCCATTTACCTGGCGCTCAACGACTATTTCCCGGGCGACCTGTCGAACATGGTCCGCCGCAACACTCTTTCTTCGCGCCTGCTGCCCCATTCGGCGGTCCCCCTCGTTCTTCTCCTGTTCACCGCCAACGGCATCTTCGAGCCGCTGGAAGTGGCGCTGAACCGCGCCTGGGGCGTGGCCAAGAACCGTTCCTACGCCAAGAACCAGTTGGTGGCGCTGGGCATGATCTTCGCATGCGGAAGTCTCGCGATGATTTCGCTCGCCCTGACCGGGGTCAATGAGCGCTGGATTTCGTCCTGGCTCGGAGCGCACGCCGAGGTCCAGACGTGGTTGAAACTGCTGGTGTTCAAAATTGCGGCCCTGCCGCTTTCGATTCTTGCGTTGTTCCTGGTTTATTGGCTGCTGCCCAACCGCAAGGTCGACCCCTCACGCGTCGCCCCGGTGGCCATCGCCGTGGGCATGGTCCTGGAGCTTCTGAAGTACCTGGCCCTATTAGTCTGGCCATTTTTCTCAAATAAGCTGAAAAGTGAGTACAACATCTTTCAGCATTCGGTTACCATTCTGATCTGGAGTTTTGTGGCGGCGCTGATCGTGCTGGCAGGCGCGGAATGGACGGCACGTCGCGACCGCGCCGATCCACTGTCCTGAACGCGGAATTTGCGGAGGAGTCAATGCGAGACTGGAAGGCGATAGCTAGAGCGCAGGGCAGCAAGATCCCTGCCGGCGAGCTCGAAAGGGCAGTTGCCCCTCTGGATGAAATGGAAGAAATTCTGCGCTCGCTCGTTCCCGATCTTACGCCTGACATCGAGCCCGCGTTTGACGTTCGCCTGGAGCCAGGAGAATGACCATTCGCGAGGCCGGTCAGGCGCTGCGCTCCCACAGCGTCAGTTCGTCGGAGCTGGTGAGCGTGGCCGTCTCCCGCATCGACCGGTTGAACACTACTCTGCGGGTCTTCATCACCACCACCGCGGATCAGGCCATGCACCGGGCGGAGCAGTTGGACGCCGAACTGGCCGCGGGGCGGGACCGCGGCGCGCTGCACGGCATCCCCATCGCCGTTAAGGACCTCTTCCTGACGCGCGGCGTTCGCACCACCTGTGGTTCGCTGATTTATGAGAACTACGTGCCGTCCCACAACGCCGCCGTGGTGGATCGCCTGGAAGCAGCCGGAGCCGTAATTCTAGGCAAGCTCAACATGCACGAGCTCGCCTATGGCGTCACCTCGGCCAATCCGTATTTCGGCGCCGTGCGCAACCCCTGGAACTTGGAGCACAGTCCCGGCGGGTCGAGCGGCGGTTCGGGCGCCGCCGTGGCCGCGAACATCGTGTACGCCGCCATGGGCAGCGACACCGGCGGCTCCATCCGTATCCCCGCTTCCTTCTGTGGAACCGTAGGTCTGAAGCCCACCTTTGGACGCGTGAGCCGGTACGGCGCGCTTCCGCTCGCCTACACCCTCGATCACATGGGCCCGCTGGCGCGTTCGGTCCGTGACGCCGCGCTGATGTTGAACTACATCGCCGGGCACGACAAGAAAGATCCCTCTTCCTCGCGCCACCCGGTGGTGGACTATGTTCCCGATGACGGCTGCTCGATTCGCGGGCTGCGGCTCGGCTTTCCGGAGACCTTTTTCTTTGAAGAGGTCGATCCGGACGTCGAATCCGCCGTGCGCGGCGCCCTGGCGCGCGCCGCTGCCCTGGGCGCCGAAGTGAAGCCGGTATTTGTGCCCGATATGGAAGCGGTCAATACCGTGGCGCGCCTCATTCTGCTTTCCGAGGCTTCCGCCGTGCATGAAACGCAGCTCGAGAACCGCGCGCGTTTCGGCGCCGACGTTCGTACCTTGCTCGACCAGGGACTTCTGATTCCCGCGGCAGATTATATAAACGCCCAGCGGCTGCGGCGGAAGATCCGCCGCGACTTCGCCAAATTGTGGTCCGGAGTCGACGTGATGATCACCCCCACCACGCCCAACACGGCTCCCCGCCTTGGCGAAACAACGGTTCGGCTGGGCGGGCGCGACGAGGATGTGCGGCTCGCCACCACCCGTTTGGTGCGCGGCTTCAACCTGCTCGGCTATCCTGCCCTTTCCATTCCCTGCGGGCTCTCCAGCAGCGGACTGCCGATCGGGCTGCAAATCGTTGGGCCGCCTTTCGAAGAAGGTGTCGTCCTCCAGGTGGGCGCCGCGCTGGAAGACGGCGGCGTGGCCATCCCACCCTGCTCATTCGGGTAACTGCAAGCGGTGCCACGCGTTTCCGGGGCTGAACTACGCCAAACGGTAGATCGCGGCCTACGCAATCTCATATCGGTGCAACCTACTCCACTTTCAGAGGTTAGAGTCCTTTTAATCCTGTTCTAGGGTGTTCGCCCACTACCAAACCATATTAGAAGCAGATTAAAGAATCTTAAAACCCTTTACTTTTCAGTGTATTTGAGAGAAGGTGAGTTTTGGCATGAAAGGTGCCGAGGTAAATTTCCACATTGGTCTTATTCACGTTTTTAGGCAGGAGGAAGCATATATGAGATCGCAATTCTGGCGCGTGGGCATTCTGCTTGGTCTGCTCGCGCTAGCCGTCAGCCTGTTCGGTCAAGCCATCAGCGGCGACGTCACGGGTGCCGTGACAGACAGGAGCGGCGGCGCGATCGCCTCCGCAACCATAACTGCGCACAATGAAGCCACGGGCGTCACCTCCACGACTTCCACCAACACCGAAGGCGTCTACCGTTTCGGCAATCTGCCGGTCGGCAATTACACCATAACGGCAGCGGCCAAGGGGTTCACTTCCTCCAGCGTCAAGGGGCTTCACGTCGTGCTGAGCAACGTGATTACAGCGAATCTCACGCTGGAAGTGGGAACCACCTCCACCAGCGTCGAGGTCAGCGCGGCGGCGGCGGCGATCGATACCACTACTGCCCAAGTGCAGACCACGTTCGAGACGCGCCAGACCATTGAACTGCCGGCCGCCTCAAGCGGCGCCGGCATCTGGAACCTGAGCCTGATTGGCGCCGGCGTCGCCTCGCAGGGCGGCGTAGGCCAAGGCACGGGCCCGGCCATCGCCGGCCAGCGTCCCGAAGACAATACCTTCGCCCTCGATGGCGTCAGCAACGTGAATCACTACTCCACCGGCCCCCTGGTCTACACCTCGAATGAAGGCGTGGCGGAAGTATCGCTACTCCAGAACCAGTTCAGCCCCGAATTCGGCGGCGGATCCGGCGGCGTTTTCAATGCGGTTTCGAAGAGCGGCTCCAACGGAATTCACGGCAGCATATACGAGTACCTTCAGAATCGGAAGCTCAACGCGGTCGACGCGCTCTATTGGACCCAGGGTCTGACTTCCCTGCCGCGCTACGACAACAACCGCCTCGGCGCCACCATCGGCGGCCCGATCCGCAAGAACAAGCTTTTCTATTTCGGGAATTTCGAGTACAACCCGGTCGGCCAATCCGCCGTCCCCGGATCGCCCCTGGAAGCGCCCACTTCGGCCGGCATGTCAGCCCTCGCCGGCATCCCGGGTGTGAGCGCGACCAATCTGGGCTGGTTCCAGAAGTGGGTACCCGCCGCGCCTTCCAATAATGCCGGCACCATCTCAGTAGGTGGAGTCAAGATTCCGATCGG
>Ga0335081_10015757_pt1 | contig 12234 bp, 9 predicted proteins | sample Lox_Sample_35_FD_206713 | JGI IMG/M metagenome (GOLD analysis project Ga0335081, IMG submission 206713) | Soil microbial communities from Loxahatchee National Wildlife Refuge, Florida, United States - Lox_Sample_3.5 | ecosystem: Environmental > Terrestrial > Soil > Wetlands | place: USA: Florida... | reverse complement strand
TCAGCTCACGGCCACCGTCGCCCGCATCCTCTCTGCCCTTGACCAGGTGCGATTCTGCTTTCCGAACCAACCCGTTTTGCTCTTGACAGCCCTCCCGGAGGGAGCATAATTCCTGCACATCCTCTCAGCATCCCGTTTACAGTGGTCCCAGGCGCTCCTCTGCACGGGAGGCTACAATAGAGCCAAAAATGCCAATCGCAAGAACCAATAGCGGCGAGCGGTGCTGGTTCTAATGGCACAAAACCGAGATCCCTCGCGTCGCGCTCGGTCGCCCCGCCACGGCGGGCTCCTTCGCGCTCGCTCGGGATGACAATTCAGGAGTGAGCGTTGGGGCCCGGCTGAAGCCGGGCCCTCCGAAAGAGCGGAAGCCGGGCCCCTCCGAGTGCGTTTTGCTATCTGGGATTTTGTGAACAGCAGGTCCCTCGACTCGGGCCAGCCAGCGCGTCAAGCCAAAAGCAGGCTTGACGCGTTGCTGGGCTGGCCCTCGCTCGGGATGACAATTCTCAAGAGCTGTGTTCTCGCCCTCAGCCCAGCGACTTCATGTCAATGACGAAGCGATATTTCACGTCACTTTTCAGCAGGCGTTCGTAGGCTTCGTTGATCTGCTGGATGCGGATCAGTTCGATATCAGCGGTGACGCCATGCTCGGCGCAGAAATCCAGCATTTCCTGCGTCTCGCGGATTCCGCCGATGGACGATCCGGCAAGCCGCCGCCGTCCCATGATCAGGTTGAATGCCGCCACCGGCGCGGGCTGCTCAGGCGCCCCCACCAGGGTGAGCGTCCCGTCGACCTTCAGCAGTTGGAGATAAGTATTCAGGTCGTGCGGGGCGGAGACGGTATCCAGGATGAAGTCGAAGCTGCCGGCATGCTTCTGCATCTCAGCTTCGTTCTTCGAGACCACGACTTCCTTGGCGCCCAGGCGCAGCGCGTCTTGCGTCTTGCCGGGTGAGGTAGTGAACAGCACCACGTTGGCCCCAAAAGCGCTGGCAAACTTTACGCCCATGTGACCCAGGCCGCCCAGTCCGACCACGCCGACTTTCTGTCCTTTGCGCACGTTCCAGTGACGGAGCGGAGAATACGTGGTGATGCCCGCGCACAGCAGCGGGGCCGCAGCCGCGAGGCTGAGTTTGTCAGACACTCGCAGGGCAAACGCCTCGTCGACCACGATGCTCTGGGAGTAGCCGCCGTAGGTAACGCCGCCGAGCAGCTTGTCTTCCGAGTTGTAGGTGAAGGTCGCGCCCGTCTGGCAGAATTGCTCGAGCCCGGCGCGGCAGTTGGGGCAGGTGCGATCGGAATCGACCAGGCAGCCTACGGCCGCAATATCGCCCTCTTTGAACTTCTTGACCGCGCTGCCGGCTTTCACCACCCGTCCGATGATTTCGTGACCAGGCGTGCAGGGATAGACGGTCGGCATGAACTGTTCCCATTGGTTGCGGACCGTGTGCAAGTCAGAGTGGCAGACGCCGCAGTAGAGAATTTCGATCTGCACATCCTGAGGCCGCGGATGGCGGCGCTGGATGGTGGTGGGAGCAAGCGGCGAAGTTGCGCTGCGGGCCGAATAGGCTTTCGCGGTGTAGGTCTTTCCGGTTTGCAGTGGGCTCTCCTGCAGGGCGGTCGCGGAATTTCGCTGGTTCATGAGTGCGTTCTCCTTCTTGTCGTCGCGCGCGAGTGTGAAAGGTTAAGGAGTGAGGGTGCGCTGAACACTAACGCTTATTGGAAGACGCGCCACGAGAGGAAACCGTCGCTGAAATTGATACAAAAATCCTCACCCGAGCAAAACCAGCTCGAATGGGGCACCCTTAAGATGCTTCTGCGACGCAGTCAGCTCACGCCCACGGTCTCCGAGTTGTTCTGCGTGGCGAACAACGCTTCGATCTGCGCCCGGTATCGTTCTTCGATCACGCGGCGGCGCATTTTCATGGAGGCGGTGAGCTGTCCGTCGGCGACGGTGAACTCGTCCGGCACCAGCAGGAATTTCTTGATGGTCTCAAACTGTGCCAGATCCTGGTTCACCTTGGCGATGATGCCTTCATAGAGCGCCAGCACTTGCGGGTCTGAGACGAGCTGCTGCCGGTCGCTGAAGCTGAGGTTCCGGGAGCGGGCCCACTCTTCCAGGGCAGCGAATTCCGGGGCGATGAGGGCGGCGGCGAACTTGCGCCGGTCGGCGAAGAGGGCAGCGCAGGCCACCAGCGGACTGGCCTTCAGCGCCAGCTCGATGGGCTGGGGCGCGATGAACTTGCCGCCGGCCGTCTTCTGCAAATCTTTCTTGCGGTCGGTGATGCTCAGGAAGCCGTCCTCGTCGAGCGCGCCGATGTCGCCGGTTTTGAACCATCCATCCTCAAATGCTCTCTTGGTTTCCTCCGGTTTGTTCCAGTATCCCTTAAAGATGGACGGCCCCCGGACCAGGATTTCGCCGTCGGAGGCGATCTTGCATTGCACGTTCTTGAGCACCTTGCCGACGGTGCCGAGGCGGTGGGCTTGCGGAGTATTTAGGGCGATCACGGGCGAAGTTTCCGTCAGCCCGTAGCCTTCGTGGATGCGGATGCCGGCGTCGGCGAACCATTCGGCCAGTTCGCGTCCCAGGGGCGCGCCGCCGGAGATGAAGATCTCGACCCGCCCGCCCACGCCGGCGCGGATCTTGGAGAAGAGCAGGGAATCGGCCAGCTTCCAGCTCGACGAACTGGGCCGCCTGCCGGCCAGAATATCGCTGCGATTGGCACGGCCCACGCGCATGGCCCACTCGTACACGGCGCGCTTGAGACCCTTGACCGCCTGGCGCCGCACCGTCTCGCGAACCTTTTCATAGACGCGCGGCACGCCTACGAAGATGGTCGGCCGGACCTCGGCCAAATAGTGCGGCAACATTTGGAAACCGGGACAGTAGGCGATGGTGACGCCATACTGGAAGAAGGCATAGTCCACGTGGCGGGCGGTGACGTGGGAGAGCGGCAGAAAGGAGATGCCGCGATGCCCCATCGCCAGATCGAAGAGCTCGAGCGAGCACGCCAGGTTGGAGGCCAGATTGCCGTGAGTGAGCATGGCGCCCTTGGGCTCGCCGGTGGTGCCGGAGGTGTAGATGATGGTCGCCAGGTCGTCGGGACTGATCGCGCTGGCGCGCGCGTCCATCTCCGCATCACGGCCGGTGTCGGGATTCATCATCATGCGGTGCATGGGGATGCCTTCGGGGATGCCCACATAATCCATCACCACGACTTTTTCCAGCGCGGTCTGCGACTTGATGGCCAGTACCTTCTGCAGGTGCTCGACGGTGGAGACGAAGATCACGCGCGCGCCCGAGTCTTTGAGCTGGGCTGCGGTTTGCTCCTCGGTCAAGGTGGGATAAATAGGGACATCGACGGCTCCCAGCAGCAGGGTGGCGAAATCGGCCACCGCCCACTCGGGACGGTTCTCGCTCAGGATGGCGACGCGGTCGCCCTTGGCGATGCCCCACTTGGCCAGCGAGCGCGCCGTACCGACGACGTCGCGGTAAAGCTCGCGCGAGGAGATGGGAATCCACTTGACGGTCTGCTTGTAGAGCATCACCTGGTCGAGGTTGCGCTCCACGACCGAAAGAAAGATGTCGTTGATGGTCTGGTTCATTCGCTTGCCGTGCCCCACGATGCTCACGTCTGGCGGAGGGTGCGTTTAAGGCTTATCGTCAATGTACTTGGAATCCGGCGGATCTGGCAATGCTCTCCGCGATGCCGGGGCCGTGATCGACTGGTAATATAGAGGACTTGCTGCCCGGCCCGTGGGGTAGGCCGGAATCCCTTCAGCTCGAGAATCTGAGGTTTTTATGCCGAGAATATTGATGGCCACCCTGCTCACGCTCGCCATGCTGCTCGCTGCCGGCGGCGCCGCGGCCCGTCCGCCCGAGGACAAGCCCGCCCCGGCGCCGATGAAGATCAAGGTGGGCGACCTGGCGCCCGACTTCACCCTGCTCGACTTCGACGGAAAGGAATTGAAAAAGGTCTCGCTGCACGACTATCGCGGCAAGAAAAACGTCGCCCTTGCGTTCTACGTGTTCGCCTTCACCGGCGGTTGAACCAAGGAAATGAAGGCCTTCCAGCAGAACGTCGCCAAGCTGGAAGCCGCCGACACCCAGGTGCTGGGTGTGAGCATGGACAGCCCCTTCGCCAACTTCAACTTCGCGCAGCAGAATGGCATTTCATTCCCGCTGTTGAGTGACCGGGACGGTACGGTCGTCAGGGAATACGGCCTGGAGAAGGAGTACGCCCCCGGAGGCGTAAAGATGCTGTCGGCCCGGCGCGCGACCTTCCTGATCGACAAATCGGGGAAAGTCGTCGAAGAACAGGTGGACAACGACGCCATCGATCCGAGCAAGGTGGTGGAGGCTTGCGAACGCCAGAAGCTGAAGGGCTGAGCGCGCCGGCTGTCCGCCAACCGGCCTTCAGACAGCGGGCTGCATTTTTCCGCCTGGTTTGCTATCATAACGCCGCGGGGTGGAGCAGTCTGGTAGCTCGTTGGGCTCATAACCCAAAGGTCGGTGGTTCAAATCCACCCCCCGCAACCATCCCTTTCGTAACCGCTCACTTGAGTGCCGCCCACCTGAAGGCATGATGTACGCGGCAGAATGAATTGGCTTCCCCGCGGCCGGATCGAGCTCGATCGCTTTCTACTAATCTACGAGATTCAAATTGGCCAAGATAGGTGATCTGGGTCACACCACGTCGCTCGGCGTCGGCCTATATTCGGATCGAGAAACAACCGGCAGCTTGCTCGGAATTCACCTGTCGGCCTGGTACGCCGAATGGCCATGAGCACAGGCGCCGGCAGAGGACGGCAGCAGCGATCGCCGGCACGCAGCCACTATGCAGCCGCTGAGCGAGCAAGAACGGGCAAAGGCATTCACTTCATCCAAGAAGCCGGAAGTCGTCCACCGGCAGCGCCTTCCAGTACGCTACCACGTTGAGGATTTCGACGTCGGCGACCGGCCGCAGCGCTTTCTCCAGGCGTTTGCTGCGGTTCTCAAACACACCAATTACCGCCTAGCGCTGGACCATTATGTCCGCGTGTGCGCACAGTGCGCCCGCTGCGCGGTGAAGTGCCAGGTCTACCTCGCGACCGGCGATGCGCGTGATGTGCCCTGCTACCGCTCGGAGCTGCTGCTTTCCGTATACCGCCGGCACTTTACGATCTCTGGACTGCTGCGTGCGCGGGTGCTGGGCGATCCCGGATTGACCGACGACAGCATCCAGGAGATGGCCGAGGCGTTCTACAACTGCACGGCCTGTCGCCGCTGCTACTTCGAGTGTCCGATGGGGATCGATCACGGCCTGATCACTCATCTGGGACGTTACCTCCTTTCTGAAATCGGAATTGTTCCGCGGGCGCTGGCGGTCAGTGTTCGTGAGCAGTTAGTGGGAGCGTCCGGCAATACGTCCGCGGTTCCCGTGCCGGCGTTGCTGGACACGCTCGAGTTCCTGAGCGAGGAGATCAAAGAGGCAATCGGCGTTGACGCCACGTTTCCTGTCGATCAACAGGGGGCGGAATACCTCTTCCTTCCCGCCGTGTCGGACTTTCTCATGGAAGCCGAAACCCTCATGGGGAACGCGGCTGTGTTTCGCGCAACCGGCGACAGTTGGACGATCGGCACCGGAGACTTCGACGGCATTAACTACGGACTGTTTTACAGCGATCAGGTTCTGGAGCATGTGGTCAAGAAAATCCAGGCGGAAGCGCAGCGCCTGGGCGCGCACAAGATTCTGATTGGGGAATGTGGTCACGCGTCGCGCACCGCTAGATTCTTCTACCCGACGTTTTGCGGCGGCAAGGACGCCCTGCCGGTGGTCAACATCATGGAGTACACGCACCGGGCGTGGAAGGAAGGCCGGCTGAAACTGAAGGCCGGCGCAATTGCGGAGCGCGTCACGTATCACGATCCCTGCAATATCGCGCGCTCGGGGTGGATTGTGGAGCAGCCGCGCGAGCTGTTGAAGGCAATCTGCAGCGATTACGTCGAGATGACGCCAAACCGGCGCGACAACATCTGCTGCGGTGGTGGCGGCGGAACCGTGTCGATTGACGAAGTTCAACCATACCGCATGCTTGTGGGAGGAAGAGCGAAGGCGGAGCAGATCAAGGCCACGGGAGCGAAGTACTGTGTTGCGCCGTGCGCCAATTGCAAAAAACAACTGCGTGAACTGGTCGCAGAGTACGGCATCGACTGCCAGATCGTCGGGCTGCATGACCTTTTGTACAAAGCCATCGTGTTCGGCTGATTCGAGGTAGCGGAAGTGGAATCCTGGATCGAATTCGGGCGCGGGCCGCTGTTCCGGATCACATTTGCACTGATGCTGCTCGGGCTGCTGCGGATCTTTGTCCTGACGCTGACCGGAGTGGCAGAGGCGTACAGCCGTAATCCCGACAAGATCGTCAACTGGCGGGAAGTCGTGAAGCAAACTATCGCGTGGTTGTTTCCGATCAAGCGGATGTGGAAGCAACGACCCGCCTACAGCATGATTTCGCTCTTCTTTCACGTCGGACTGCTGCTCGTCCCGCTTTTCCTGGCCGCGCACGTTCTTCTGTGGAAGCGCGGTGCCGGGTTCGCATGGCCAGCAATCCCACAACGCTTAGCTAACGATCTCACGGTGGTCGTCATCGGCGCCGGGCTGGGACTGGTGTGCGGCCGATTGCTGAGCTCGGGCGCGCGTAAGCTCAGCCGGCGACAGGATGTCGCCTGGCCACTGCTGCTGATCCTGCCGTTTGTTACAGGTTATGTTTGCTCGAATGTGGCGGTCGGGCCGAAGGCCTACGACACCATGATGCTGGTGCACGTTTACTCGGCCGACCTCATCATGCTGTTGATTCCGTTTACGAAAATCGCGCATTGCGTGCTCGCGCCACTGTCACAGGTTGTGACTGCCGTTGCCTGGAAGTTTCCCGCCGGGGCCGGAGACCGGGTTGCCGCTACCCTCGGTTACGCGGACCGGCCCACCTGGGTGAAAGAGTCACGAGCCCCACGGTCAGTTATGCGGGATGAGGTCTCCACAAAATGAGAGCCGCGATACTGACGGATACGACCAAATGCAACGGCTGCCACCAATGCGTGGCCGCTTGCAAGAAGGAGAACAATCTCCGACTGGATCTTCCGCGCCGCTGGGACCTAGACGACGGTCTCTCCGCAAGAAACTGGACGTCGATCGTGGAAGGGCCGAAACAATCTTTCGTGCGCAAACAATGCCGGCACTGCCTGGAACCGGCGTGCGTATCCGCGTGTCCGGTCGGCGCTCTCCACAAGACCAGCATTGGCGCGGTGGTGTACGACAGTCACAAGTGCCTGGGCTGTCGCTACTGCATGATGGCCTGCCCCTACGGCATTCCCCGATACGAGTGGCAAGCAGCGGTTCCCTACGTTGAAAAGTGCATTCTTTGTTACCAACGCATAATTGCCGGGCGCCAGCCCGCTTGCACCGAGGCATGCCCGACCAAGGCCACAATTTTCGGCGACCGCGATGAACTGCTCGCCGAAGCGCATCGCCGCATGCGCGAGAATCCCGGCATGTACGTCAACACCGTCTGGGGCGAGCACGACGTGGGTGGAACCTCGGTGCTGTACATCTCCAACGTCGATCTTTCGTTTTTGACCGGCGGCCATTCACCGGGCACACGGCCGCTGCCAGCTACTACCTCGCTGGCGATGGAAGCCGTGCCGTTCACGTTCTGTGGCGTGCTGGCGTTCATGGCGGGCGTGCGCTGGATCATTGACCGGCGAATAAAGCTGCAGAAGGACGAAACGGATGAATAGGGTTCGCAAGCTGAAGTTCGTCCTTTGGGCCGTGCTCGGCTTGGCAGCGTCGGCGGCAGTGCCGCGTTTCTTGTTCGGCCTCGGCAGCAGCACCAATCTTTCTGACGCGAATCCCTGGGGGCTGTGGGTCGGCTTTGACGTGATGGGGGGAGTCGCGTTGGCCGCCGGCGGTTTCATCGTAACCGCGACCGTCTACATCTTCAAACTTGAACGCTTTCATGCCATCGTCCGTCCCGCGGTATTGACTGCCTTTCTCGGCTACGTGGCAGTGGCGGCTTCGCTGCTGTTCGACTTGGGCCTGCCCTGGAACATCTGGCACATGACCGTGTACTGGAATCCGCACTCGCCTCTCTTTGAAGTCGGCTGGTGCGTCATGCTTTACCTAACGGTTTTGGCGCTGGAGTTCCTTCCGGTCCCAGCCGAAGCGTTTCCGCGCCTGGCCAAGATACGGGCGGTGCTGCTGAAAGCGCGCTTGCCACTGGTGATCCTGGGCATCGGACTCTCCACACTGCACCAGTCTTCCCTCGGGTCGCTGTTCCTGATCATGCCGTACCGGTTGCACCCTCTGTGGTACTCGCCATTGCTGCCGATTCTCTTTCTCATTTCTGCGATCGCGCTTGGCCTTTCGATGGTGGTCTTCGAAGGCCACGTTACGGCGTATTTATACCGCCGCAAACCTGATTGTGACGTTTTGGCCTCACTTGCCAGCGCGGCCCGCTGGGTATTGTGGATCTATGTGGCGGTGCGACTGGGAGACCTGCTGGTTCGGCGCCAGATGCAGCAACTGGTGATGCCCGGCTGGCGGACAGCGCTGTTCTGGATCGAAATGGCGATGATTGCCGTCGTGCCTATCGCTCTATTTTCGAGCTCACGCCTGCGCCGGAGCCGCTCCGGGCAATGGGCGACCGCAACGCTGGTTGTGCTGGGCGTGGTTCTGAACCGAGTCGACGTCGGAGGCTTGGCCCACTTGAGGCCCGATGGCGTCTTCTACCTGCCCGCCTGGACAGAAATTGCCATCACCGCCGGCATAGTTGCTGCCGCTGTACTGGCTTTCCTGTTCATGATCGAACGTTTCAAGATTTGGGAAGAGCGCCCCGCAGGTCCCGAACAAGATCCGCTGAAGCTGCCTGAATTTGAGCCGGTAGGCAACACCTGGCTCGGCGTTCCCGGCGTGGCTGCCCGCACGACGTATTCGATGGCATTCATTGTGGCGGCGGCGCTTGGACTTGGGTTCCTGCACGTTCAGGCGGCGGAGACCCGCGGCCTCGAGCCGACTCCCGTTCACCAGGCCCGGGGCGGGCGGGAAGTGCTCTGGATCGATGGAAACCTGGATGGGTTCGGCGTCCTTTTCAAGCACGCGGAGCATGAGAAGCGCGAAGGCGGCAAGCAATCCTGTGTGAAGTGCCACCACATGAACTTCCCCAGAGACCAGGGGACGGCGTGTTCCCGCTGCCATCGCGATATGTACCTCCCAAGCGATGCGTTCCGCCATGACTGGCACGCCTCGCCCTCCGGCGGGCGGGTGGCGTGTTACCAGTGTCACGCACGGGGGAAGGCGCGCACGGCGGCCACCGCGATCTCGTGCGACAAGTGCCATAAGGACCTGGTTCCGCCCGGCGCTTTGATCAAGGTGAAGCAATACCGTGCTGTGGCGTACACCGAGGCGATGCACCGGCTGTGCATCGGATGCCACATCACAAAGGCCAAGGAAAAGAACAAGCCCGAGATGACCCGCTGCGCCTGGTGCCATAAGGAGAAGCGCGAGGTCATCGATAACCGCGCGATCGCTCTCCGCCGCCGCGGGCTGACCGCTATCGATGTCTTGCTGCCGCCTCCGAATGTAGGGAAGAATGATGGCGAGGCCGGCAAATCCACCTCCGGCGATTGAGTTGAGCGACGATCCGGGGGACCGATGGATTACCTGGTGGATTACGTGGAACTGCTGTCGGCGCCAGGCTGGGACTGGCTGCAGGTCGAGATCTCCGGGCGGTGCAGCGCCGCTTGTTCCTACTGTCCATTGAGCTGCTACCAGGCTGCATGGGAAGGTGGCCTCATGGAGGAAGACACCTTCGCGCGTCTTGTCCCGGCGTTTCGAGGGGCGGACCTGGTTTACCTGCAGGGTTGGGGCGAGCCGCTGCTGCATCCCCGCTTTTGGGACATGGCAGGCAGCGTCAAGAGCGCCGGCGCCCGGGTTGGCTTCACCACAAACGGTACCTGCCTGAATCGGGCCAGCCTCGCAAGAATCCTGGATACACCCATCGACATTCTTGCCGTCAGTATTGCGGGCGCAACCGCGGCCACGTCGGACCGCTGGCGCGCAGACAACGACTTCGTCTGCCTCGGTGCGTCGTTGGACGATCTCAAGCGCATGAAGAGCGAGCGCCACGCGGACGGACCGCGAGTGCACATCGCCTACATGCTGCTCGCTTCGAATTGGCATGAGCTCGAACTCCTCCCCGCACTCGCGCACTCCTGGGGCGTGAGCCAGGTGGTGGTGAACAATTTGAATTACATCTGCAGCTCAGAAGTAGAGAAGGAATCGCTCTTCGAGCGGCCCGATCTCTGGAAGCCGGTCCTGGAAGCGCTGGGGAGAGCGAAACAGCGAGCGGGTGCACTGGGCATCGAACTTTACTACCACCGCCCAGACAACCGAGACTGTCGCTCCGCCTGCACCGAGAATGTGCTCCGTTCCTGCTTTGTATCGCACCGAGGCGACGTCTCGCCTTGCGTTCTGACCAACTTCAGTATCCGCGAAGCTAGCGCTCCGAGCCACTTTTTCCGCGGCCGTGCACACCCGGTTGAGCTGTTGGTATTCGGGAACGTCCACCGGCAGGATCTCGGTGAGATCTGGGATTCCGCGCAGGCGCGGGCGTTTCGTGCTGCCTTCGAGCGGCGCCTGACGCAGCAACGCCCAGACCCGAGCGAGCTGCCCGCGCCTTGCCGGCGATGCTACAAGCTCTTCGAGTTATCAGAGTAAGGGCTGTGACAAGGCGTCCGCAGATCTATACCGCGGCTCAAACCGGTCGCAGTGCCGGCTGGCGGCAAGATACAGGCCTTTCAGAACACATATGCCGTCTTCACAGCGCACCGAACCGTGCGCGGAACCTAGCGTGGTAAGACCCTTATACAAAGACTCCAGATATTCCGGAGAATTTCGAAAATGTATGCACCGCAAGCACTCAGGTTTGTCGCCCGTGCTGCCCATTCTGGCCCCCCGCATATGACCGACTCCGTTTGCCGCGATCTATAACGATCTTCTCAAGCGGGGGTTGACCCTGGTCGGTGCCAACCCCCGCCGATTTTCAGAACCGAAAGCGCGCTAGAACGCGAGGCGCGCCCAGTAACTGCCAAACACGAATACCGACAGGATGAACCCAAGTATCACGTTGACCACGACGCCTCCGGTGAAAGCCCAGAAGGGCTTCGCGCCGGTAGCAGCCAATTCCTTGAAGCGGGTGGTCAGGCCGATACTGAAGAAGCAAAAGATAAAGGCCCAGGTGCGCAGAGTTGTTATCGGGCCAACAAGGTTTGGTTTAACGATCTTGTTGTAATCGGCGAAGGAAAAGTGGCTGGCGACGATGGTGACGAAGATCGAAGCCAGGGCAAAGCCGATGACGAACTTAGGGAAGCGCCACCAGATTTCGGAGGCTTTCGGTTTGACTCCGTCCTTCACTTCCCAACGGGTGGTTGCAATGATGGCCAGGACGAAAGCCCATATGCCGATCCAGATATCCCGGCCGACCACCTTCATCAGCGTGAATCCCCAGACGGCCGCATCCGCTGTTCCGGTGATACCCGGTACGTGGCCCGCCAGATTGCCATAGGCCTGGGCAGCGGCGAAGCCCGCCGCATCAGCGAATTCGGAAGTTCCGATCCAGGCTCCGGCAATCCCGGTGGACAAGTGCAACGCACGGGAAACCAGGGGCAGGAAGAAAATCATCACAATGGCCCACATAATGACCATGGTGATGGCGATGGGCGCATGCTCCTTTTTGGCCCCGACCGCACCGGCAACGGCGATAGATCCCGAAACCCCGCATACCGCGCCGCCGGTGCCCAGAGTGGCGCACAGCCGCCGGTCGAGCCCAAGCTTCCGGCCCAGGAAGTAGATCACCAGGAATGTGGTGAGGGAGACGATGGCAGCCTGAAAGATGGCCACCGGACCGGCCCACAGGATCAGAGTGAATGGCAGCGTCGCACCCAGCAGCACGATGCCTGTCTTGATGTAGTACTCGACCCGAAAGCCGGCATCCATCCAGCGCGGCAATCCGATAAAGTTGGAGATCAGCATACCCAAGACCAACGCCACCAGAGGCGGTTCGAGATTGTAGTGACCTGCCTCTTTCCAGGCCCCGAGCATAAAGATCAGGACCGAAAAGACGTAAATGAACACAAATGAAGGCAAAAATTCAGAGAGCTTGAATCTCAGCGCCTTGAGACTGATAGCAAAAATCACTCCCCACAT
>Ga0335081_10015756_pt1 | contig 12234 bp, 9 predicted proteins | sample Lox_Sample_35_FD_206713 | JGI IMG/M metagenome (GOLD analysis project Ga0335081, IMG submission 206713) | Soil microbial communities from Loxahatchee National Wildlife Refuge, Florida, United States - Lox_Sample_3.5 | ecosystem: Environmental > Terrestrial > Soil > Wetlands | place: USA: Florida... | reverse complement strand
GCTGATCGCTATCGGCTCGCCCATCTCGAGCACGTAGACCTCGCCGCTGCCCTCGCTCAGCGATCCGGCGCGGATGATCAGCTGGACCGCCTCCGGGATCGTCATGAAGTACCGCGTCATCCGCGGGTCGGTGACCGTGACCGGGCCGCCGGCGGCAATCTGGCGCCGGAAGATCGGCACCACCGATCCTGAGGAGCCCAGTACGTTCCCGAACCGGACGGTCGCGTACTTCGTGTTCGGATACCGCAGCGCAGCCGCCTCGACGGCCCACTCCGCGAGCGCCTTGGACGCGCCCATCACGGTCGCCGGCTTGACCGCCTTGTCGGTCGAGACGAGGACGAACGTTCCCACCTGGGTCTCAGCGGCGATCCGCGCGACCACCCGGGTGGCGAGCGCGTTGTTGCGGATCGCTTCGACGGGATTGACTTCCATCATCGTTACGTGCTTGTACGCAGCCGCGTGGAAGACCACACTCGGCCGATGCTCGGTTAGAACTTCGCGCATCCGCTCCTCTTCCCTGCAATCGGCGAGCACCGGCACCGCGGTTCGGATGTGACGATCCTCTTCGAGCTCGCGCAGAATCTCGAATAGGTTGTCCTCGGCGTGGTCGAGCAGGATCAGCGCCCTGGGGGCCACGCGGGCGATCTGGCGGGACAGCTCGGCGCCGATCGATCCTCCCGCTCCGGTCACCATCACCACCTGGCCCGCGAGGTAGGCGCCGACCCGCTCGATCTCCATCCGTACCGGCTCGCGCCCCAGCATGTCCTCGACCCGCACCTCGCGGAGCTGGCGGGCGACGTTCAGCCGGCCCGAGCCGTCCTGCAGGAGCTCGAACACCGTAGGGGTGGTGCGCACCGGGATGCCGCGCTCTCGGCAGGCCACCACGACCCGCGCGCGGAGCGTTCCCGGAGCCGACGGGATCGCGATCACGACCTCGTCGGGCTCGACCTCATCCAGGATCCGAGCCAGGTCCTCGGACGCCGTCGTGCCCAGCACCTTCAGGCCGTGCTCGTCCTTCATCCCCAGCTTGCGCGGGTCGTCGTCGACGAAGCCAACCGGCCGCAACCGGAGCTGGGGGTTACGGACGAGCTCGCGCACGACCAGCCTGCCGCCGCCGCCTCCACCGACGACCAGGACGTCGCGTGCCCCCTTGGCAGCTCGGAAGCTGCGTACGCGCCCCTCCACGACCAGGTGTACGAGGAAGCGGGCGCCGATCAGCAGCGCCAGCGCGAGCAGGAAGAACAACGCGATCACGCTGCCGGGCACGTTCACCGGGGTGGTCTGGAAGTCGGCAGTGGTCGTCACCGGGTGCAGGAACGCGATCGCGCCGACGATCACGAGCGTCGCGACGATCACCCCCTTGACCACCGCCTCGTAATCGCGCTGACCGACGAATGTCCACAGCCGCTGGTATTGGCCGAACGCCGCCAGCACCACGAGCGCGACCGGAACGACCCACCAGATCGTGTGGGTGAGCAGATCTCCGTAGCGGTCGTTGGAACCGCGGAGGCCGTCCGTGAACCTCAGCCGGAAAGCCAGGTAGTAAGCGAGCGCGACCAAGAGCCCGTCCACGACCAGCTGGGGCACGGAGTGCCGATGAACAGGGAAGGCCGCGGATCTGATCCGCCGGCGCATGCGGCCGGGATTGTAATCGGGATCCCGGTAAACCCTGGGTAAGAGCCGGTTAGCGCGAATGTGCGGCGATCTTCTTCGTGGGCGGCTTGGCCGGGGGCTTCGGCTTGGGCTTCGGCTTGGGCTTCGGCTTGGGCTTCGGCTTGGGCTTCGGCTTGGGCGGCGGAGGCGGGGGGGGCACCTGGACGACCGCCGATCTGCTCCCCAGTGGATGGTTCTTGTAGCCGAGAGCCTGGACGGACACATACGGGCGGGCCCGCGCCGTGATCGCGGTCTCGAAGCCGCTCTTCTTTGCGGTGGCGACGGGCCTAAGCGTCGTGGGGCTGCTGCCGCCGAACACCCTCCAGGCGGAGACCCCGGTGGCGCCGTTCCAGCTCACATAGACGGTCATCTTGGCGCCGCGGCGTCCGGTCGCCACCGCGGGAGGCGACGCCGGCGTTCCGTTCCAACGGAAACGGTAGGCGCGGTAGCTGAGGTTCTCGTCGACGAACCGGCCGTCGAACACCAGCTTCCCCTGCGCGTTGTACTCGCTGAAGTACGGCTGTTCCCCCCATCCGACGAAGTCGTCCCGATCGGGCAACTGCTCGTCGTCGCCCTCGTAGCTCGACAAGAGCGGCGGCGAATGCACGTGCTGGGAGACCACGTCGGCGGTCATGTGCTTGAGATTCAGCTCGAGCTCGAGCGCCCGGGACTGCGAGTGCACGTATGGCGGCCCAGCGCCGTCGTCGAAGAGCGTCACGAACTGGTCGCCGAACGCCTGGACCCGGGCGTCGTGCTGGAACGCGAACGACGCCCCCGGCCCGAGCCTGAAGCTCGAGCTCCTGCCGCCCAGGGTCCACATGATGGCCCCGGTGTTTCGGTTGACCTTGTACACCGCCCACGTGTTGCGCGCCGAGATGAGGAGGTTCCCGTCCTTGTCGGGCGCGATCGAGTTGACATGGATGTAGTCGTACGGGTTGCCGATCCCGTTGGCAGTGTGGGCCTTCGAGGGGAGCCCGGAGTAGCTCGCGGTCAGCGGCACGTGATCGAGGCTGTCCCATTGGAACACCACGAGCCCGGTGGCGATGTCGATCTCCTGGACGACGGAGTCGAGGACGATCTCCTGCGCGGATCCCTTGACCGACGACGCATTCACGACCACGGGAAACGCGGCGGTGATCAGCGCGGTGTCACGGGGAGTCAGGTCGAACTCGTGGAGGTCGGCGGTGAGGCCGTTCCCGGCCGAGACCACCTTGACCACCTGGTAGGAGCTGTTCACGATCACGTCCTCGCCCGACCCCACGCCTGCCGCCTCGTTGCCCTGCCACCAGGTGAGCACGGGCTGGCCCCGGTAGAACTGCTCGCGGAAGTCGGTCGCCGCGTCGTTCTGCGGGACCGGGTTGAACCAGATCAGGCCTCCGTTCGGTCCGATCAGCTCCGGCCCCTGCTGGATCGGTCCGACCTGCGGGGCAAGGAAGATGTCGCCGGTGAGCGCCGGGTCTCGCTTATTGATCGTGACCGCCGCCGGGGCGAGATCGGGCCGCGAGCGGTACAGCCATACGTCGCCGCGGACCCGAGGGGCCGCCGGGCGCTTGGCGGGCGGGATCGTGCCCGCCGGCGTCGCGACCTGGAACTGGTACGTGCCGTTCCCGGTCCCCTCGATGTTGAGGGACGTGCTGACAGTCACCGTCTCGCCGGGCGCGAACGGCGTCGCCGGGATGAAGCTACCCCCGTTGCCGTCGGAGTCGGACTCCACCGTGCCGGCGTGCTGGCCGGAGACCGAGCCCGTCACGGTAACTGCTCCGAGCTGACCTACGGGGATCCCGCGGAACGTAATCTGGGTCGCGGGGGAGGCGAAATGGCCACCCGGAATCGGGAACACGTACACCGGCGGCGGGCCGCTCGGTTTCGGCGGTGGCGGCGGGTGCTTCTTCTTCGTCGCGGCGCCGGCGACGGCGGCCCCGGAAAGGCACAGGAGCGCCGACAGGCACAGCGCCGGGATGCGCCGCCGAGACGCCCCCGTCACCGCGTCGGCCCCCGTGGACGCCCCCCGGGGCTAATAGGCCCCGGGCAGCCCGTTGCCGGTTCCGTTCGACGAACTCGTGGTCGGGAACGCCTTGGACGTGCCCAGCACCTTGTTCTTGGGGCCGAGTGCCTGCACCTCGTAGGACTTGTAGGTACTGGTGAGCGGGATCGTTGTCTCAAAGCCGTTCTTTGCCTTCGTGGCCACTGTCTTCAGGCTCTTGATGCCTGTACCCGCCAGGACTCTCCAGCCCACAACCTGGGTATCGCCATCCCAGCTCGCATATACCGTGGCCTTACCACCATTGTTGCGGACCGCGCCGCTCGGCGGGAAGTACGGGATCCCGACCCAGTTCTGAACGTACGTGCGGTAGTTGACATCGGGAAGCGGCCAGAAGGCATCGAGAAGCACCTTGCCCTTGCTGCTGTCCTCGGAGAAGAACGGCGACTGGCCCCAGCCGAGCGACACGTTGCCGTTCGGAAGCAGCTGCTCGTTGCCGAGGAACGAGGCGATGGTCTTCGTGCGTGTGTACTGCGTGACGAAGCTTCCGGTGTGTTTGGCCGGGTCGAGCTTCAGCACCAGGCCCCGACTCGGACCGCTCGGCTTGCCGAACTTCGCGCCCTTGCTGGTGATCGAGGTGAATCCGCAGCAGGCGTCGTCGAACACGCTGACGACGTTTCCTCCGTGGAGTTCGACATCGTGCTGCCACTCGAACTGGGCTTTCTTCGGGAGCGCGAACGTGCTCAGCTTCGGGTCCCCGCTCAGCGTCCACTCGATCGCGTTCGTGAGCCGGTTGACCAGGTAGGCCGACCAGGTGTTGCGCAGCGACACCAGGAACGTCTCGTTGCCGGTCAGCTGGATCGAGTTGATGTGGTACGCGTCCCACGCGACCCCGGGAAACGCCTTCTGCTTCGACTGCGACAGCGGGACGTTGGGGGTGCCGCCGGGGTTGAGCGCATCCCAGGTGTAGAGCAACTGGCCGCTCGCGAGGTTGTACTCCTGGACGGCCGAGTCGAGCACCACGCCCTTCGCGGACCCGCCGTAGTGGGTGAGGTTCATGGGCACGTTCTTGTACGCCGTGACCCAGGCGTTGGCGCCGCTGATCACCATCTCGTGCTGCGAGATGATCCAGCCGTCCGTTCCCTTGAGCGTGGCGACGTGCCGGTAATGCTGGTCGACGACGACGTCCTCGCCGCTCGTGGTGACGCCGGATCCGTTGACGACGCCCTGCCACCAGCTGAGCACCGGCTTGCCGTTGTAGCTCTGGGCCTTCAGGTTCGAGGCGAGCGCGCCCGTGCCGATCGGATCAAACCACACCGGCTGGAGGTTGTGGTCGAGAATCAGCGGACCGCTCTGGCCCGTCATCGGCTGCTTGGAGGCGAGCTCCTTGAAGTTCGCGACCATGAAGTAGCCCGGGGAGAGCTTCGAGAACTGCGTGTTCTGCGTAATCCCGAACTGGGGCGGGTGCAGGTTCGGCGCGGACTTGAAGCTCCAGGCGCCCTTCGTCGTGTACGCGCCAATCGGCGCCGCTTGGGCGCCGGCCACGCCTACTGTCATCGCGCAGGCGAGCGCGGCCACGGCCGTGGCGGGCATACGGAACTTGTTGAGCATGTTGCGAAACACAGGCAGCCTCCTCGAGCGAGTCGACGACCCTAACACGGCCCGCCGGGCTAAGGTTGCGCCCTCCATCGAGGTGTGGCTCACCTGGTGACGAGCAAATCGGCCAGGAGTGACGGGTCTCGCCGGATCCGGGACTCCTCGTGCGTCGAGGCGTTTCGCTTGACCGGCTGCAGCTCGTCGGCGCTGGTCAGTTGCCGCAGCCGCCCGTCGGCGATCAAGCGCTCGTCGACCGCGCCTAGACGGCCCTCGAACACCGTGTAGACCGGGGTGCCGAGGGCCACCGCCTCGCGGTTCATGGTCCCGCCCGCCGACACCACCAGGTCCGCGAACGCGATCAGCGACTGGGCATCGATCGCGCGCTCGGGGACGATGAAGCCGCCCGCGCGCGCGAGCTCGGCTCGTTGCTCGGCGGTCCGAGGCAGCACGACGGACTGGACATCGCTTGAGCCGAGCCGGTCGAGCACCTGGGCGAACCGGTCGTTCTCGAAGCGGTGATACAGCGATACCTCGGGGGGCGTGCGAACCACGACGATCGGCCCGCGCGAGTCCAACCCAAGATCGGAGAGGACCGTCTGATCCGGCTCGAAGTCGGCGAGGTAGTACTCCTCCTTCAGCCCGGGATAGCCGCGGACCTTCCCCCGGGCCCCATACCGGTACAGCCGCTCGGGCGGAATCGCGTCGGGGACCACGACCGCCTCCGCGAGACGGCAGTTGACGTTGTGCTGGACGGTCGCCCACTCGTAGTCGAACATCGTGGAGGACGGGATCCGCAGCAGCGCCGCTGCGATCGTGATGTCGTTCGAGCCGTGCCCGAGGGCGCGATCGAAGCGCCGGCCTCGGGCCCAGCGGACGAGCTCGGACGAACGCCCGATAAGACCGGCTGCCTTGGCGGTCAGGCGCCCACCCCGGTGATGACCGATCGTCGTGTGTTCGATCCCGAACCGTTCGAGCAGCCCGAGCGTCTGCGCGAAATCGCGCGCGGTGACCTCGACCTCGTGCCCGCGAGCCCGCAGGTTCGCAATCACGGGTCGCATCACGAGGACGTGGGGTGAGTTCGTCAGATCGACCCAGATCCTCATCCTGCGCTGGACGTGAGTAAACCCTAATTCTCGGGCGATCGCCCGATTCACCACCGCGCCGCTACATTAGCCCGCGGTGCTGATCGTTTACGCATCGGTGACCGACTCGCTCGTCACCCTAGCCACTCACATCATCAACGACCTGGGTCTGGCTGGCGTGGCGTTGCTGACGCTGACCTCGGGCGTGATCGGAATGCCCGGATCGGAGCCGACGATGTTGTTCGCCGGCTTCAACGTCTCCGAGAGCCACCTGAGCCTGTTCTGGATCATCGTCTTCGGCGTGCTCGGCGACATGATCGGCGCCTCGATCGCGTATGCGATCGGCTATTGGGGGCGTGAGGAGCTGGTCGAGCGGCACGGCAACAAGCTGCACATCTCAAAGCAGCGACTGGACCGCGCGCACAGCTGGTTCGAGCGCTACGGCGCGCCCGTGATCGTCGTGTCGCGGTGCATCCCGTTCGCGCGCGCGGCGTTCCCGTACGCCGCCGGCGTCGCCCGGATGGGCTTCGGGCGTTTTCTGATGTTCGGCACGATCGGGTCGATCATCTGGATCACGGCGCTGGGGGTCCTCGGCGATGCGGTCGGGAGCCAGTGGCAGAGCTGGCGACACCACCTCGAATACGTGGACTACGTCGGCGCCGCGTTCCTCGTCGCAGCGATCGCGTACCTGATCATCCGGATCACCCGCAGCCGGCGCGGCGACCCGACCGCCGTCGCCTAGGAGAGACGGGGTGGCCGACGATCTGCCGGTGTGGCAGGCGATCGTCCTCGGCGCGCTACACGGACCGGCCGAGCTCTTGCCGATCTCGTCGTCGGGTCACGTGGCGGTCGTGCCCTGGCTGGCCGGCTGGGACTACTCAAGGCTCGACGATGAGCTCCGCAAGTCCTTCGAGGTTGCGCTCCACACCGGCACGGCCGCCGCGCTGCTGATCAGCTTGCGCCGCGAGGTCGACGAGGCGGTGCGTGGACTGACTCCGCGTCGCGTGCTCATGATCGGGCTGTCGTTCGCCCCGCCGGCATTCGTCGGCTACCGGTTCGAGCGGCCGATCGAGCGGTATTTGGGGACGCCACCGACGATCGCCGCCGGGCTGGTCGTGGGCGCTATCGCGATGGCGGTGGCCGACCGCGCGCCCCAGGAGCGCACGCATGCCGAGGCCGGCGCGCTCGACGCTCTGCTACTGGGTTTCGCTCAGGCGTTCTCACTGTTCCCGGGCGTCTCGCGCAACGGCGCGACGCTCGCCGCGGCCCGGTTCCGGCGCTTCACCCGGGTGGACGCCAACCGGCTGTCGCGTCACGCGGCGCTCCCGGTCATCGCTGGCGCCACCCTGCTCAAGGGCATTCGGCTCCGCAACCGCGGCCTCCCACCCGGATCCGCGCTGCCGTTCGCCGCCGGCCTCGGCGCCGCGTTCGTCTCGACGCTCGCGTCAACGCGGCTGATCCAGACCCTCGAGCGCGACAGCTCGCTACTGCCCTACGCGATGTATCGCATCGGGCTGGCGGCGCTGATCGCTCGCCGGCTAGTGCGACGCTCGGGACGCCGGTGAGCGCCTCAGGCAAGCGTCCACAGCTCGCCGCTTCCGACCCGGTCGGCGCGCACCCGCCAGTCCGTCGCCAACCGCCACAGCTCGGCTGGCGCCCGCGGCCCGGGCAGGTCGCAGACCGCGGCGACCTCGGCGGTCGCCATCGAGCCGAACCTCCGGAGGGCGTCCTCGACCGCCGGGCTCGGGCCGCCCGCCGGCGCCGCGCCGGCGGCGATCGCCGCCGCGGCCAGCGATGCGCAATCGGAATAGCCGTAGACGCCGTGAACGTCGCCGTCCGAGCCTCGGAACTCGAGCGACGGGAGCTTGACCCGTCCGGTGCCCTCGGCGTGATGCTCGGCCGGCACCGCGGCGGCGCGATCCAGATCGGCGGCAAACGCCTCGAGCGTCGCGTGCGAGGAGAGCGCGAACCGGAACCGGTCGATGTCGAGGCCCGGAACGGCGCGCGCCTCCTCAATCAGCGCGTCGGTCGAGTCCAGCTTGCGGCGGCGGCACATCAACCCCTCGCGCACCCGGCGCAGGTAAAGCGACGGATCTCCCTGCTCGGCGGCGGCCTTGACCGCGATGCACGCCGGGTGCGAGCTCCGAGGCGGCGCGACGTGCCACAGGCGGGTATCGACGGGCATCCCGCTGCGGTCGGCAGCCTCGAGCATCTCCCCCACGACCGTCAACCGGTCTCCGAACTCCCCAGCCATCCCGCACATCACGTAGGTGACCTCGAAACCGTCCCCCAGCTCGACCCGGAGCTTGCGCATCGCGGGCTCGAGTGCCCATGACCACGGACAGGCCGGATCGGTGTAGTAGTACGTGTGCACAACGACGATGTCGCGCAAAATAGAGGGTCAGTGGTCCGCTCCATGAGTCCGATAAGAACATCCGGTCGATGAGCACGCTGCTCGGGACCACGCTTAACGGCCGCTATCGGCTAGAAGCTCGGGTCGGATCGGGCGGGATGTCGACGGTGTACCGCGCCACCGACGAGACGTTGCAGCGCCAGGTCGCGATCAAGCTGATGAATCGGGAGATCTCGACCGACTCCGATCAGCTCGAGCGCTTCCGGCGCGAGGCGCGTGCCGTGGCCCAGCTCTCGCACCCCCACATCGTCGGCGTCATCGACTATGGCGAGGACGACGGCCGGCCGTACATCGTGTTCGAGTACGTGGAGGGCGAGACGCTCAAGGAGCGCATCCGCCGCACCGGGCGGCTACCGACGACCGAGGCCGTCGCGTACGCGATCGAGATCGCGCGAGCGCTAGGGGCGGCACACGCCCGCCACATCGTCCATCGCGACGTGAAGCCCCAGAACGTGCTCATCGATGATGAGGGATCGGCCAAGGTCACGGACTTCGGGATCGCCCGTACGCTCGACGAGGAGGGCCTGACGGCCGACGGCCGCGTGCTCGGGACGACCGACTACGTTTCGCCCGAGCAGGCTCTCGGCCGCCCCGTGACGGGGCAGTCCGACCTCTACTCCCTCGGCATCGTCCTGTACGAGATGCTCACCGGCGAGGTGCCGTTCAGGGGCGAGAACCAGGTCGCGGTCGCGATGAAGCACGTCCGCGAGGAGATTCCCGACGTCCAGAGCAAGCGCCCCGAGGTGTCCTCGGCACTCGCTGCGATCGTCGACACGGCGACCGCCAAGCGGGTCGAGGACCGCTACGGGAACGATGCCGAGCTGATCGCCGATCTCGAGGACGCGCTCGCGATCGAGACGGCTCGCTCGGGCAGTGCCACCGGCGAGGTCACGAGCGTGCTGCGAACGCTGCCGTCCCAGACCCGGAGCCGCGTGCCGTTCCGGATCCGCCATCGGGCCGGCGCCGTGTTGCTCGTGGTCCTCCTGCTCGCGCTCATCGGTGGCGGGATCGCGTACATCGCGACAAGGACGCACCACGGGACCCCGAAGCTGTCCGCCCCGGCACCCAGCCCCCACCTGACACCGATCAGCCTCGCCGCCGCGCACGACTACAACCCCGACGCGCTCACGGGCGCCAAGAGCCAGAACCCGACGCAGGACGGGCTCGCAATCGACGGCAACCGCAACACCTACTGGCCCACCGAGCACTACTACACCAGTCAGCTCGGCAAGCCCGGCGTGGGGCTGTACGTCGACGCCGGCGCCGCGGTTCGCGCCACGAAGCTCGTGATCTACACCCAGACGCCCGGCTGGCGCGGCCAGATCTGGGGCAGTAACTCGTCCCCGGATCCGAACGTGTTCACCAACGGCCCGGGCGGCTGGTTCCAGTTGGCGCAGATCCCGAGCGTTCAGCAGACCCAGGCGATCTCACTCGCCACGCCCAAGACCGGCTACCGGTACTACCTCGTATGGATCACCGGGCTGCCGCCCGGCAAGCAGATCGTCTACCTGAACGAGATCGCTCTCTACAAGCTCTCGGGGTAGCGCCGTTCGGGCTCATCCGTAGTCGTAGAAGCCGCACCCGGACTTGCGTCCCAGCCGGCCACTCGCCACCATCCGCTTCATCAGCGGCGGGGGCGCGTACTCGTCGCGCTTGAACTCCTCATACAGCGAGCCGCACACGGCGTAGAGCACGTCGAGCCCGATGAAGTCGCACAGGGTCAACGGCCCCATCGGGTGGCCACAGCCGAGCTTCATCCCATTGTCGATGTCCTCCCGGGAGGCGAAGCCCTCCTCGTACATCCGGACCGCGGCCATTAGGTACGGGACCAGGAGCATGTTCACGATGAAGCCCGAGCGGTCCTTGGTCTCGATCGGGCGCTTGCCGAGCTTCTGCACGAACGCTTTGGCGCGGTCGACCGTGCCTTCGCTCGTATCCAGCGCGACGACGACCTCGACGAGCATCATCACCGGCACCGGCGAGAAGAAGTGCAGGCCGAGCACTCGCTCCGGCATGCGGATCGCCTGCGCGAGCTCCGCGATCGGAATCGAGGACGTGTTCGAGGCGACGATCGCCCCGTCGGCGACGACCTCGTCGATCGCGGTCATCACCTCGAGCTTCAGCCGCTCGTCCTCGGGCACAGCCTCGATTACGAGATCGGTCTCGCCGATCGCCTCGAGCCGGGTGGTGAGGTCGATCAGCTCGCGCGCCGCTTCGGCCTGGCCGGTGTCGAGCTTCCCGCCCCGTACGGCCCGACCAAGCGAGGCGTCGATCCGTTCGCCCGCACGCCCGAGCGCGCGGTCGTCGACATCCCGCACGACGACCGCGACGGATCCGATCTCGGTCACGAGCGGCAGGTTAGTGGCGGTGGCGCTGCTCCGCCGCGTGGCGGTCGAGCGCCAGCTGGACGAGCCGGTCGAGCACCTCCGCGTACGGGATCCCGCTGGCCTCGAACAGCGACGCGTACACGCTCGTGCTCGTGAACCCCGGCATCGTGTTGAGCTCGTTGAGGAGCACCCGGTCGCGCTCGACGAAGAAGTCCACCCGCGCGAGGCCGTAACAGCCGGCTCGCAGGAACGCGTTGATCGCGATCTCTCTGATCTGCTCGCGGACGTGGTCCGGTACCCGTGCCGGGACGATCAGCTGCATCCCGCCCGGCGTGTATTTGGCCTCGTAGTCGTACCAGCCCGCCTCGCCGGTGGCGATCACGATCTCGCCGGGCACCGACGCGATCGGATCGCTGCCGCCGAGCACTGAGCACTCGACTTCGAGCCCGCGGGCCGCGGCCTCGACAACCGCGAGTGGATCGTGCTCGAACGCAGTCTCGAGCGCTGCCGGCAGCTCCTCCGCGGCAGCGACCCGGACGATCCCGACCGAGGAGCCGAGCCGAGCGGGCTTGACGAACACGGGCAGCCCGAGCGCTGCCAGGCCGGCGAGCACGCGCTCGCGCTCCGAGGCGAAGACTTCGGCACGTACCGCCCGGTAGCTGACCTGAGGGAGGCCGGCATGGGCCATCAACTCCTTGAACATGACCTTGTCCATGCACAGCGCCGAGGAGAGCACGCCGGCGCCGACGTACGGGACGTCGAGGCACTCGAGGAGGCCCTGAACGGTGCCGTCCTCGCCGAACGGACCGTGCAGCACCGGGAACACCACGTCGACGCCGTCGAGCCCGCGGCCCGGCTCAACCGCGATGGCGGCGCCATCGCGGCGCCAGACGCCGTCGCGGCCGACCTCGATCGCGATCGGAACGTAGCCGGCCACCTCGAGACCATCTCGGACGGATGCGGCCGAGGCGAGCGAAACCTCGTGCTCGGAGGACCGGCCTCCGCCGAGCACCGCGACGCGGACGCTGCTCACGGTGTTGGAGTCGTGGTTGCGCCGCTGGTGGGCGTCGTCGACGTGGTCGTGGTCGTGCCGGGGGTGTTGGTGGTCGTCGTCGTGGTCGGCGTGGGCGCCACGTAGTGGCCGACCACGATCGTCACCTGGGTATTCTTCGTCTCCATCGC
>Ga0335081_10015755_pt1 | contig 12234 bp, 13 predicted proteins | sample Lox_Sample_35_FD_206713 | JGI IMG/M metagenome (GOLD analysis project Ga0335081, IMG submission 206713) | Soil microbial communities from Loxahatchee National Wildlife Refuge, Florida, United States - Lox_Sample_3.5 | ecosystem: Environmental > Terrestrial > Soil > Wetlands | place: USA... | reverse complement strand
CTGTACGTCCGGCGCGGTACGCCAATCAACCCGCAACTCCACGGTGGCCACCAGGAATCGGGCCGCCGTCCGGGAACCGAGAACATCGCAGGCATCGTAGGGCTCGCCAAAGCGTGCGAAATAGCCCAGCGTGGCCTTGAGGATGGCTCCGTGGAACGTCTTCGCCAGTGGCGCGATAAACTCGAAGCAGCCGTGTTAACTCAGGTACCCGAGACCGGAGTGAACGGCCAGCGAGCCCCGCGGGTGGCGAACACCTCCAACATCTACTTCGACCACGTTGGGGGCGACGCCTTGGTGCTTGCGCTCGATGAGCAGGGAATTGCCGTTTCGCGCGGTGCTGCCTGCAACGCTGGAGAAGTGGAGCCATCCAGCATTTTGATGGCAATGGGGCTGGGCGGTGAAAGGTCGCGGTCCAGCGTGCGCTTCAGTCTGGGCAAGGCGAATGCCGAGCAGGATGTCGATCGACTCATTGCGGTATTGCCCGATATCGTTCGGCGGCTGCGCCTGACGGGCGGGTTCTCTGAAGCAGCGTAAGCGACGACTGTTGCTCACCGGTGATGTGCCTGTAGGAGAGAAGTCATGGATGTCTTCCAGGAAATCTGCAATTTGCAGCGCCAGGGGCGACGTTCCGCGCTCGCGACCATCATCAACGTGCGCGGATCGATTCCTTCAGCCAAAGCCGCGAATATGTTGGTACGCGATGACGGAACCATTGTGGGAACAATCGGCGGCGGGTGCGTAGAGAACGACGTTCGCAAGGGGGCGATGGAAGTGATGAGCGACGAAAAGCCGAGAACGTACGAATTCAATCTCAATCAGCATCCGGACGATGACACAGGGTTGGTTTGCGGCGGCTCGCTACAAGTTTTTGTTGAGCCCATCATTCCAGCTCCGCTGCTGTATATTTTCGGCGCAGGCCATATCGGGTTGAACATCTACAAAGTCGGGCTTCTTGCGGGCTTTCAGCCGATCGTCATTGATGATCGGGACCTCTACGCCAATCGCGAGCGTTTCCCCGAAGCGTTGGACGTCCTGACGGGAGACATGGACCAGATCCTTGCGCATCTGGATCCGCCCGACACCTCATACATCGCCATCGTGACTCGCGGGCACCGTCACGACCTGCGAGTCCTCCGCTGGGCCGTTGAGACCCGTGCGCACTACATCGGCATGATCGGTTCCGGGCGCAAGGTACTCACTCTCTATGACCAACTGGAAAACGAAGGTGTCGACCGTGCGCTGCTCGACGAGGTTTATGCACCAATTGGACTGCAAATCGGGTCGGTCACGCCGGAGGAGATTGCGGTTTCCGTTGTGGCCGAGTTGATCGGCGTCCGCAGACATGCAGAAGTGCCGCTGCCGCATTCGCGCAATCGCATTCGTAAGTCTGAAAAAGCGGTGGTCGCGCCGATCTAGCGCAATTCCAAAAACGAAAAGTGCTCAGCAAAGGTGCTGCCGGGTTCCGAACGACCGGCTCCAAAAGAACAGCAGCCCTATTACGGGTGAGCCCTGCATCGCTAGTAGCCGATCGCTCCACTAATCCTTTTCGATCATGGCTTCGGTCGATTTAATGACGACCCGGACGGAGTCGCCCTTCTTGAGACCAAGTTCCTCGGCGCTGGCCCGGGTGATCACGCTTTCCATCACGTTGTCGCCAACCTTGACCACGATGCGCGCCATAATGGTCCCCAAATGAACGTCTGAAACCACCCCAGGCAAACGGTTACGAGCTGATAACGGCATGAGCATTCACCTCATATAGCGTTGGATTCCGCATCGGCTCCACTGATTGATTTTGCAGAACCGAGTGATCACCGAACCCGTGCGGCATGCGCGGACCGGCCGAAGCCACTAAAAGCATACCGGCGCGATGCCCTCACAAGAACGGACCAGACACAAGAGTACAGCGTTACCGCGATCACGAGCAAACAAATTCTCAAGATAATCCCGCCAGTTTCAAGACCCTTTTCATCCATGAGAACCGGGCCGAATTGGCCCTCAGTTTGCACGCTTGAAAGCGGCGCAAGCCCCATTGGCCATGTTCGGCGGGACCCACCTCATAGACCGGTACGGACGCGTTCACGACAGTCTGCGGATCAGCGTGACGGATCGGTGCAACATTCGTTGCTTTTACTGCATGCCGGACACTCCTGAGGACCACCAACCGCGGACGGACATCCTGACGTTCGCCGAAATCGAGCGGGTAGTCCGGCGAGCAGCGGCGGCGGGCGTTCGCAAACTGCGGTTCACGGGCGGCGAGCCCCTCATCCGTAAGGACTTGCCAGTCCTTCTACGCCGCGTCGCAAGCATTCCCGGAATCGATGAAGTCGCGCTCACGACCAACGGCGTCTTCCTGGCCGGCCAGGCCGCAGAGTTGTATGCCGCGGGGGTGAGGAGGATTAACCTCCACCTCGACACGCTCGATGCAATCCGTTACCGGACCATCACCCGCCGCGATAAGCTGAGTCGGGTTATGACCGGCCTCGACGCCGCACGAGGCGCAGGCCTGTCCATCAAGATCAACGCGGTGATGGTAAAGGGCTTTTCCGAGCCTGATCTCCCTGCCTTGGCAGTCTTCGGCCGGGAGAACGGTATTGAGGTCCGTTTCATTGAGTTTATGCCGCTGGACGCCTGCGGTCTGTGGGAGACCGGCAAGGTGCTTTCCATGGACGAGATGCTGCAGATTCTGAGCCAAGATGTGGGCCCACTCGTTCCCGTCCTTATGGCTGATTCGCGCGTACCGGCGCTCGATTACCGGTTTGCCGATGGAATCGGGACGGTCGGTTTCATTGCCTCCGTTAGTAAGCCGTTTTGCGGCAATTGCAACCGGTTGCGGCTAACTGCCGACGGCAAACTCCGCTACTGTCTCTTCGCTATCGAGGAAACAGATCTCCGAACGATTCTCCGGCAGACCGGGGGCGATGACGACATCGATTCCGCCATCCGGGAGACGGTGGGGTCGAAATGGGCAGGCCACCAGATTCAGCCGGAAGCGCTCGTTTCGCCGCCGCGAAAAATGTGCGCCATTGGAGGTTGATCCGTAATCGCGCAGTTCTTGGGACTGTGGCGGGACGTTGTCGGAGTCCGCGAGCAAACCTGTAAACTCTTCCCGCTGTCGGTCACGCGATGAGCCGGTCGGGGATGGTCCAGCTGGCTCGGGCAGGGGCCCGTTGGGGAAGTGAGCGTAGCCCTCCTGCACCCTAAAATCCTCGAGCCATCGCGACGACAGATGCCCGGCCCGCCCGCAGGATATCAATTGGCAAAAGCCGTCGGCGCGCCGACAGCGGTTTTCGCGTTTCGTGGCGTCGGCACGTTTTTCGGAACGCTGCTTTCAGTGGAGTCACTGCCGCTGCGCGGGCTGATGCAAACCATTTGCTGATAAGACTTTCGTGCAGTCCGTCGATTTTTCCAACATAGCTACCCTTCCTGGTTTATATTGGTTCGATGTCGAGTGGAGCGAAAGCATTTATCTGTCTCCTGATCTTGAACCTCGGAGCAATTGAAGGCTGGGCACAGGCTTCGATTCAGCCACGCATGGCGCCAAGTTCGCGGCGCGCATCGCCGCCAAACCTGCGAGTAAACACCAGTCTTGTCTTACTGCCGGTCAGTGTCACAGACGCGTCGAACCACCCAATCCTAGGGCTGAATAAGAGCAGCTTTCGGATCTTCGACAACAATGTCGAGCAGCAGTTGACGAGCTTGCTATTTGAAGACACGCCGGTTGCCATCGCGGTGGTATTGGATATCAGTGGAAGCATGCGCCCGAAAATCCGAAAATCGCGGCTGGCTCTCGCCCGGTTGATCGAAATGGCGAATCCGGAAGACGAGTTTTGCCTGATCGAATTCAGCGACCGCGTTCACCTCGTTAACGGCTGGACTTCGGATCCGTCGGAGATCACCGGCGCGCTTTTTGGCGCGGAGCCTAGCGGCCGCACCGCGCTGCTCGACGCTATTGCGTTTGGCTTGCACAAGATAAAAGAATCAGCCAAGCCGCGGAAAGCTATTGTCATCCTCTCCGATGGCGGAGACAATCGCAGCCGCCTCACCGAGCGGGAACTTCGCTCGATCGTGCGCGAAAGCGATGCCTTGATTTATGCCATGGGAATCTTCGAGGGAAGGGGAACGCACCTGTCTGTGGAGGAGATCGCCGGTCCCAGCTTGTTGGAAGAGATCACAGAAGCGAGCGGCGGGCGTATGTTCCCGGTATCCGATGTGAATCGTCTTTCCGATATTGCCGCCCGGATCGGAGTCGAATTGCACAACCAATACGTGCTGGCATACTCGCCAAGCCCTATGCAGCACGACGGCCGGCATCACCGCGTTCGCGTGCAAGTCCTGCCGCCCACAGGAACTTCTGCGCTGAATGTAGACTGGCGCACCGGTTACCGTGCGCCTATCCAATAACATGCGGTAGGGGCCGCGACGATTTTGGCCTCTAGAGCGCCGTCTCCCCTACGATTGTGTGCTTAGCTGGTCAGGGGGGCCGGAGGCTGCCGATATCGTATCAGCGGATTGCTAAAATCGAATTTGGCGGCCTCATCGCGCCAGGTAAATCTGATTTCGTCCCTGTGCTGCGCTGTCATGCAGGGGTTGAAGAAGCCAATGCCATTCGGCGCGACGCGCATCGTAGACATGCTCGCGGGCGGCCAGTTGCCCGGAATCTGCTGGAAGTGATCCGCTGAATGCACGAACTGTCGATCGCTCAAAGTATCTTGAAGACAGTGCTCGCGGAGAGTGCGGCCCGGCAGCCGGCGCGAGCCACTAAAGTCGGCTTGCGTATTGGCGTGATGGCGGGGATCGATCCGCAATCACTCACGTTCTGTTTCGAAGCGCTGGTCAAAGGAACCAGCCTCGAACCGCTGGAACTTGCCATCGAGCCGGGCCGCGCCGACGAACTGGAGTTCACCTACCTGGAATTGGAGGAACCATGACACGAGTTCCGATGGAAGGAAAAGTTCTGAATGAAAACCAGCTCGCCGCAAATGGGTTGCGCGCGGAATTCGACCGCCACGGGGTTTTCGTGCTGAACCTGATCGGCTCTCCCGGATGCGGTAAAACCGCGCTGCTCGAGCGCACACTCGAAACCTACGATCCTGGCCGCCGCGTAGCCGTCCTGACCGGCGATATCCAGACCGACGCCGATGCCGTCCGCCTGGCCCGCTTCGGCTTCCCGGTCCGTCAGATTACCACAGCCGGCGCTTGCCATCTGGATGCCCGCATGGTGCGTCGCGCGCTGGAAGGCTGGGATCTCGACGCCATCGACCTGCTCTTGCTCGAAAACGTAGGCAACCTGGTTTGTCCCACCAGCTACGATCTGGGCGAGGCCCACAAAATCGTGCTCCTGAGTGTTGCTGAAGGCGAGGAGAAGCCCCTGAAATACCCGGGAATCTTCTTCAAATCGAGCCTTATGGCGCTTACCAAAATCGATCTGTTGCCGTACGTCCCGTTTCAGCCTGACATTGCCGAAGCGAACGCCCGAAGTGTCCATCCTGACATCGAAATCATTCGGCTTTCCAGTGCGCTAAAAACGGGTTTGGACGGCTGGCTCAAGTGGATCGAGCGCCACATGTCCGCCCACGTCTGATCGCGGCCGACAGCCTCACCGTAGACGCCTCCTGATCTGCTTACTCGCTTCCATCATGTCGATGCGCACTCGTCCCTGAGTGGGACCGCCAGGATGCCACTTCCCGCCCTCGAATCTTAGCAGCAATCAGTGCTTCCGCTTGCTCGCGATGCTGCGCGGTGAGCGGAAGCAGACGCCCCGAGCCCATGTGAACCATAGAAACCACTCAAAGCCAAGTAGTCTACAAAAGCCGGTTACGTGGTTGGGGTTCAAGAGGTACGGAACCGAATGGACCTGATTGGGACTTGCCCCAAAAAATTGGACAGGAGCGTTGTCAGTTTTGAGGGTGCCTGAGTGTAGGGACTTCTGTAGCGACACTCCTTCAAAATCGGTCACAATTCTGGGTAACGGAGCTTTCTGGGGCTTCCGCCCAACTATGTGTAAGGGCTTAAGTCCGAGTAACTTCGCACACTCGGTAGCACCGCTGGAATCGTCGCCGGAGCTGTTAACATCCGGGCTGTGGGGAAATACCGATGGGCGCCTGAAGATCACTAGCTTGCCGGTGCGCGGCAAAGACCGGAACTGCAGCCGCATCCGGTGCATCCACAACTTAACCGCACACCGCGTCGTGCGCAGCCGCGCGGCCCGGAAGTCGTCCGGCTCGTCGCCAAGCATCCCTACCCGGGCAAACTTCACCGGCAACACCCGCAAGACGCGCTTGGGTTCCAGCCTAGCTGGCAGCCGGCGCTCAATGGGAATTTCCCGGCTCACCTCGCCTTCAGCATAATCGCGGAGGAAATGATACCCGATCGCATCGGGTCGCGCTCGCTCTCGCTCACCGATGATATCCAAGCCTGATTTGTGTTCCGGCACTGCAAATCCTCCTCGATCACCGGCCAGCAGCGGCACCCGTGTGAGGGTCGGACCTCGAACCCGCTTTGGCCTGCGGCTTGCTTATTTGGTAATCAAAATAGTCGATCCCCACCTCGGTCAGGCCAAATATCCGTGCCTCGGCGTGCGATTGGTTGGCCACCGGTAGCCAAAACCTCCCGATCCGGTCGTAGCGGTGGAGAACTTTGACGTTGTGTATCCAGAAAGAGGGGTTCTTTGCGGGACTGCACTCGACCCGTGTGATGGCAAAATCCTCAGCATCCACCCAGATACGGCCTCGAACCAGGAATTGGTTTGTCGTGTTTGGACTTATTTCCAGAACATATGCGGGACGTCCCTCCACGGTCTCCGTCCCGAGAAGTTGAAAATCGTAGTTCTGCGGCAGAATCCGGGTTTGTTGGTGCTCACCCCTCTGGCTTGCCTCCCGTTCCGCGTCCATCATCCGGCGGATGATATGAGTTCGTACAAACCCTGAGCCGCTCTCTGCCACCACCTCAAAAGTCTTTGCTCCGGTATCGTCACATACTACGCGCACCGTAATCTCAGCGCGTTTGTTGAACTTCTTGTTCTCAAAATGGTATCGGCGCATTCCCGTGTACCCGGGGAATGTAGCCAGTCTCTCGTTGTCGGCCTGCACCATGTGGTCGACCACTTCCGTCACCGTCATCGGCAACGGTGCGGGAGGCAGGAGTCCCTGGATAAAAGCCAGCAATAATGGATACATACAATTGAGCTCTCCGTATCGAGCATTGACCGTGCATTTCGGCTGCCGGAGAAGAGTCCTCGAGTCCAAGGACGGAGCAGCCGGGTAATGATCCTGGAATTCCCGTCGACTGTGCCAATACTCGGCACTCTTTTCGGCATTAGACGTATTTTTGGCACGAGAACATCAAGCGCCATGCGGTAATCGGATCGGTGCCGCGGAGCAAAAACATTTCGGCCCTGCAGCTTGGGCACACAATGGTGAGCTTCGACGCGGTTGGATAGCCAAGTGCATTTCGACCTGCTGAGATGAGACCGAAACGGCAATCCGAGTTGCAAACCGGAAGCTCCCAAGATCTCGCCTCAAGGAGGTGCTCCCATGGTGGAAGTTCACGAGTTTGGTAGAGACACCCTCGTTAGCGACGTTCTCTTCGATCAGCTGGGATTTCTGGTTGACCACTTTGTGCATTGCGATTCGTTCGGTTGTTCCGAATGCAGAAGGTACCACGCAGTTCAGCAGAAGCTCATGCAGCCATTCGTCGAGGTCGAGTACCACGGATTCGCTTTAGCGGAGCGGAAGCTCCGTAGTCTGAACCCCGGCGAGCAGGTGCTGGCTGTGGGGGGAAATGCAACGAGGACCGGCGAACTCTCAACCCGAAAGCAGTAGCGCACATGAATCCGCTGCTGATTCCGATAGAGACGGAAGAAGTAGAGACAAGGAAGAAGGGCTCTTGCCTGCCGGCGAGAGTGCCGGGGCCAATGCCACGGCCGATCTCTCTCGTCGTATTGTTCCTGGCCCTGGCCAGTCTTCTGCTGCATTTTATCGGCAGCGGCCGCTATGGTTTTTTTCGCGATGAGTTGTATTACATCGCTTGTGGGAATCACCTCGCCTTTGGATATGTGGATCAGCCGCCGTTGATCGCCCTCATTGCAAGGCTGAGCTCCTTGGCGCTTGGAAATACATTGCCTGCTTTCCGCTTTTTCCCGGCGCTTGCCGGCGCCTGCCTGGTTCTGCTCACTGGTTTGTTGACTCGTGAACTAGGCGGAGGGCGTTTCGCCCAGGCGCTCGCCTCGCTGACTGTGTTGCTCGCTCCAGTCTATCTGGCTCTCGGCAGCTTTCTCTCGATGAATGCTTTCGAGCCGCTGTTTTGGATGGCCTGTGCATACATTCTCGTCTGCATTTTGAAAGGCGGCGACCAACGACTGTGGCTATTTTTCGGTTTAGTGGCTGGCATCGGACTCGAAAACAAACACACGATGCTTATGTTCGGCGCTGGGATAGTCGTCGGCGTCATTCTCACGCGCGATTGGAAACACATGCGCACGAGGTGGTTCTGGTTCGGCGGGATGCTCGCCCTGGTCATCTTCCTGCCCAACCTGATCTGGCAGGCACAACACAACTGGTCTCAAATCGAAGTTGTCCGAAACGGCCAGATGCTCAAAAACGCTCCGGTCGGCGTATGGCGCTTTTTGGGAGAACAGATTTTATTTCTGAATCCGGTAGCTCTGCCGGTAGCTGCTGGCGGGTTGGCGTGGCTGCTTTTCTCGAAAAGCGAGAAGCGATTCCGGTCTCTGGGATGGGCATTTCTCGTTGTGATTGCGGCGGTGTGGACTCTCAATGGAAAGACGTACTATCCGTTGCCCTTCTACCCCATCTTGTTCGCCGCCGGTGCTGTCGGATTGGGGGAGTTCTTTTTAGAACATGGAAGGTGGCTGCGCGTGGCTTATGCGGCAGCGCTAGTAGCCTCCGGTTTGGTTATGCTCCCATTTGGTGTTCCAGTGCTGCCCCTTAACGCGATGTTGCGCTACCAGAAAGTCATCTCTCTTGAGAACGTTGTTCAGATGGAACATGATTCAGCGGGAGACCTCCACCAGCTTTACGCTGATATGCTGGGGTGGGAAAGCATGGCCGCAACCATCGCGAACGTCTACCATCACCTTCCGCCGCCGGATCAGGCACGTTGCGCGATTGTGGCGGGAAACTATGGTGAGGCTGGAGCGATTGATATTTATGGCACCGAATACGGCCTTCCCAAGGCAATTAGTGGCCATAATAACTACTATTTCTGGGGAACACACGGTCACACCGGTGAGGTTGTGATCCTCTTCGGTCAACATGCCGAGTCTACAAAGACGATGTTTGCCGACGTCAAGCAGGCAGCACTCATTTCCTATAGGCATGCTGTCGCTGCGGAAAACCATTTGCCGGTGTATGTATGTCGGGGGCCTAAAGCTCCTCTGGCGGAGCTTTGGCCATCACTCAGGTACTTCGAATAGCATAGTGTACTTAGCCCGGTCGCCGTCGGTCCCGCGTGTTTCACTTAACCGCCGGCAACTGCGGTACGCTTCAGTGGCGACGCACTCCAAGAGGCTACCGGCTTGCGTGCAATCGGTGCTGTGCGTTTCATGTCGTATTCACGGGAGCGGCCAGCGGCGGCCACGGCGTGAAGTAGTTCTCGTGGATCGAAAGGCCTTGCTAATACGTCATATCCCCCGAGGTTCAGAACCTCGGCCCACAAGGCCTCGTCGGCCAATCGGTCGGCTACAATCAACAGGATTGGACTCGGTGCGGCAGAGAGTTCCTGAAGGACATCCCTCCACGAGTAGCCATCTAGTAAATGGCTATCGCTGAGGACGACCGAAATGCTGAATGTACGTAGGGCAGTTTGCGCCTCTCGAAAAGTGTTGCTGAACATTACCTGCCAATTCGTTGGGGTGAGCACTTCCTTGAGGGTTGTACGATCGTCACCGGGCGGGACAATTGCCAGTATGATGTGCTTTGCGGGCGGCTCTTCGAGCATTCCGTACCTCTGAAGGCCAGTGTGACGGGGCAATCTTGCCACACTGTTTTAGAAACTTGAACGGCACGTCCGGGCGAATTTTGTCGGTCCCTCTGCGTGCAACGTCAACACTTCCATACTGCCAGCCCCAATGGCGACGAAAGTCCAAAACACCGGCAAGCTTCGAGGTTGGCAAGCTGGGAGAAAATCCTAGCTGATCTTTTTGTAATGCGAATCGCTGTCCCTGTCAATAGACTTCGCCGGTTCACGCTTCATATTTTTTCTCGACAGTTCCCGTCCTCTTTAAAATTCGAGGTGCCGAAATCGGCAGTTGCCGAAAGCGTTGGTTCAATTGGGCAGATGAGCGATTGCTTTACGATCACCGATCTACTGCCGCTCTCGTCTTCCGCAGTGTTGAGCCGAGTGCGTTTCGCGAAACCCGGCTGATGATAGGATTCACAAGCCAGGCTATTGTGACCGGCACGTCGCGGCTCAGTGCAATCGCCTCGATCTCTATTATCGATCCACCTCCTATCTCCGCAACCCGCATAACGCTGCACACACTCCATATGTAGCCCAAGCCAGTTCCTACGGGCCGCGCCCGCTCATGACCACTGCCGTAATTGTCTATTTGCTGAACACGCGTGCTGCGCGAAAACGACCACCACCTGCCCGTGCCAGAAACGGGGAAGATCCGCGACTCATAGTCAGCATCGATCACAACGCGGGCGCCAACTGCTTGCATCTGCCAGGTCATGGAGAAAAGGCGGCGCGAATCGTCGCGCGAGATCAACCTGCACTGGACGACATTCGGCTTGTAATACTCAGGGTAATTAGAATATTGATCGAGTTTTTCCATCACCTTTGCGGCCGTGACCTGCGGTACGAACACGGCGCCAATCCAGTCATGAATTAGCGCACCTCGCACAGCTATATGTCCGTTCCTGCTGACCGGCTCCGAAACAATGTCCCCGGCTCGGACTGAGCGCAGCCGTTCTTCGGATTCCTGAACCCAAAGAAACGGTCTGCCCTTTCCACTGAGCCTTTCGTCCATTTGCGCGCGCGCTGCGCTGATGTACTGTTCCCAGGCTTTGGTCGCCTCGGGCTGCAGTTGGGCTCCGGATGCAAGGCTTGCGCCTGCCAGGAGAATCGTAATGCCAAAGGTAGTACGTGGCACCAGAGAATCAAACGGCAATTCAGCAGCCGTCCCTCGGCCAGGCAGTTCTTCAGTGCTAAGAGGGTAACGTCATAGACGCACGATCTTGGCAGACGAGATGCCCTTGAGCGCGTTCCGCGTGTCGACGATCAGCTTGGCTGCCTCAACGATTGCTCGATATTCGAAAGCTGCGTGGTCAGTCACGATGACCGTACAATCCGCTGACGCAAGCAGTTCCATGCCCTCGGATCGAACCAATTCTTCTTCGAGATCAAGGTGTGGTACGTGCGGATCCGAATAGGTTACGCGTGCGCCGCGCCGCTTCAGCAGCAGCATGATATCGAGCGCGGGCGATTCGCGGACATCGTCGATGTTTTTCTTATACGCGACACCCAGGATGTGGATGTGGGATCCCTTCAACGGCTTGGCCACGTCGTTCAGGGCATTCTGAATCTTATCCACCACAAAATGGGGCATTTGCCCGTTGATGTAGCCGGCCAATTCGATGAACCGCGCTTCGATGCCCGCCTGTTTCGTTTTCCACGACAAATAGAACGGGTCGATCGGTATACAATGCCCGCCGAGGCCAGGACCGGGATAGAACGGCATGAAACCAAACGGCTTGGTGGCTGCTGCTTCGATCACTTCCCAGACGTTGATGCCCATGCGGTCGCACATCAGCGCAATCTCATTCGCCAGACCGATGTTGATCATTCTGAATGTGTTTTCCAGTAGCTTGACCATCTCGGCGACTTGCGTGGAACTGACCGCAACAACATTCAAAAGTGCTTGGGAGTAGAAGAGCCTGCCCATTTCTGAGCAAGCCGGTGTGACACCGCCGACTACTTTTGGAATGTTGGAGGTATTGTATTTCGGGTTGCCCGGATCGACGCGCTCGGGCGAAAAACACAAAAAGAAGTCCTGCCCGGCCTTCAACCCGCCCTGTTCCAGCATCGGCAGCACGAGTTCCTCGGTTGTGCCGGGATAAGTTGTAGATTCCAGGATGACCAGCATCCCGGGATGGAGGAATTTCGCGATTTCGCCGCACGCCGACACAATGAAACTCATGTCGGGGTCTTTGGTTTTGCGCAGCGGCGTGGGGACGCAGATGTTGACCGTGTCGAGATCGGCTATCGCGGAGA
>Ga0335081_10015753_pt1 | contig 12234 bp, 9 predicted proteins | sample Lox_Sample_35_FD_206713 | JGI IMG/M metagenome (GOLD analysis project Ga0335081, IMG submission 206713) | Soil microbial communities from Loxahatchee National Wildlife Refuge, Florida, United States - Lox_Sample_3.5 | ecosystem: Environmental > Terrestrial > Soil > Wetlands | place: USA: Florida... | reverse complement strand
CGGCCGCGGCCGCCCGCGACTCGCGCATGAACCGCTGCCGGAAAGCGTCGTCCAGCGCGAGGCCGGGCGCCAGGATCTTCAGCGCCACCTGCCGGTCGAGGCGCTCGTCGTGGGACCGGAAGACGACAGCCATCCCGCCCTGGCCGATCTGCTCGAGCAGCCGGTAGCCGGCGATCTGCGAACCCGGCGCGAATCCGCCAGGGGCTGAGGGGATGTCCTCGCTCATCGCTCCTCCAGCGCTTGCATGCCGTCCGGTGCCCCCCGTCGTGCGCTCAGCGTCAATTGCGCTGGCCAGCACCGGAATCCGCCGGGGTCAGTTAACCGTGCCCGCCCGGGGAGATCTAAGTATCCGGTTCGGCTGGCGGCTGATGTCAAACCGCGCCAGGCCGAACCATCACAATCTCGACTTAAAGGGACATAGTGTGTCTGCCGGACGCGCCTGGCCCGCGGCGCCGCAGCGAAGTCCCCGAGGTGCGGAGTCCCGGCAGAAAGTGGCTGTCTGCACGGCATTGCCGGCTCGAGCAGCACCGTCCGGGCCCGCAGGCTCGCCGGCTTAGAGCCACCTGAGCATCGTTTATGCCAGCAAATCGCTCTACAGTGAGCAGATGACGATCGAGCGCGCTGTTTCCTCCGATGCCGTGCCGGCGCTCGTGGTGCGCACCCAGGGATCCGATCGCACGCTGCGGGCGGGGCCCAGCTACCGGGTCGGCCGCGATCCGCAGTCGGACATCGTGATAGACGAGCCCAGGGTCTCCTGGCGGCATGCGATCCTGCGGCTGGAGCGTGACCGGTGGATGCTGGAGGACGTGGGGAGCACCAACGGGACGTTCGTCGGCTCGCAGCGGGTGCAGCGGGTCGAGATCAGCGCCGACTGCGTCGTGCGGCTTGGCCACCCCGACAGCGGACCGGTCGTCTTCTGCTCGGTCGCGCCCGCGCCGGGCGGCCAGGCTACGGCGCTGGCGTCCGCCGCACCGCCGCGGCCAGCCCAGCCGGCATCGGGCGCACGGGCGCCCAGCGCGATCCTGCCGCTGCCGGACGAGGTGCTGCGCATTGGCCGCGCCGACGACAACGACATCGTCGTCCCGGATCTGAGCGTGTCCCGCCACCACGCCGAGCTGCGCAAGGCGCCACGGGGCGGATACCAGATCATCGACCTGGGCAGCCACAACGGCACCTTCCTCAACGGCCAGCGGATCAGCGCCGCGCCGGCCACCGAAAGCGACGTCATCGGCATCGGCCTTGCCACCTTCCGCCTGGTCGGCGGCGAGCTGCAGCAGTTCATCGACACCGGCGACGTCTCGCTCGACGCCCGCGGCCTGACCGTCCGGCTGCCCAGCGGGAAAGTGATCCTGGACAACGTCAGCTTCCCGCTCGGCGAACGCTGCCTGCTGGCTGTCATCGGGCCCAGCGGCGCGGGCAAGTCGACGCTGCTGGGGGCGCTGACCGGGATGCGGCCTGCCACGGCGGGCTCGGTGCTCTACGACGACCGGGACCTCTATGAGCACTACCCCGAGCTGCGGCACCGGATCGGGCTGGTGCCGCAGGAGAACATCCTGCACACCCAGCTGTCCGCGCGCCGGGCGCTGCGGTACGCGGCTGAGCTCCGGTTCCCGCGGGACACCAGCCCGGCTGAGCGCGAGCACCGGATCAATGAGGTGCTCGGCGAGCTGTCCCTGACCGCGCACGCCGACACCCGCGCGTCGTCGCTGTCCGGCGGCCAGCAAAAGCGCGTCAACGTCGCCCTGGAGCTGCTGACCAGACCGTCGCTGCTGTTCCTGGACGAGCCAACGTCCGGCCTGGACCCGGGCCTGGACAAGGCGATTATGGAGATGATGTCCGGCCTGGCTAACGACGGGCGGACGGTCATCGTGGTGACGCACAGCGTCGCGAACCTCAACATCTGCGACCGGCTGCTGGTGCTGGCGGCCGGCGGCAAGGTCGCCTACTTCGGGCCGCCGGCCGACGGCCTGCGGCACTTCGGCCAGGAGGGCTGGGCCCAGGTATTCCAGGCATTCGAGGCCGAGCCAGACCGCGACTGGGCCGGGGAGTACCGCCGCTCGGCGTTCTGCGCCCAGTACGTCACGGCAGCCGGGCACGCCGACCGGTCCCCGGGGGCGGCCGCCAGGGCGATCCCGCCGCCGCCGCGGTCCAGGAACCGGCTGGCCCAGCTATCCACACTGACGAGGCGGTATCTGTCCGTGATCGCCTCGGACCGGAACTACGTGGCGGTCCTGGCGCTGCTGCCGCTCATCCTCGGCGGGGTGGTCCAGCTGGTACCGGATCAGCCGGGACTGGCCGGGCACAACAACAGCAACGCGGAGGAGGTGCTGCTGATCCTGGTCTTGGGAGCCTGCCTCACCGGGGTCGCGAACTCGGTCAGGGAACTGGTCAAGGAACAGGCGATCTACACCAGGGAGCGAGCCGCCGGGCTGTCGGCCGGGGCTTACCTGTGGTCCAAGCTCCTGGTCCTGGGCGTGATCTGCGCCCTGCAGGCGGCCATCCTCGTCCTCATCGGCACGGTCGGGCGGCCGCTGCCGCCCAGCGGGGCGTTCCTGACAGCACTGCCGCTAGCGGAGCTCATCGCGGCCCTTGCGGTGCTGGCTGTGGCCTCCATGACTTTGGGCCTGCTGATCTCAGCGTTCGTCAGCTCGTCGGACAAGACCATGCCGCTGCTCGTCCTGGTGGTCCTGATCCAGATCGTGCTGAGCGGTGCCGTGTTCCCGATTAACGGGCAGGCCGGCCTGGCCCAGCTCTCCTGGTTCTCCCCCTCGCGGTGGGGCTTCGGCGCGACGGCGGCCACCTCGAGCCTGAACCAGATCGCGCCGGGATCGTCGGGCACCAAGCCGGATCCGCTGTGGAATCACAGCCCGCATATCTGGCTGCTCGACATGACGATGCAAGTGGCGCTCGCGGCCGTGTTCGCCTCGATCACCTGGTGGCGGCTGAAGCAAGTCGGTCCCGGCCGCCGCAAGTTACCGCGGAGCCTTCCGCCATCAGCGCTGGAAGCGCAGCAGGTCGAACGGCCGCAGGTTCGGAGGCGGCGGGTAGGCAGCGAACTCGGGCGCGGCCGGGACCACCTGGCTGCCGCTGGCGTAGGAGCAGATGTCGAAGCCAGCGCCGAGCCCTGCCGCCTGCGCGTTCAGGCTCGCGGGATCGAGCGCCACCTGGTCCCAGTGTCCCGTCCTGAGCCGGTTCAGCAGGATGTACGCTGCGGTGATCGTCTCAGCCGGGGTGAAAGGCGCAGTGCCCGGCTGCGCTCGGCGTTCGGCCCGCATCCAGGCGACCAGCGGGCCCGGCTCACGCCCCCAGCCGCGAATGCGGGGCGTCAGCCGCGAATGTCGATGGGGGTGCCGTGCGTCGGGCTGAGGTGGACCAGCTTGTGGAAGAAGGCCGAGACATCCATCGGGATCCGCACGCAACCGTGCGAGACGGGCTGCAGCGGGACGGGAATGTCGCCGTGGATCGCATACGCCCGGCCGATGAAGAATACCGGGTTGTACATGCGCCCGAGCGGCACCGTCACCCATCCCGGCGCGAACGTCAGCGCCCGGTAGCTGCCGTCCGGCGTGATCGCCGGACCGCAGGTTCCGCCGCCGCCGGGGCACGGGTAGTAGTAGCCGCCGCCCGTCGAGACGTGGCTGATCAGCTCGACCTTGCCGCGGTTGTACAGGACAAGTACCTCGATCTTCTTGTTGACCTCGACCCGCGGATCGCCGCCGCCCGCGGCGACCAGGGCCCTGGGCGGCCGGGGGTTCACCAGGTCATGCTCCATGACGTGGCCGACCACGTCGGCGTTCCTGCTGGTATTGATCCCCTGGACCTCCTTGAACGCCCACACCGCCTCAAGGGTGTCACCGCCGAACTCGCCGTCGATCTTGCCCGGGTAGTACCTGAGCGCGGCCAGGCGCTCCTGCAGGCTCCGCACCGCCGGGCCCCTCATGCCGGGATGCAGGACCCGCCCGGGCGGCCGGTAAGCCGGGACCAGAGCCCTGCCCGAGGCGGTGCCCGCTGCGGCCGCGCTGGCGGCGGCCAGTCCGCTCAGGCCAGGCACCGCCGCCGCGGCGGCCGCGGCGGCACCAAGACCGGCCAGCCATCGCCGAACCGACTGCTTCATGCTCGCTCCTCAGGGCGCCCCGGCTACTGAGCCGGAGGCTACTCGCTGCCGCGTGCATGATCCAGCTTCCGCGCCCGGCCCGCGAGCGGCGTGTCGTCGCCGGCCCTCGCGGGGCGTGTCGCCTGCTCAGCGCGATACGGGACAGAGCGAGCTGCGGTCAGCGCACGGGCCAGCCGACGACGAGCCGGATGGCGCCGCGATCCAGGATGACTTCACCGGCGGAGACGACCAGCTCGGCGCCCGGCGGGAAGGCCCGCAGGCTGAGCTCGTCGGCGCCGGGGCGGCGCAGGGTGTGCCATGCCTGTACCTGGCCGGCCAGGTACCCGGCAAGAGCGGCCCGGCCCGGGCCGTATCCCCGCACCACTGCCTGCGTTTCCCCGGTCGCTTCCTGCGGTGTTCTCGCCGCCGGGAACAGTGCCGCGGCAGCGAGCTCGCCTGGCCGCATGCCGGGGCTGGCATCCGCCAGGCCGCCAAGCGGCATCAGCGCCGACCGGCTTGCCCGGCCGACACCGGAGTCCATCAGGGTCAGCCGGGCAAGCCGCGGCTCGGTGAGCGAGAGCCACAGGTCAGCGTCACTGAGAGCCGGCATTCCCGGCATGAGCACGTCGGCGCCCACGTCGGTCACCGGTCCGGTCAGCGCCCGGTAGAGGCCGTCGGTGTCCAGCGCCCTGCCGTCAGCGGACTGGACGAACCAGCCAGGCGGCCCGAGCGGGACGAACGACTCCGGCCCGGCGAACGCCCCGGCCATCCGGATGAAACCGCAGCGGCATGCGGACGTGCTCGCCAGGTATCCCGCCGCCATGGCCTCGAAGGCCACCGACAGCTGGATGCCGCGCACCGAGAGCGGCAGCACGATCCGCCCGCCGGGAGCCAGCTGGGCCAGCCATTCCGGGGCCAGGCTCCAGGCCCCTGCGGTCACGATGATGCGGTCGTACGGAGCATGCTCGGGGACGCCGAAACCGCCATCGCCCCAGCTCACCCGCACGCCGCCATAGCCGGCCTCGGCAAGGCTCGCGCGAGCGCGCCCGACGATCTGGCCGTCGATGTCGACGGACACCACGGCCGTCTGGTCGCCGAGGATATGTGCCATCAGCGCGGCGTTGTAACCGGTGCCGGTGCCGATCTCCAGGACCCGGTGACCCGGCTCGAGCCCGAGCTGCTCGAGCATGATCGCCATGATGGCCGGCTGAGAGGACGAGCTGACCGGCAGGCCGTCGGCGCCGCTCTTGATGACGAACGCCTCGTCCTTGTACGCGGCCTCGGGCGGCATCTCGGGCAGGAACAGGTGCCGGGGAACGGCGAGGAATGCGTCCCGGACAGCCCGGCTGATCGCCCGGCCGCTGCTGCGCAGCTGCTCAGCGAGCCTGGCACGCGCGGCGTCCGGCCCGTCCGGCCTGCCCTGCGCGAAAGCGGACGTGCCTGGTGTCATGCCCAGACCACCTCCCGTGATCCACGATAGGCGCGGGCGGGAAGCGGCGCTGCGGTCAGGGCGCAGCGAGCAGCCAGATCAGCCGGCCCGCAGCCGGGATATCTGGTAAAGCGCGATGCTGGCGGCGACCCCGGCGTTCAGCGACTCCGCTGCGCCCGAGATCGGAATCCGGGCGATGACGTCACAGCTCTGCGCGACCAGCCGGGACAGGCCCGTGCCCTCTGAGCCGACCACGACGACCAGCGGGGAGCCTGCCACTGTGATCTTGCCGATCTCCTCGGCGCCGGCGGCGTCGAGCCCGGCCACGAACAGCCCGGCCTGGCGGTAGGCAGCGAGCGCCCGGGCAAGGTTCGGCACCTGCGCTACCCGCACCCTGGCCAGCGCCCCGGCCGAGGCTTTCCACGCGCCCGCGGTCACCCCGGCAGACCGGCGCGCGGGCACGAGCACGCCGTGCCCGCCGAAGGCCGCGACCGATCGCGTCACAGCACCCAGGTTGCGCGGGTCGGTGATCCCGTCCAGCGCGACGATCAGCGGCTCGGCGGCAGCCGCCCTGGCTGCCTCGACCAGGTCGCCCGGATGGGCATAGGCGTAGGGCCGGATGCGCAGCGCGAGCCCCTGGTGGATGGCCCCCGCGGTCATCCGGTCCAGTTCGGCCCGGCCGGCTTCGACGACGGGGATCCCGGCGTCCGCCGCCAGCTTGACCGCCTCGCCGATCCGCTCGTCCGGATCCAGCCGCGGGCCGACGTGCAGCGCGGTGGCGGGGACGGCAGCGCGCAGCGATTCGAGCACGGCGTTACGGCCGGCGACGAACTCTGCCGCGCCCCCCGCTCCTCGATGGGATTCGGCAAAACGGGCCGTCCCGGCCGGTGCCGTCCGGCCCGCCCGCTCGCCGCCGCGGGCACTGGCGGCGGCCCGCGCCGCGGACTTGCGCTGCGCCGGGTGACCTGGCCGCTGCTCGGCGGGCGGGGTCGGTCCCCTGCCCTCGAGCTTCCGCCTGCCGTACCCGCCGCTGCCGGGCCGGGGCTTGCCGGATTTGGTCCGGCCGCCCGGCCCAGGCTGGGGCTTTCCGGCCCCCCGTCCGCTCACCTGAGCTCCCATCTCGGGCCGCGCGCAGTGTCCTCGACCGCGACGCCAGCCGCCAGCAGCCGGTCTCTGATCGCGTCGGCCGCGGCGTAGTCCCTGCGCTCGCGCGCCGCCTGGCGCTGGTCCAGCGCGACGGTCACCAGCGCGTCGACCACGGCCCGCAGGTCATCACCCTGGCCGGCGGCTGACCACGGCGGGGACAGCGGGTCGAGCCCGAGCACCGAGAGCATGCCGCGGACCTCAGCGAGGCGCTTCGCCGTGCCGGCGGCGTCCCCGGCGGCGAGGGCGCCATTGCCGTCCCGCACTGCCTCGTGCACCACTGCGAGGGCCTGCGGCACGCCGAGGTCATCGTTCATCGCGGCGGTGAACGACGGGGGCAGCGCGGCGGCCTCGACAACATCGAGGTCGGGCCGGGCGCCGCCGGCCGCCTTGACATGCTCGTCGCCCGCGGCCCCGGCCGCACGGCTGACGAAATTCTCGATCCGCTGATAGGCCGCGGCGGCCTCGCCGAGCGCCTCGGCGAAGTAGTCGATCTGCGACCGGTAGTGCGCCTGGCCGAGGTAGTACCGCAGCTCGGCCGGCCGCACCGTGGTGATCATGTTGTCGACCAGCATGGAGTTGCCGAGCGACTTGCTCATCTTCTCCCCGCCCAGCCGCACCATGCCGTTGTGCATCCAGTAACGGGCGAAACCGTCGCCTGCCGCGCGTGACTGGGCCAGCTCGTTCTCGTGGTGCGGAAAGAGCAGGTCGAGCCCGCCGCCGTGAATGTCGAAGGTGTCGCCGAGATACTTGGTGGACATCGCCGAGCATTCCAGATGCCAGCCGGGGCGGCCGGGCCCCCACGGCGTCTCCCAGTCAGGCTCGCCGGGCTTGGCGCCCTTCCACAGGGCGAAGTCGCGGGGATCCCGTTTCGCCCCGCCGCCCTCGGTGTCGTCGGCCGGGCGCATGTGCTCGGGCCGCTGGCCCGAGAGCGCCCCGTACTCGGGCCAGGTGCTGATGTCGAAGTAGACGTCGCCGCCCGCCGCGTACGCGTGGCCTGACCCGATCAGCCGCCGCATCAGGACGATCATCTCGGGCACATGGCCGGTCGCCCGCGGCTCCACATCCGGCGGCAGGCAGCCCAGCGCGTTGTAGGCGCGGGTGAAGGCGCGCTGATTGCGCTCGGCGACGGCCCACCAGGCGGTCCCGGCCTGCCGGGCGACGTGCAGGATCTTGTCGTCGATGTCGGTCACGTTGCGGCAGAACGTCACCTGGTAGCCGGTCGCCTTCAGCCAGCGGGCGAGGATGTCGAAGCTGACCCCGGAGCGGATGTGGCCAATGTGCGGCGGAGCCTGGACGGTTGCCCCGCACAGGTACAGCGAAGCCTGCCCGGCCCTGCCCGGGGTGAACTCGCGCACTGAGCGGGTTGCGGTGTCATGCAGGCGCAGGGTCACCCGCCAAGGCTACGGGATGTCGCCGCCGGCCCGCCGCGGCTGCGCCCGGACGCCCGCGCCGCGCGCGCCCGGACGCGAGCCGCCCGCCAGGAGCGGGACAGCCGATGCCCTGAAATGGCCACGTCGCCCTGCCCGCCTTACTGGCGGCCTTTTTCTACCTGGTCCATCTGTGCGGCGAGCTGATCGGGGGTATGACCGCTCAGCACGGTCCCGCGCCGCGCCCGGAGCAGGGGATAGGCGCGATACACGCCAGGACTGGCTAGCCAGATCACCACCCATCGCGGATGCTCGCGCCGCAGCCGGGCTGCCACCTGCCAGCGTTCCGCGTCGTCCTGCGGCGTGAGACTGCCGCGGGCCGCCATGCGCGCGCCGGTCACCTGGACCGGCCCATGCCGCTGAACCGGGACGCGGCCCGGCCGGGGCCGGCCTCCAGCGCTGCCCTCATCTCGGCCAGGTCGGCAGCGACGACCGTGTGCGGGCCGGCGCCGGGGCGCACGCGGCGAGCCACGTACCGGACCCGATCGCCATAGGCCTCCCGCCAGACCCGGAATCGGGGGAACGCCTCGCGCAGCGCGGCCAGATCGCGCGCGGACGAAGCCTCGCGGACCGGGCCGGCGCCCAGGTTCCCGGACGAGCCGATCATCGGTGCCTCCTTTGTGATTGTGCAGTCACGAACAGTTAACACCATGCAGCCCGTCCGTCGCGAAGACACTGGAGGACATCTATCGACATCTGCCGTCGGCCTTGCTGGCCGCTCATGGCGGTTCGTGGGACGATCGGGTCGTGGTCAATGAGCGGGTGCGCAGGTGCATGCTGCGGGCTGGGCTGGACGCCGAGGCGCTCGCCAGGGCCGCGCAGGTCTCCGCCAAGACGGTGGATCGATGGCTGCGGGGCGATGTCGTGCCCTACCCGCGCACCCGTCACCGGGTCGCGGGGATCCTGCGGGAGGACGAGAGCTACCTGTGGCCGGGCGTGGTCGACCAGGCCGCGCTCGCCGGCGCCGAGATGGTCGCGGCCTATCCGCGCCGGGCGGATGTGCCGGGCCAGCTGTGGACGGAGCTGTTACAGCATGCCGACCGGAGCGTCGACCTGCTGGCGTTCGCCGGCCTGTTCCTCACCGAAGAGCACCCGGACTGGATGCGGCTGCTGCTGTCGCGGGCGCAAGCCGGGGTACGGGTCCGGCTGCTGCTCGGTGATCCGCGCGGCGCGAACCTGGCGGCCCGCGATACCGAATACAAGATCAGCGGCGGGGTAGCCGGGCGGGTCCGCGCCGTGCTGGCCTACTACCGGCCGCTGGCCAGGGTGGCGGAGATCAGGGTGCATGACACTCCGCTGTACAACTCCATCTACCGGTTCGATGACGAGATGCTCGTCAATACCCACGTGTACGGGATCCGCGCGGCGTACACGCCCGTGCTGCGCCTGCGCCGCGTGGACGGAGCGTACTTCGGAGCTTACCTGGAGTCGTTTGAGCGGGTCTGGGGATCAGCACGGTCCCTTCCGGACGACGAGGCGGGGGACAGCCGGGCGGGCCAGGCGGCCGGCGGCGCGGCGTGAGCAGGCACGAGCACCCGGTCAGCCGCGGGCGGCCCGCGCCCAGCTCCAGGCATATTCCGGGTCCTCGCCGCGCCGGCCGGCCGGGCCGAGCAGCAGCGGCCGGAACGTGTCGACCATCACCGCTGTCTCGTCGGTGATGTTAAGGCCCTCGTCCAGTCCCTTGATTACCGCCTCCACGGCGCCCGGCTGCGGACCGTGGGTGAAGCCGGACGGATGCACGGTGATCGAGCCGATCCCGATGCCCGAGCCCTTCCGGGCCGAGTAGTCCCCGCCGACGTAGAACATCATCTCGTCGGAATCGACATTGTGGTGGCTGTAGGGAATCGGAATGGCCTGCGGATCGAAATCCAGCGGGCGGGGGCAGAACGAGCAGATCACGAAGTTCGGCCCCTCGAAGGTCTGGTGCACTGGCGGCGGCGCGTGCGTCCGCTTCACGATCGGCTCGAAATCGGCGATGTTGAACGCGTACGGATACAGGCAGCCGTCCCAGCCGACGACGTCAAACGGGTGGAAGGCGTAGGTGAGCCTGGTCAGCCCGCCGCGGCCCCGTACGATCACCGGTACTTCTGCCCCCTCGGCAAGCAGCGGTCCCGCGACGCCGCGCAGGTCCCGCTCGCAGTACGGCGCATGCTCAAGGAACTGCCCGAACTGGGACAGGTACCGTCGCGGCGGCCGGATGTGGCCGCCGGCCTCGATCACCAGCGCCCGCAGCGGCTCGGCGCCCGCCGGGCTCGCGGGCAGCCACCGGTGAATGGTTCCCCTGGGAACGACGACGTAGTCGCCCGCGCCCGCCTCGAGCGAGCCGTAGACGGACTCAAAGCGGGCCGCGCCGGAGCGCAGGTAGACCGCCTCGTCTCCGGTCGAGTTCCGGTAGAGCTCAGATGGGGCGTCGGCCGCCGTGAACGAGATGCGGACATCATCGTTAGCCAGCAGCAGCTGCCGTCCCAATACAAGATCACCGCCGGGTGGCAGTTCCTGCGTACGGAAGTGGCGCGGCAGCAGCGGGTGATTGGGCACTAGTCCAGCTTCCGCCGCGGCGTCACGGAGCCCTTCGCTCTGCACGATCGCCGTCGGCGGGTACCGGTGGTAGAGCAGCGACGAGTCGGCGGCGAATCCCTCTTCGCCCATCAGTTCTTCGGCGTAGAGGCCGCCGTCGGGCCGGCGGAAACGAACGTGGCGCTTTCTGGGAATGTCCCCTGACACACGGTAATACGGCATATTGTCTCCCCTAGCGCCGTGGTCGCCAGGCCCGTGGCCGCGAGGCCCCGTGGCCGGCTGCCTTTGAACTCTCCCGATTTCTTCCGCGCGCTGCGGTTCGCGGCGGTCGCAAGGCAGGGGCTGCTCCCTCCCGACTATAGGCCGCGGCGCATGAGTGGTCATTGCGAGGAAGGACGGCCATTGCCCGATGAGCGAAACCGCTGCCGCGCGCACACCGAGCCAGCCCGGCACGCACGCAGTTCTGCGACTGGTCGCGCTGGCCGCCGTCGCGGTCGGGGTCCTGCTGCTGACCGCGGCGGCGTTCGCGCTGTCGTACGGGGGCATCCACGCGACCGTCCTGACCGCTGGGGTATCGGCATCGCTAGCCCGGCTGTATCCGCTGATCTTCGACGCGATGCTGGTGGTGGCCACGGCCGCCGTACTGTCGCTGCGTGAGGCCGGGCTGGCAACCCGGTGCTACGCGTGGCTGGTGCTGCTCGCGCTGATCGCCGCCGCCGCGGGCGCCGACGCCCTGCACGCTACCGGGACGCATCTGCCGCATCGCAGTGCCGCCGCCGTCGCTGCGATCCTGCCGTGGGCTCTGGTGCTGATAGCCTTCAGTCTCCTGCTGGCCATGCTCCGGCACGCTCGGCTGCGCCAGGCTGCACAGAGCGCGAGCCGACCGCCGCGATCCAGCGATGCTGTCACGCAGCTGGCCGCAGTAGCCGCCGATGGGGAAGCCAGAGCGCACTGGCAGGGCTCGGCTGCAACTCAAGACCCTGTTCTCAGCCAGACGGAGCCGGCCAGCGGGTCTTGCGTCGCAGGGACGCCCGACCCTGCGGCCGACACCGACACCGACCCCGGCCCCGGCCCCGGCCCCGGCCCCGGCCCCGGCCCGGCGGCCGACGCCGCCTCCGAACCCGCAGCGGACGCCGCCTCCGAACCCGGCCCCGGCCCGGCGGCCGACACCGAACCCGAACCCGAACCCGGCCCCGGCCCGGCCGACACCGACCCCGGCCCCGGCCCCGGCCCGGCGGCCGACACCGACCCCGGCCCCGGCCCCGGCCCGGCGGCCGACGCCGCCGCCGATCCCGACGCCGCCCCCGAACCCGAACCCGAACCCGAACCCGGCCCGGCGGCCGACGCCGCCCCCGATCCCGAGCCCGCGGCTGACACCGACCCCGCCATGGATCCCCGGCTTTCCTCACTCCGGCTGGAATTCGACCGGAAGAAAAGTTCCCCGCCGCCGCGAAACGACTGACCCGGCGTGCGACCAGCGCGGCCCTAGCCGCTGTTACCGCCAGCGACAAGGGCCGTGGCAATCGCCGCAAGTCCCTCGCCGCGGCCAGTCAGCCCGAGCCCGTCAGTCGTCGTGCCCGACAGGCTGACCGGAGCGCCCCCCAGGGCTGCGGATAGTGCCG
>Ga0335081_10015752_pt1 | contig 12235 bp, 11 predicted proteins | sample Lox_Sample_35_FD_206713 | JGI IMG/M metagenome (GOLD analysis project Ga0335081, IMG submission 206713) | Soil microbial communities from Loxahatchee National Wildlife Refuge, Florida, United States - Lox_Sample_3.5 | ecosystem: Environmental > Terrestrial > Soil > Wetlands | place: USA... | reverse complement strand
GTGGCGCACCCGGCCCTGCGCTTGCGCCACGCCCGCGAATCCGGCTCAGAGATTGGCGACGTCGGCCTGCTTGGCGCGCACCGCCTCGGCGGCCTCTCGCAGGCCGGCCAGTTCATGATCGGTCAGGTCGCGCTCGACGATCCTGCGGACGCCGACCGCGCCGATCTCCGCTTCCACGCCGAGATATACCCCCGAGATGCCGTACTGGCCGTCCACCCAGGCACACACCGGCATCACCGCGCCGGAGTCCTCGGCGACCGCACGAGCCATCCGCGCCACCGCCGCGGAGGGCGCGTAGAACGCCGATCCGGTCTTGAGCAGGCCGACAACCTCCGCGCCGCCCTTTCGCGTGCGGTCGACCAGCGCCTCGATCTCCTCGGCGGGCAGCAGGTCGGCGAGCGGCTTGCCGTCCACCGAGCACGCCGACGGCACAGGAACCATAGTGTCGCCATGCGAACCGAGGGTGAGCGTCCGGACCGAGCCCACAGGCACACCGAGGCGCTCCGCGACGAAATAGCTGAAGCGGGCGGTATCCAGCATCCCGGCCTGGCCCATGACCCGGCGTGCCGGGAAGCCGGAAACCTTGGCGGCCAGCGCCGTCATCTCGTCGAGCGGATTGGACACCACGAGCAGCACCGCTTCCGGTGCGTACTTGGCTACATTTTCGGCGACGCCGCGCACGATCTTGGCGTTTACGCCGATCAGATCCATCCGGCTCATGCCTGGCTTACGCGGCAGGCCAGCCGTGATGATCACAATTCCGGAGCCGGCGATGGCCTCGTAACCAGACCCGTCCGCCCCAGTAGTAGTTCCGGTGACCTTGGTTTCAAATCCCTCGACAGGACGCGACTGGTTCATGTCCAGGGCCAGACCTTCCGGCCTGCCCTCGATGATGTCGGTGAGCACGACTTCCGCGAAGACGTCGTACTCGGCGAGCCGCTGCGCCGTCGTGGAACCGTAGAATCCCGCCCCGATGACGGTTACCTTCCCTTGCCCGGTCATCTGATCCCCAACTTCTTCTTCAGGCTGCCCTCGATCGCGCCGAGGAACTCTTCCGTGGTCAAATATGGCGTGCCCTCGCCGACGAGAAGCGCCAGGTCCTTGGTCATTTCGCCGTGCTGCACGGTCTCGACGCAGACGTGCTCGAGGGTACGGGCGAAGGCGGTGAGCCCGGGCGTACTGTCCAGTTTGCCGCGGTGCGCCAGGCCACGAGTCCAGGCGTAAATGGAAGCAACCGGGTTCGTGGACGTGGGTTCGCCCCGCTGGTGTGCCCGGTAGTGGCGGGTAACGGTGCCGTGTGCGGCCTCCGCCTCGACGGTACGCCCGTCCGGCGTCATGAGCACGCTCGTCATCAGGCCGAGCGAGCCGAACCCCTGCGCTACTACGTCAGATTCCACGTCGCCGTCGTAGTTCTTCATTGCCCAGACGATGCCACCCTCCCACTTGAGAACCTGTGCCACCATGTCGTCGATCAGCCGGTGCTCGTAGGTGAGCCCGTGCGCCTCGAAGTCGGCCTTGAACTCCGACTCGAAGACCTCGGCGAACAAGACCTTGAACCGGCCGTCGTACGCCTTGAGGATCGTGTTCTTCGTGGACAGGAACAGCGGATAGCCGCGGTCGAGCGCGTACCGCATCGTCGCCCGCGCGAAATCGCGGATCGAGTCGTCGAAGTTGTACATGGCCATCGCGACGCCGCCACCGGTGAACTTGGCCACCTCGAATTCGAACGGCTGCCCGCCGTCGTCGGGCACGTACGAGATCATCACCGTGCCAGGGCCGGGTACGACGAAATCGCTCGCCCGGTACTGGTCACCGTGCGCGTGGCGGCCGATGACTATCGGCTTGGACCAGTTCTCCAGCAAACGGGGAATATTGTTTATCACTATCGGCTCGCGGAAAACGACGCCGCCGAGAATGTTACGGATCGTACCGTTCGGCGATCGCCACATCTTCTTCAGGCCGAACTCCGTTACCCGCGCCTCGTCCGGTGTGATCGTTGCGCACTTGACGCCCACGCCGTATTGCTTGATCGCATTCGCCGCATCCACCGTCACCTGGTCATCGGTCGCGTCGCGGTTCTGGATGGAAAGGTCGAAGTATTTCAGGTCGATATCCAGATAAGGCAAGATGAGCTGACTCTTGATGAACTGCCAGATGACCCGCGTCATCTCGTCGCCGTCAATTTCGACGACGGGATTAACCACCCTGATCCTGGGCATGCCGCTCTCCCTTCATCACGCCAGCCGTTCTCCCCCGGGGGGATCCGGGGAACTTTCCCCCGGGCGGCATGTTCCCGGGGCTTCCGGTCCTCATCCCGCCGGGGCTAGCTCTTCGATGCCTACTCTTCGTGAAGCCCGTAGCCCCAGGTACTCCCGGGCACTCGGGCGTCCACTCCCGCGGCGCGGACCCATCAGAAGGCCCAGAGAACCGGCCGCGCGACGATACGTTTCGCCGGACCGATCGCGACTGATACCGCTGCCGCAAAGGGCGCCCGTCCCCGATCACGACGGGTTCGGGACCAGCAGAGCTGCCACGAGCAGGCCAGCACCCAAGATCGCGAACGCGGCCACGTCTATTACACGGCGCCGGCTGACGAGCAATCCGGCTCGCTCGTCGGCCAGCACAAGCCGCGCAGCAGCTGCCAGCAGGAGCGAGCCTGCAAACATCAGTATTCCGCCCTTGACATGCGTCTTGCTGAGCCACACCCAAAGCAGGCCGCCGAACACACCGGCGAGCACGATCAGGTATGGCAGGTTCGCCTCGCCCTCGCCCGCATGCCCGCCCCGGCGCACCCGCCACCCCCCGGGCCCGGAGAACGAACCGTCCGGCCGGTGGACTCCGGATGGGCTTGACGGCTGGGGCGGTGACATCGCTTGTTCCTCCCGATTCGCTGCGGCGCCTGACCAGGGCCCGTACCCACGGGAACTCCCGGGTCCCGCCGGTGTCATCTGGCCACCAGCGGGACCCACCCGGGGCCACGCTCGCCCGCATCCTGACGGTACGGTCTGATTAGCCGGTTGCCAGCGCGGTGTTCCATCATGTGCGCGGTCCAGCCGGCCATCCGGCTCATCAAGAAGACCGGCATGAGCAGGTCGGTCTGGATGCCGCAGCACTGGTACACCGAAAGAGCGTGGATGTCGGCGTTCGGGTACCGTCTGGCTCCGCGGATACCATCTCCTCCATCCGCTCTGACATGCGGTACCAACAACTGCCGCCACATGAGTCCGCGAGCTGCGCGGACAGCGGGACGGGTGCGGTGCGCGCGGTCCGCCGCCTGGTGCACAGGGATCCTCCGCCTGGTGGACGCGACATCCGAATCCCATGACCTTCTCGCCAGCCGGGCTAGGACTCGACCGCGCTCACCGCTGCGTCGCAATCTGCGTCCTTCCTTGTTGACTCGAGTGTACGCATGACCTCCACGCCGACGCCGCCGCGCCATCGTCCCATCAGCGTGCCGAGCGCGAAGGCAACGACCGACTGCAGGTCAGAGCGCGTCGCAGCGCAGACTAGCGAAGCGAATCCAGTCGACCTGGACCAGGAGATTACCCGCGAGGCAACGACCGCGTCCGCCAGGACATCGGATCAATCGGTCATTTCGCGGTTTCCTTCCGGGCTGGTCGCTCCGCGGTGCACCGGCAGCCTTACTTGCTACCCTTGCCCGGGACTGGCCCTTGGTCTTTCCGCAGGTCTCATCTGATCTGATCTCCTCGGCCGCCGGACCCTCCGATCAATACCTGTGCGGAATGCGGTACGACGGGCCCTCCGGAGGGTAACTGGCACGTTAGGCATGAGTGACGGCTCCGATAGTGCGGGAGGGTCGGTCTTGGAGGGGCCATTTATAAGGATCGAGGACAGCGGCGACGTTTTCCCGCTGCGGTGCGAGGTCACGACGGTGGGGCGAGGCAACGCGGTGGATGTCCGGCTCGGGGATCCGAGCGTCTCACGGCTGCACGCAGAGATAGTCCGGCGCGGTCCATACACATACGTCGTCGATCTCGGATTATCACGGAACGGGACGCGGGTGAACGGACGACCCATTGCCCGGCGCGTTCTCGAGGATGGTGATGTCGTCAGCTTCGGCGCTGCTCGATGCCGGGTTGGTGGCATCCCTCACGAGGACATCGCACCGGAGGTGGAGCTACGCCGATCAGCCGCACCTGAGCTGACCCGCCGCGAACTCGACGTCCTCACCTCGCTATGCCGCCCGGCACTGTCGGATGAGGCTTTCGTCGCGCCGGCCACGGCCAGGGAGATCGCAGCCGACCTGGTCGTGACCGAGGCCGCGGTCAAGCAGCATCTGCTGCGGCTCTACCAGAAGTTCCGGATTCCAGAAGGACCCAACCGGCGTACGCGGCTCGCCAACGAGGTTGTGGCGCTCGGCCTGGTCCGGCCGCTGCCCCCGGCCGATCGTGGTGGCAAGGCCGAAGCTGCCTGGCCGGGCGGGGCGGCAACACATGGCGGTGCAGTTCCGCCAGGCGCGAGCCCGCAGGGAACCGGGCCACCGCAGACGGGGCCAAAGCCGACCGGGCCACGCGAGAGCGGCCCAAACCAGGCCGGGCCCAAGACGACCGGGCCACGCGAGAGCGGCCCAAACCAGGCCGGGCCCAAGACGACCGGGCCACGCGAGAACGGCCCACTGGGGACCACCGCGCCGCGCGGCACTGGAACCCGCAGTGGCGCCGGGCCGCGCACCGGCGCGCCATCATCGAGCGGCGGAGGCCATGGCGCGGCCGTGCCCCAATCCAGGACGGCGTCGTCGTGTATGCCGGCACGCGGTATGGCGCCCGAGGACGCGCGTGGCCGCCCGGGCACCGGCGGTCGCCAAGATCCGATGCTGCCGGGCAACCTGAGCACCGCTTCGGGGAACGCCGCCCACATCTCCGGTCGCCGCGCCAGCTGAGGCGGCCGTTAGTTACCTCAGCAGCCGCGAGCCCGCCCGCGGCACGGGGCCGGGGCGCCTCGGCATGGCGCCACTCGGCCGGGCGCCACGCGGCCGGGGCGCCACGGGAGCGGGGGACACTCGGCAAGGGCGCCACGCGGCCAGAGTATCGGCGCCCGTCGACGGACGTTCTAGGTTGGCTAGTGCCCGCGGGGCCGTGCATCGGGACGTGAAATGAGCCGCTCGCGACCGATCAGGCGCGTTCCACGGCCTCGACCACGTTGGCAAGCAGCATCGCCCGCGTCATCGGGCCGACGCCGCCCGGCATGGGGGCAAGGTAGCCAGCGACACTGGCAACACCCGGGTCCACGTCCCCGACCAGGCCGGCGTCGGTCCGGGTAATGCCGACGTCGAGCACGGCGGCCCCCGGCTTGACCATATCCGCCGTGATCAGGCCGGGCATGCCGGCCGCCACCACCACGATGTCCGCGCCGCGGGTATGCGCACGCAGGTCCCTCGTCCCCGTGTGGCATAGCGTGACGGTCGCGTTCTCGGTGCGCCTGGTAAGCAGCAGGCCAAGCGGCCTGCCTACGGTAATCCCACGGCCGATCAGCGTCACGTCCGCTCCCGCGATCGGCACATCGTAACGGCGTAGCAACTCCACGATCCCACGTGGCGTGCACGGCAGGGGCCCGGGTTCGCCGAGCACTAGCCGGCCGAGGTTCACCGGGTGCAGTCCGTCCGCGTCCTTCGCCGGGTCCATGCGGGCAAGCACCAGCTGAACGTCAATCCCCGCGGGCAGGGGCAACTGCACGATGTAGCCAGTGCATGCGGGATCGGCGTTGAGCTCGTCGACCGCGGCCTCCACTTCCTGCTGGCTCGCCGTCGCGGGCAGGTCCACGCGGATGCTCCCGATGCCGACCTCGGCACAGTCCCTGTGCTTGCCGTTGACGTACGAGCGACTTCCCGGGTCTTCCCCGACCAGGATCGTGCCGAGCCCGGGAATGACGCCGCGCGCGGCAAGCGCCGCGACTCGCACGGCAAGGCCAGCACGGATTTCTGCGGCAATCGCCTTCCCGTCGAGGATACGCGCGGTCACCTGAACCCCCAATCTGCCGTATCGCGAAACGGACTTCTGCCGCTGCCCTGATCTGCCGCTGGGGCCTGATGGCCCTCATGCCCTAACAGCCGACATCTCGCCCGTGGGCCCGCATGGACACCGTGCCGTGCCCCGATGGCGGCCGGGTCGGCGGTACTGAGCCGGAGCAGTGCCGAAGACTGGCTTGGATGGCAGCAGAAGCAATTGAATCAGTGGAAGAAGTGGCGCGTGCCAGTGAAGTACAAGGTGATGCCTGCAGCCTCAGCACAGGCCACGACTTCTTCGTCACGTATCGACCCGCCGGGCTCCACGACGGCGCGCACGCCGACGTTGATCAGCACTTGCAGGCCGTCAGGAAACGGGAAGTATGCATCGCTTGCCGCGACCGCCCCATTCGCACGGTCGCCAGCCCGAGCCACCGCGAGCCTGGCTGAATCCACCCGGTTGACCTGGCCCATGCCGACGCCGACGGTGGCCCCGCCGATGGCGAGCAAGACGGCATTCGACTTCACCGCACGGCACGCGCGCCAGGCGAAAGCCAGGTCGGCCAGCGTGTCCGGATCCGCCTGCGGACCCGAACGCAATTCCCACGTCACCGGATCGTCGCCCGGCGCGTCGATCCGATCCGAGGACTGCAGCAGCATCCCGCCCATTACGGGCCGCCAATCCAGGCTAGGCCCGGCTGGTGGCGGAGCGCAGTGGAGCAGCCGCAGGTTTTTCCTTGCGGTGAGTAGCTCAAGCGCGTCATCGTCGAAGGCCGGGGCGACGAGCACCTCGGTGAACACATCGGCGACCTGGGTGGCGAGCGTGGCGGTAACCGGCCTGTTCACCGCGATGACGCCGCCGTACGCGGACAGCGGATCGCAGGCGTGCGCCTTGCGGTGCGCCTGTGCGACGTCCTGCGCGACCGCGATCCCGCACGGGTTCGTATGCTTCACGATGGCCACGCAGGGCTGCGCGAAGTCCCAGGCGGCACGCCACGCGGCGTCGGCATCGACGTAGTTGTTGTACGACATCTGCTTGCCGTGCAACTGCCCGGCCTGGGCTATGCCGGACCCGTCCGCCGACGCGTAGAGGGCCGCCCGCTGATGTGGGTTCTCCCCGTAGCGCAACACGTCCCGGCGTCTCCACTGAGCGCCGACGACCGTGGGCCAGCCCGTGTCACTTGCCGTCTCGTCTTGGGCATATGCGCTCGCGAACCAGGCCGCGACCGCTGTGTCGTATGCGGCCGTGTGCGCGAAGGCGCTCGCCGCGAGCCGACGGCGCGCCTCCAACGTGAACCCGCCGGCTCGCACCGCGGCCAGCAGTTCCGGGTAGGCCGCAGGGTCTGTGACTACCGTCACGCTGGCGTGATTCTTGGCGGCCGCGCGCACTAGTGCGGGCCCGCCGATGTCGATCTGCTCCACGCACTCCTGCGGCACCGCACCCGACCTGACCGCGGCCTCGAACGGGTACAGGTTCGATACGAGCAATCCGAACGGAGCGATGCCGAGTTCCTCGATCTGGGCGCGGTGCGCGGGATTACCCATATCTGCCAGCAGGCCGGCATGCACCCGCGGATGCAACGTCTTCACCCGGCCGTCCAGACACTCTGGGAAGCCGGTGAGATCCTCCACGTTGCTCACCGGCACGCCCGCCGCGGCGATCCTGGCTGCGGTAGTCCCGGTGGCGACGATCTCCACCCCCGCCTCGTGCAGGCCGCGTGCGAGTTCGTCCAGCCCTGTCTTGTCGTAGACGCTGATCAAGGCCCGCTTGATCGCTAGCTTGGTCAACGGCCGATCCTCACCTTCCTGCCCTGCACCGACCATCCGTCGCGCACCATGCGGCCAACGGTATCGACCAGCAGGCCTCTCTCGACCGTCTTTATCCGCTCGTGCAACGTGTCCTCGTCGTCGGAGTCGAAGACCGGCACGGCAGCCTGCGCCACCACGGGACCCGCATCGATTCCCGAGTCCACCAGGAAAATCGTGCACCCGGTGACCCTGACACCGTACGCCAGAGCCTCCCGCGGCCCGTGCATGCCGGGAAAGGCGGGCAGCAGCGACGGATGCGTATTGAGGAACCGTCCGCAGAACCGGTCCAGGAATGGGGCGCCCACCAGCTTCATGAAACCGGCGGACACGACGAGATCGGGCTCCAGACAGGCGCAGGACTTCACCAGGGCCCGATCCCACGCGCCACGGTCCGGATAGTCGCCGACGGCGTGCACGAACGCGGGGATGCCGGCCCGCTCCGCCCGCGCGAGACCCTCTATGCCCCGCCGGTCAGCGCCCACACCGACCACTTGCGCGCCATAGGATTGCCGCGCGGACGCGTCGATAAGCGCCTGGAGATTGGTTCCGGCACCGGATACGAGCACGACCAGGCGAGCTGACATGCCGTCACGATAACCGGCCCCACGGCTGCTGAGCGCCACGGACGGGGCATCGCACGCCAGCAGGGAAAGGTCGTCGCGCGGCCGTTATGGATCATAAGCTCAAGCGGAGCCTGTCAGTGCGTGAGCCGCGGCGGGTCAGGTCCCGTTGCCATCGCTTTCTGCCCACGGATCCAGGTAGATGCGATGGCCATCATCGGCTGTGTCGCCGTCCGTCTCCGCTGTCCCCGCGGCCGCGGCGGGCACCACGGCACAGGGTGACCCGGCACCGGATGACCGGGCACCGGAGGCGGCGGCACCGCGCCTTGCGCTACCGGCCGCCGCGTCCTCGATCGGGCCCCGGCCGATGGCAAACCAGTTGGCGATCCCGGCGGAGATAGCCGCCGCGACACCCACCTCCAGCATGGTGACCAGGCCCACCTGCCACCCGGAAGGCCCGATGGCGGTCAGCCGCGCGCCGCCGAGCGGCCCGCCAGCGAACGCGGCCGCCGCGCCGGTTACCAGGCCGGCGGCGCCACCGCAAGTGAAGCCCCACAAGGGCGCTGCCTCCACCCGCGGCGTCGGCCCGATCCGGACGATCAGCAGCCCGCCGAAAACGCCTGCGAGGTAGGGCATGGCGAGGACCGCGAACGCCATCCACCCCGCCGCGCCGCCCGGGCCGGGCCCGGGGCCAGATGGCAACGCGGCCAGCATGGGGAACATCGGCAGCACACCAAGCGCGTTCCCCGTGGGTGCGACCACCGTGCCGTAACCGAAGGCGAAGCCCGGGCCGAGCAGATAGGCGACCGCCCAGACGATGGCGTTGGGGATGAACGCCAGCTCAAGCAGTAGGAGCAGCAGCCCGCCGACAAACCCGGGAGCGAGCCCGGACGTCATCGACCGGAAGGTACCGATGTGAACGGCGACCGAACCACCCGCCAGCATGGCGCCAGCCGCGGTCAGCACCGCGAGGGTGCCGAGCGTGCCGACCACCAGCGATCTCGGCCGCTGGGGCAGCAACCCGAGCAGCCGCCGCCATGGCGCGAGCGCCCGCACGCCACCGATGCCACCCGCGACGACCGCGAGCAGGAACGCCGCAAGCACCGCCTGCCAGAGCGACGGGACCGCGAGCGGCGTGCGGCCAATCAGCGCAAGCGCCCCGGCGAGCGCCGAATACGGCCCGGCCAGCGCCACAGCGGCATACCCCACGTGCCGCAATCTGGCCACGTCCCCTGTGCGCACAACCCAGCGACCTGCGAGGTAGAGCAGGGCACCGGGCAGCACGACAAGGCCCAGCGGAAACATGCCGATGCGGCCACCGCCGTGGAGAGCGAAGCTGACGTGATGACCGACGAGCCATAGCTGGGCTGCGGTGCGGAACACGCCAGGAAGGCCGCTGCCGAACCCAGCGTGCGGCGCGGCGATCCAGCCGATCAGCACCAGCGTGGTCAGGGCGGCGAGGCCGATCGCAGCCGCCCAGCCCGCTGCCACGGCACCGATAACGATCAACGGCTGCGACGGCAAACCGCCGCCCCGACGTGAGCCTTCGGGCGCGGCTCGCTGCGCCCCGTCTACCAGCAGGGACATAACGCCCATGCTGGCAAGCGCGCCGCCCCGGAGCACGGAGGCGCGCCGCAGGCAGGACGCGCTTGGCCGTAGTCAGCGCGCCTGCTGCACGATTTCTCGCGCGATGCGTGCTGTTTCGCTCGGGGTCTTGCCGACCCGGACCCCCACCTTTTCCAGCGCCTCCTTCTTGGCCTGCGCCGTACCGGCCGAGCCGGAGACGATCGCACCCGCGTGCCCCATGGTCTTACCCTCGGGCGCGGTGAAACCGGCGACGTAACCGACCACCGGCTTCGTTACGTGCTGCTCGATGAACGTGGCTGCCCGCTCCTCGGCATCGCCGCCGATCTCTCCGATCATCACGATCAAGTCGGTCTCCGGATCCTCCTGGAAGGCCTGCAGGCAATCGATGTGGGTCGTCCCGATCACAGGGTCGCCGCCGATTCCCACGCAGGTGGAACATCCGATGTCGCGGAGCTCATACATCATCTGATACGTGAGGGTGCCGGACTTCGACACCAGGCCGATGCGTCCCTCTGTGGTGATATCGGCGGGAATGATCCCGGCATTCGACTTGCCCGGCGACGCGACGCCCGGGCAGTTGGGGCCGACGATCCGGGTCTTGTTGCCCGCGGCGCAGGCGTACGCCCAGAACGCCGTCGAATCGTGCACCGGGATTCCCTCAGTGATGACGATGACGAGCGGGATCTGGGCGTCGATGGCCTCGAATACCGCGTCCTTGACACCCATCGCGGGCACGAACACCACGGAGACATCGGCCCCCGTTGCCGCCATCGTGTCCGCGACGGTACCGAACACCGGCACGGCCGCCGTGCCGAGATCGACCGTCTGGCCGGCTTTGCGCGGATTGGTACCGCCAACGAGCTTGGTGCCGGCCGCTAGCATCCGTCGCCCGTGCCTGCGGCCCTCGGACCCGGTGATGCCCTGGATGAGCACCCGGCTCTGCCCAGTCAGAAAGATCGCCATCTCATGCTCCGGTCGCGGCTAGTTCGGCGGCGCGCCGCGCCGCGCCGTCCATGGTGGGGACCTGCTCGACGACGCCGATCGCGGCCTCGGTCAGGATCTGGCGGCCCTCGGCCGCGCTATTACCATCCAGTCGCACCACGATCGGCCGCCCTACTGCCTCGCCGCGCGCCGTGAGCAGGTCGATCGCTGACACGATTCCGCTGGCCACGGCGTCACACGAGGTGATGCCGCCAAACACGTTCACCAGGACCGAGCGGACCGAGGGATCGGACAGCACGATATCCAGGCCGTCGGCCATCGCCTCAGCAGAGGCGCCACCACCGATGTCGAGGAAGTTCGCCGGGCGGACGCCGCCGAACGATTCACCGGCGTAGGCGACCACGTCGAGGGTGGACATGACCAGGCCAGCACCGTTACCGATGATGCCAGCCTGACCGTCGAGCTTGACGTAGTTGAGGTGGCTGGCCTTGGCCCGGGCTTCGAGCGGATCGGCGGACGCTGGATCGGCGAACCGGTCATGGCCCTGCCGCGGCGCGGCGTTGTCATCCAGGGTGACCTTGGCATCCAGCGCCACCACCCGGCCATCGCGGGTCAAGATCATGGGGTTGATCTCAGCAAGCGTGGCGTCCTCGTCGGTGAACATGGCCCACAGCTTGTCGGCTAGCTCGGCCGCGCCATCGCGCGCCTCCGGCGCCAGCCCACCTGCGGTGACGATCTCCATCGCCTTAGCCGAATCGACTCCGGTCAGCGCGGACACCGGCACCCGGGCAACCGCCTGGGGACTGGACCGGGCCACCTGCTCGATGTCCATGCCACCCTGTGCGGAGCAAATGGCCAGGAACGTGCGGTTGGCGCGGTCGAGGAGGTAAGACAAGTAGTACTCCGCGGCTATGTCACTCGCCTCCTCGACGAGGACCTTACGCACCGTATGGCCCTTGATGTCCATGCCGAGGATTGCCGCGGCAGCCGCCGCTGCCTCATCGGGTCCCGCGACCAGCTTCACACCGCCTGCCTTACCCCGGCCTCCGACCTTGACCTGGGCCTTCACCACGACCCGTGGTGTGCCCGCGGCGGCGAATTCCGCCGCGATCGCCCGTGCCTCCGCCGGGGTCTGCGCGACCTTGCCGGCAGGCACCGGTATCCCGTACTCGGCGAAGAGTTCCTTCGCCTGGTGCTCGAACAGGTCCACTGGGGTCCGTCCTTGGATTCGGCTGGGTGGCCCCGCGTCCCGGCGCGGGTCCTGCAGGCAGCCTAGCCGCAATGCCGGGGACTTAAGGGTCGCCTGTGGTTGTCAAGGATCGTCGGCGGCGTGTCACAGCCGGCTGGCTGGGCGTGCCGATGGCGGTGGTGATCT
>Ga0335081_10015750_pt1 | contig 12235 bp, 11 predicted proteins | sample Lox_Sample_35_FD_206713 | JGI IMG/M metagenome (GOLD analysis project Ga0335081, IMG submission 206713) | Soil microbial communities from Loxahatchee National Wildlife Refuge, Florida, United States - Lox_Sample_3.5 | ecosystem: Environmental > Terrestrial > Soil > Wetlands | place: USA... | reverse complement strand
CGCCGGGCTCGAGGCCGAGCAGCGTCCAGATCTGCTCCACCTCCGCCTCGGAGCGCTCGTCGTCGAGCGCCGGCTCCCAGAACCAGAGGTAGCTCTCGCCGAAGAGGTCGTCGAAGCCTTCCACCCCGCGAGAACCTAGCGACTCGGGCGGAGAATCATCCCGACACTGTTCCCGCTCTCGACGCGGAAGCCGTAGCGCTCGTAGAGCGGGCGCCCCGCGGGTGTCGCGACGAGCGCGACGATCGTCCGGCCGGCGGCGTGCTCGAGCAGCCGCTCGAGGATCGCAGCGCCGATGCCCCGCCGCTGCGACTCGGGCACGACGATCATGTCCCAGATCGTCGCGTAGAGGGCGCCGTCGTCGAGCAGCCGCCCGATGCCGGCGATCTCGCCTCCCTCGCGGGCGACGACGTTCCACGTCACGTCGAGCGCAGGCTGGAGCAGCTCGTCGTCGAGAGGCGTGCCCCAACCGGCGCTCTCGCGCAGGCGCCGGTAGTCGGCCGCGTCCAGCGGCGCTCCGCCCTCGATCTCCGCCACCGGAGGAGCATAGGAGTCCGTCGCTACGCTCAGAGACGTGAGCGCAGTTCCCTACCGCCGTACGTTCGCGCGGCTCCTGTCCTTCCTTCGGCCCTATCGGCGCGGTCTCGTCGTCGCCGTCGTGCTCGCGATCGGGTCGCAGACGGCGCAGATCGCCCTCATCTGGGTGACGGGGAAGGATGTCATCGACCAGGCGCTCGTCCGCCACGACACGCACCTGCTCTGGGTGTACGTCGGCGTGATCGCCGGGCTCGGCCTCGTCTCCGCGGCGCTCATGCTCGGCCGCCGGCTCATCTCCGGCAAGCAGGCGCTCGACGTCGAGATGGACATGCGCGAGGCGCTCTACTCGCACCTCGTGCGCATGTCGTTCGGCTTCTACGACCGGCACCAGACCGGCCAGCTGATGTCGCGTGCGACCGTCGACCTGCAGGGCGTGCGCTTCTTCCTCGGCTACGGCCTGATCTTCTTCTTCCAGAACGTCCTCACGGTCGCCTCGGTCACCGTCGTCCTCTTCTTCTTCGAGTGGAGGCTCGCGTTCGTCGTCCTCGCCGTGACGCCGTTCCTCGTCGCGCTCGCCTACCGCTACAGCCACATCGCGCATCCGACGCTGCGCGACGTCCAGCAGAAGCTCGCCGACGTCGCGACCGTCGCGGAGGAGAACATCGTCGGCGTCCACGTCGTGAAGGCGTTCGCGCAGGAGCCCGCGGAGGAGGCGAAGTTCGCCGCCCGCAACGACGCGCTCTTCGGGCAGACGATCAAGGCGAACCGGCAGCGCGCGACGTACGTGCCGCTCCTCTCGTTCGTGCCGCTGCTCGCGCAGGCCGCCGTGCTCCTGCTCGGCGCCCGCATGGTCGCCCACCACACGCTGTCGGTCGGCTACTTCATCTCGTTCAACCTCTACCTCGGGATGCTCGTGACGCCGCTCCGCTCGCTCGGGATGTGGATCGGCCAGGCGCAGCGGGCGACCGCGTCGGGCGAGCGGATCTTCCAGGTGCTCGACGAGCCGGAGGAGGTCGCGGACAGGCCCGAGGCGGTCGAGCTGCCGCCCGGCGACGGCGAGATCCGCTTCGAGAACGTCTCCTTCTCGTATCTCGAGGGACGGCCCGTGCTCGAGGAGCTCGACCTCGCGCTCGACGCCGGGACGACGCTCGCGCTGATCGGCCACACCGGCGCCGGCAAGACGACGCTCGCGTCGCTCGTGCCGCGGTTCTACGACGTCGACTCCGGCCGCGTCCTCGTCGACGGCGCCGACGTCCGCGACGTCACGCTCGCCTCGCTGCGGCGCGAGATCGGCGTCATCCCGCAGGATCCGTTCCTCTTCTCGACGACCGTGCGCGAGAACATCGCGTTCGGGCGGCCGGAGATGACGGACGAGGAGGTCGAGCGCGTCGCGCGGCTCGCGCAGGCGCACGAGTTCGTCGAGCGGCTGCCGCAGGGCTACGAGACGGTGATCGGCGAGCGGGGGATCACGCTCTCGGGCGGGCAGCGGCAGCGGATCGCGATCGCGCGCGCCCTCGCGCTCGACCCGCGGATCCTCGTCCTCGACGACGCGACTGCCTCGGTCGACGCGACGACGGAGGCGCAGATCCGGGCCGGCCTGCGCGAGGTGATGCGCGGCCGGACGACGCTGATCATCGCGCACCGCCTGTCGACGATCGCGCTCGCGGACGAGATCGTCGTCCTCGACGAGGGCCGGATCGTCGCGCGCGGCACGCACGGCGAGCTGCTCGGCACGAGCCCCGTCTACCGCGAGATCTACGAGCACGGCCTGCTCGAGCGCCGGTTCGCCGACGCGGTCGAGGCCCGCGGCGACGTCGAGGAAGTCGCATGAGGGTCCACCAGCCCGGGGGCCACCTGATGCGCGAGCGCGGCGCGCAGGTCGAGGACTGGTCGTGGCACACGACGCGGCGGCGCCTCGGCGTGTTGTGGCGACTCGCGAGGCGCTACCGCAGGCGCACGTTCTTCTCGCTCTTCTCCCTCCTCACGGCGACCGCGGCCGCCCTCGCTCCGCCGTTCCTCGCGAAGTACGCGCTCGACGACGCGCGCCAGGGCACGACCGGCAACCGCCTCCTGCTCGTGGTCGGGATCTTCGTCGCGGCAGGCCTCGCCAACTGGGCGATGACCTACGTCGAGACGTACATGACCGGCTGGGTCGGGGAGCGGATCCTCGCCGACCTCCGCACGCAGCTGTTCGGCCACCTGCAGCGCCTCTCGCTCGGCTTCTACGAGCGGAACCGCGCCGGCGTCCTGATCAGCAGGATGACGAACGACGTCGAGGCGATCGACCAGCTCGTCACCGACGGCGTCACGACGCTCGCCCAGAGCTCGCTGATGCTCGGCGGCACGGCCGTGCTCCTCGTCGTCCTCGACTGGCGGCTCGCGCTCGCCACGCTGGCCGTGATCCCGTTCATGAGCATCGCGAGCGCGCTCTTCCGCTCACGGTCGGCGCGCGCGTACGCGGAGGTGCGGGAGCGGCTCGGCCTCGTGACCGCGACGCTCGCGGAGGACATCGCCGGCATGCGGATGGTGCAGGCGTTCACGCGCGAGGAGCTCGCGACGGAGAACTTCGGGACGGTCGCGCGGCGCTACCGAGACTCGAACATGCAGACGGTGATCCTCAACGGGGTCTACTTCCCGTTCGTCAGCTTCCTCGCGACGCTCGCGCTCGCGATCGTCCTCGGCTACGGCGGCCACCTCTACTTCCGCCACGCGATCACGCTCGGGACGCTGTTCGCGTTCATGCTCTACGTGAACAACTTCTTCGACCCCGTCCAGCAGCTCTCGCAGCTCTACAACACGTTCCTCTCGGCGACGGCCGCGCTCGACAAGATCATCGTCGTCCTCGACGAGCAGCCCGAGGTCGTCGACCGGCCCGGCGCGAAGCCTCTCTCCCACATCGCGGGGCACGTCCGGTTCCAGGACGTCCACTTCGCGTACGGCCTGCGCGGCGGCGAGCTCGGCGAGGAGGTGCTGCACGGGATCGACCTCGACGTCCCCGCAGGCACGACCGTCGCCCTCGTCGGCCACACGGGCGCGGGCAAGTCGACGATCGCGAAGCTGCTCGCGCGCTTCTACGAGCCGACGAGCGGCCGGATCACCTTCGACGGCGTCGACCTGAACGACGCGACGCAGGAGTCGCTCCGCCGTCAGCTCGGGATCGTGCCGCAGGAGGGCTTCCTCTTCGCCGGCACCGTCGCCGAGAACATCGCGTTCGGCAAGCCCGACGCGAAGGCCGAGGAGATCGTCCGCGCCGCGCAGACGGTCGGCGCGCACGACTTCATCCTGCGGCTCGAGGACGGCTACGACACCCAGCTCGGCGAGCGCGGCTCGCGCCTCTCGCTCGGCCAGCGGCAGCTCGTCGCGTTCGCCCGCGCGCTCCTCGCCGACCCGCGCATCCTCGTTCTCGACGAGGCCACCTCCTCGGTCGACATCGGGACGGAGCGGACGATCGAGCGCGCGCTGCGGACCCTGCTCGCCGACCGGACGTCGTTCGTGATCGCGCACCGTCTCTCGACGATCCGCGACGCCGACCTGATCGTCGTCCTCGAGCACGGCCGGGTGGTCGAGCAGGGCTCGCACGAGGAGCTGCTCGCCCGCCGCGGGCTCTACACGAGCCTCTACGGCGACTGGGCAGCCGCCTAGTCCGCCCGCTCCGTCAGACTCCGCCGATGATCTCCCTCGTCCTCGAAGACGCGCTCACCGTCTACCGCCGTCTCTGGCGGCGCTCGGTCGCCGTGGCCGGAATCGTGTTCGCCGTCGTCGGCCTCGCCGACGCGCTCGCGGGCACGCGGCCGACCGCCGGCACGGAGCTCGTCGCGATCATCCTCGGGCTGATCGGCAGCCTGCTCGTGCAGGGCGCGCTCGTCGAGGTCGTCGGCGACCTCCACAACGGCCGGCCGATCGCGCCGCCGGGTGACTACTACGCGCGGACGCGCGGCTCGCTCGGAACGCTCCTCGGCGTGACGATCCTCGCAGGACTCGGGATCGGCTTCGGCTTCATCCTGCTGATCGTGCCGGGCCTGATCCTGCTCGCGCGCTGGTCGCTCGTCGTGCCGCTCGTCATGCTCGAGGGAGCGAGCGTCGGCGAGGCGTTCTCACGCTCGAACGGGATCGTCCAGGGGAAGACCGGCCGCGTCCTCGTGGTCGTGCTGATCGTCGGTCTGATCACGGGCGTCGCGAACCTCGTCCTCACGGAGGCCTTCACGTTCCTGCCGCCGTTCTGGACGTCGTGGATCGGCGGCGCGGTCGGCGGCGCGATCGCCGTGCCGTACGAGACGCACGCCTTCACCGTGCTCTATTACCGGCTCACCGAGCCGGATCGGCCGATCGTCCCCGCGTAAGCTGCGGGAGATGAGCGAGCGCCTCGACGACGAGACCGCCGAGCGGATCGAGCAGCCCCCCGACGCCGAGGCCGAGCGCGAGGCGCGCCTCACCCCCGCGGAGGCGGTCGCGCGGATGCGGATCAAGGTCCCCGTCCGCGGCAACCGCAAGCTGCGGACGCTGATCGAGCGCGTCAACGCCGACGACCAGCTCAAGGGCTGGTGGCACGTCTCGAACGTGAACGCCGTCTCGCGGATGCAGATCAACGACCACTCGTGGGTGCACATCCAGATCGTCACCAACATCGCGCTCAAGCTCCTGCGCCAGCTGACGAAGCACGGCGTCGAGCCGGGCCTCGTCCGCGACTTCGGCTTCGAGTCGGACGACGCCGAGGTCGTGGTCGTCCTCTCGGCGCTCATGCACTGCGTCGGGATGTCGATCCACCGGCACGGCCACGAGGACTTCTCGCTCTTCCTCTCGGAGCCGAAGCTGCGCGAGCTCCTCGACGGGCTCTACGAGGAACCGGACAAGACCGTGATCGTGTCGGAGGTGCTGCAGGGAATCATCAGCCACCGCGCCGACGGGCAGCCGCTCACGACCGAGGCCGGAATCCTCCGTGTCGCCGACGCGCTCGACATGGCGAAGGGCCGCTCGCGGATCCCGTTCGAGCGGGGCAGCGTCTCGATGCACTCGCTGTCGGCGGCCGCGATCGAGGACGTGACGATCACCGACGGCGACGAGCGGCCGGTCAAGATCGAGATCCGGATGAACAACAGCTCGGGGATCTTCCAGGTCGACGGGCTGCTGAAGGCGAAGCTGCGCGGGAGCGGCCTCGAGCCGTACGTCGAGGTCGTGGCGCACATCGACACCGAGACCGAGCAGCGCCTCGTGCCGATGTACCGCCTCGAGATCTGAGCCGGGGCCGGTCGGATGCCCCGGCTACACTGCCCTCCGACCCGTTGCGGGGTCGTCTAACGGTAGGACGCCTGACTCTGGATCAGGAAGTTGGGGTTCGAATCCCTGCCCCGCAGCTTGCGAAAGCTCCCGCTCAGGCGGGGTTTTCTGTTGCCGGCACCGACCCGAAGAGCGCGATGTGCTCGCGGGTGCTGCGGCGGCTGCTCCCGTGGGTACGGGGCAGTGTCGCGCAAGCCATACCCCTTGACGAGAGACACGCATCGCGAAACGATGAAAGTTGATGAAGCTTCCTGGAAGCGGCCCGATTCGCATCACGCTCGCAGTCGCCGGGCTCGCACTTTGTTCCGCGGGCGGTGCGAGCGCATATGCCCTTGGATGGACTCTGTGGCTGAATCCGGGCAGACAGGGCTAACCGGCTAGGCTCGCGCCCACAAGCCGTTTCTGTACTCGCTCTGTCAGCACGAGATACGCCTGATAGCGGTGATATCTCGGATGATCCGGGCTTGCGATCTCGGCGAGCCTCGCGCGAACCGTCGGCTCACCGACGATCTCGCCCTGCTTGAACTGATCACGGGTCAGATCGACTTCGACCCCACCCGGCAAGCGATTCCACATGTGCCACTCGATCTGCTCGCCTTCGCGGAAGACCTGCGCAGCCAACAACTCGCCGCCGAAGATGTCGTGCACGACTAGCGAGGTGACGTCGCATTGTCCGCGGGATGGGTTCTCAGGCGTCCAGCCATCGTCCTCCTCCGCCGTATCGAGCCCCCAACTCGCCCGTATCGCTGTCTCGATCTCAGCCAGCGTGTGCATCAGTCGAAGATATCGCCCTCTTAGCCGTTCTCGTGGGACCGCGTGGCTGCGCGTAGATCACCTCGACCGCCTCCTCGAGGGGTGGGGGCCGGGCCGTCTGAGGCCGTCGAATCCCTGCCCCACAGCCTCTCCGCCGTACCATTCGCTGCCGTGAGCCCGAGCCGCCGCGATCGTGTCGGCATCGCCGCGATCGGCCTGCTCGCCGTCGCCTACGTCCTCCCGTTCTCGGGGCTCGGCTGGAACCAGGGCGCGCACTACGCGCAGATCGAGGCGCTCTCGCACGGGACGGGACGCGTCGACGCGTACCGCTGGCAGAGCGGAGACCTCGCGCTCTACCACGGGCACTACTACTCGACGAAGGCGCCGGGCGTCGCGTTCCTCGGCGAGCCCTTCTATCTCCTCTTCCGTGCGACCGGGCTGCTCGGGCTCGTCTCCCGCCACACGCCGTCCGCCTGGGCCGCGGCGCAGGTCGTCATCTGGGCGCTCGCCGTCTGCGTCGTCGTCGTCGCGAGCGCGGCGCTGCTCCTCACAGTCCGCAGCGTCGCCGAGCGCGGGTTGGGCACGCTCGTCCTGCCGTTCTCGACCGTCCTCTTCTCGCACGTCCCGTCGGGCGCGTTCGCGTTCGGCGCGTTCGCCCTCGTCGCGCGCTTCGGCGACGCGAGCCCTTCGAGGAGGCGGCTCGCGCTCGCCGGCGTCCTGGCGGGATTCGGCGTCTGCGTCGAGTACACGCTCGCGATCGTCTGCGCCGTGCTCGCGCTCTACGTCGTCGCCGCCGCGGGAGACCGACTCCAACGCCTCGGCGCCTACCTCGCGGGCGCGGCGCTCGGCGTCTCGCCCCTCCTCATCTATGACCGGCTCGTCTACGGCTCCTTCACGCACGTCTCGTACGCGAACGCGATCGGCGCGAGCGGCGGCCGACGCTTCGTCGGCGAGAACGCGCGCGGACTGTTCGGCGTCTCCGTCCCGCATCTCACGACCGCGTTCTCGCTCCTCTTCGACTCGCGCGGCCTGCTCGTGACGGCCCCCGTGCTCGCCCTGGGCGTGGTCGGGCTCGTCCTGATGGCGCGCTCCGGTCTTCGCGCCGAGACCCTCGCCTGCGGCGGGATCCTGCTCGCGTTCCTCGTGCTGAACGCCGGCTACTTCCTGCCCTTCGGCGGCGCGGCACCGGGACCGCGGCTGCTCGTGCCGGCCCTGCCCTTCTTCGCCCCGCCGCTCGCTCTCGCATACCGGCGCTTTCCCGCCGCGACGCTCATGCTCGCCCTCGCCTCGGCGCTCGTCCTCCTCTGCGCGACCGCGACGAAACCGATGCTCGGCAGCGGCGATACCTCGGTGTGGGCCACCGACCTCGGAAAGGGCGCGATGCGCGAGACGGTGCTCGCAGCCGCCGGCGTGCGCGGGCTCGCGGGCGCAGCCCCGTTCCTCCTCGCGGCCCTCGCGGCCTGCGCCGTGCTCGTGCTCGCCGTGCCGCAGGTCCCGCTGCCGCCGCGAGCTCTCGTGCTTCCCGCCGTTGCGCTTGCTCTCTGGATCGGCGTCGCGGCCGCAGCCGACAATGCTGCAGGCGCCGGCTGGCGGGCCGTCGCGCTCGCAGCAGGAGCCGCAATCCTCGCGGCGTGCGCGCCGCTCGCGCTCGCCCCTGCGCGCTCGAGGCTTCACCGCGCGCCGGCTGCGACACTTTCCGCGTGAGCAAGCGGCAGATCGTCCCGCTCGGCCTCACCGTCGTCGCACTCGTCGCGCTCGTGGGGATAGCGGCGCGGGGCAGGCCACTGAGCGCGAGCGGCGGGAAGGGCGGCGGGCTTCCGCCGGAGTTCGCCGACTACGCGTTCACGACGCTCGTCATCCTCGCCGTGCTCGCGTTCCTCGTCTTCGCGCCCCTGCTCTTCCTGCAGACGGACCCCGGCCAGCGCAAGCCGTTCCACGTCCGCACCATCCGCAGCATCGTCATCCTGATCGTCATCGGCGCGCTGACGGCGCTGATCGTGCGCCACGTCGACCTGGCCCGCCTGCTGCACATCCACCGATCCGCCCCGCCACCCGCGCACCCTGGAGGCTCGCCGCCTGCGCACGCCCACAAGCTCCCCGCCACCTCGCGACCGGTCCAGTTCCGCTGGGTCGAGCTCCCGATCGCGCTCGGGGTGATCGCCGTGATCGTCGCGGCGGCGTACTTCGCCCGGCCGAGACGCGATTCGAGTCGCCTGCGACCCGGGCCCGAGGCGCTCTCGGCCGCGCTCGACGAGTCGCTCGACGACCTTCGCAACGACCCCGACCTGCGTCGCGCGATCGTCGCCGCCTACGCGCGCATGGAGGTCGCGCTCGCCGCCGCCGGCCTGCCTCGCGACCCCGCCGAGGCGCCGCTCGAATACCTCGAACGCGCGCTGCTCGAGCTCGATGCGAGCACGGGCGCCGTCCGCAGGCTCACCGAGCTGTTCGAATGGGCTAGGTTCAGCCACCATGAGCCGGAACCGCGGATGAGGGACGAGGCGATCGACGCGCTCGTGGCCGTCCGCGACGAGCTGCGCGGCGGGGCGCCGGTTCCCGCATGACGAGGCGCTTCCGGCGGCTTGCGGCTCTCTCCGTCGCGGCGACCGTCGTGCTCGGGCTCCTGCTCGCCCTGCGGCCGCTCTCGGCGTCGCGGGCGTTCGCGATCTGGATCCTCCTCCTCGCCGCGATCGCGCTCGCCGAGCTCGTCCGCGCCGCGCGGGACGTGGACGCAGCGAACGTACGCGCCGCGAGACGCTTCGAGGAGGCGCTGCGACCACGCCGCTCGGAGCCGCGGCGGCCGGCCGAGCTCGACCAGGCCGAGCGGGAGCTCGTCCTCGGCGCCGCGAGCGCCGCCTATGCGCACCGCCGGCTGCTTCCCCACCTCCGCGCCGTCGCCGCGGCCCGCCTCGCCGTGCGGCACGGCGTCGACCTCGAGCGCCGTCCCGAGACGGCCGCCGCGCTGCTCGGCGACGAGGCGTGGGAGCTGCTGCGACCCGACCGGCCGGAGCCGGAGGACCCGAACGCGCCCGGCGTGCCGCTGCCGCGGATCGAGGCGTTCCTCGCGCGCGTGGAGTCGCTGTGATCCCGCTCGCGGAGGTGCGGAGCCGGTCCCAGCGGATCCTCGACGAGGTCGAGAAGGCGATCGTCGGCAAGCGGAGCACGCTCGAGCTGATTCTGCTCGCGCTCCTCAGCGACGGTCACGTCCTGCTCGAGGACTACCCGGGCCTGGCGAAGACGCTGATCGCGCGCTCGTTCGCGCGGACGACGTCGCTGCGCTTCGCGCGGATCCAGTTCACGCCGGACCTGATGCCCGGCGATGTCACCGGCTCGCAGATCTTCGACCAGCGCACGGCCGAGTTCGTCTTCCGTCCGGGCCCGGTCTTCGCGAATCTCCTCCTCGCCGACGAGATCAACCGCGCCCCGCCGAAGACGCAGGCGGCGCTGCTCGAGGCGATGCAGGAGCGGCAGGTGACGATCGAGACCGAGACGCACCTGCTCGAGCCGCCGTTCCTCGTGCTCGCGACGCAGAACCCGATCGAGTACGAAGGGACGTACCCGCTGCCCGAGGCGCAGCTCGACCGCTTCCTGGTCCGCATCTCGGTCGGCTACCCGGCGCGAGACGACGAGATCGAGATGCTGCGGCGGCGCCTCGAGCGCGGTCGCGACGAGCCGGAGCTCGAGCCGGTCGTCGGCGCGGCCGAGCTCGTCGAGATGCAGCAGGCGCTCGAGCAGGTGCACGTGTCGGAGCCGATCGAGGGCTATCTCGTCGACCTCGTCGCCGCGACCCGGGCGTCGCAGCGGCTCGCCGTCGGCGCAAGCCCGCGCGGCAGCATCGCGCTGCTCAAGCTCTCCCGCGCGAAGGCGGCGCTCGCCGGGCGCGACTTCGTCGTCCCGGAGGACGTCAAGGCCGTGGCCGTGCCCGCGCTCGCGCACCGGCTCACGCTGCGGCCGGAGCTCTGGGTGCAGCGAATCCGCGGCGAGGACGTCGTGGTCGAGGCGCTCGAGACCGTCCCGACGCCGCCCGCGGAGGATCCGCTCCGCAGCGCGGCCCAGTGAGCCGTTTCACCTCCCCCGCCCTCGTCGCGTACGCAGCGCTCGCCGCGGCAGGCCTCGTCGCCGGCCTCGCGCTCGGCCGCGTCGAGCCGGTCGCCCTCGCAGCGCCGTTCGCGCTCGCCGTCCTCGCGGGCGCCGTGCTCGGACGGGATCCGGAGCTGTCGGTGCGACTCGCGCTCGACCGGGAGCGCGCGGTCGAGGGCGACACGGTGACGGCGACGCTCGAGCTGACGTCGGCGGGCGGCGCCGCTCGGCTCGACGTGCTCGTGCTCCTGCCCGCCGAGCTCGCGCCGGAGGATGCCGTCGCGCGCACGGTCTCGCTCGCTCCGGGAGAGACGCGCGCGCTCGAGCTGCCGCTCCGCTGCGAGCGCTGGGGCGCGGTGAGCGTCGGGCCCGTGCTGCTGCGCGCGCGCGACACGCTCGGGCTGCGCTCGTGGAACGGCACGGCCGGAGAGCCGCAGGTCCTGCGCGTCTACCCGAGCGAGGAGACTCTGCGGTCGCTCGTACCGCCGCTCGAGACCCAGGTGTTCGCGGGCAACCAGGTCTCGCGCACCCGCGGCGAGGGGATCGAGTTCGCCGACCTGCGCGAGTGGCGCCGCGGCGACCGGCTACGGCGCGTCAACTGGCGCGCGAGCGCACGCCGCAGCTCGCTCTGGGTGAACGAGCAGCACCCCGAGCGCAACGCCGACGTCGTCCTCTTCCTCGACACGTTCGCCGAGGTGCGCCAACGCGGCGGCGGGACGCACGAGCGGGCGGTGCGCGCGGCGGCGACGCTCGCGCACGGCTACCTGCGGCACCGCGACCGGGTCGGTCTCATCGGCTTCGGCGGCTACCTCACGTGGCTGCTTCCGGCGTCGGGAACGCGTCAGCTCTACGCGATCGTCGACACGCTGCTCGCGAGCGACGTCGTCCACAGCTTCGCGCAGCGGCACGTCGACTTCCTGCCGCCGCGGACGCTGCCGCCGAAGGCGCTCGTCGTCGCCCTCACGCCGTTCCTCGACGAGCGGGCCTCGATCGCGCTGCTCGACCTGCGGGCGCGCGGCTACGACCTCGTCGTGGTGGAGGTCTCGCCGCTCGAGTTCCTCGCGTCCGCCCGAGACTCGCTCGACGCGCTGGCGCACCGGCTCTGGCGGCTGTCCCGGGAGGCGCTGCGCTGGCGGTACGAGCAGGCCGGCGTCCCGGTCGTGACGTGGCGGGAGGACGTCCCGCTCGCGGCGGCCCTCGAGGAGGTGACGGCATCGCGGCGCTTGGCCCGTCCCGCGTAGCGGCCGCCACGGCGGCGGCGGCGCTCTACGGCGCCGTCCTCGCGGACGCCCTCGTGCGCGCCGGCGAGCTCGCGCCTGCGCTCGCTCCGGGCGCGGTGATCGGCGGCCTGCTGCTCCTCCTCGCGCTCGTCCGGGGCGGCGGCATGACGCTCGGCTGGGCGCTCGCGCTCGCGGGCGCGGTGTACATCGGCTCGCTCGAGGCGGCGGGAGCCGGCGTCGACGGAGCGGCGCCGCTCGTCGCGACCGGCCTTCTCCTCTGCGGCGAGCTCGCGCGCTGGTCGCTCGACACGCGGCTGCGGCTGCGCAGCGACGAGACGCTCGCGGGGCGGCGCGGCCAGGCTCTGGCCGCGCTCGCG
>Ga0335081_10015749_pt1 | contig 12236 bp, 11 predicted proteins | sample Lox_Sample_35_FD_206713 | JGI IMG/M metagenome (GOLD analysis project Ga0335081, IMG submission 206713) | Soil microbial communities from Loxahatchee National Wildlife Refuge, Florida, United States - Lox_Sample_3.5 | ecosystem: Environmental > Terrestrial > Soil > Wetlands | place: USA... | reverse complement strand
AAATCAGCGCCCCCATGGGCCGCTACAGCTCCGCCGTGGATGTTCTGGAAACTCTGGGCGGCAATCAACGTTCAACCGTCACAGTGTAACGGGATCGTTTGTGGTCAGGAACGCAACGCTTCGATGGGATCGATTCCACTCGCCCGCCGTGCCGGAATGTAACCAGCGGCGACCGCGACGATAACAAACAGAATCGAAATCGCCGCAAATGTGGCTGGATCGTTGGGCCTGACCTGAAACAACAGATCTCCCATGAGGCGCGTCAGAAGCAACGCACCGCCAACTCCGAGCACTACGCCCGCTAGCGCCAGCGTGATCGTTTGCCGCGCCACGAGTCCGACAACATTACCCGTGGGCGCACCCAGCGCCCGTCGGATCCCGATCTCCTTGGTCCTCTGGACCACGGAGTAGGAAACAACACTGTACAGCCCAATCACCGCAAGAACGGTTGCCACTGCGGCGAACGCGCCAAGCAAGCGCATCATCAAGCGCAATTGCCCTTCGGAAGCATCCACAATGTCATCGAGCGTAGAAATGTTCGAAACCGGCTGGTCTGGGTCAATCTCCAGGACGCGGGCACGAACTGCATTCGCAAAACCGAGTGGATTGCCGTCGGTTCTAACCGCCAGCATTGCCGCATTGGGCGGCTTCTGCAGGCAGGGTAGATACAGTACTGGTTTCGGATCCACATCCTTGCCCGCCTGATGTACGTCCGCCGCGATGCCAATAATCTCTGTTGCCCGGGTGTCGGTCCCGACAAGGATATGTTGCCCGACCGGCTCAGCTCCGTTCGGATATTCTGGCCAGAGTATTCGTGCGGCACTCTCGCTGATCATCGCAACCGGCGGTGACTTGATGTCATCGCGCGTGTCAAACACTGTGCCGCGCTTCACCGCGACCCTAAGAGTGCGGAAATATTCTGGCGTCACGCTCTCCAGCACTGCTATGGGCCGATCTGTCATTCTTGAGTCTGCTCTGGTCGTAAGTTCAAATGTAGTTCCCATCCAGCGGTCGGTCATGGGGAGGGTTGTCGCCAGTGCAGCGCCCCGAACGCTAGGCAGAGTCTGCAATCGCTGCAGGAGACGTTCATAGAACGCTGCCTTCTTCTCGTCTGAGTCATACCTGGCAGGGGTCAGCGTGATATCCATCGCGAGGACGCCGGCAGGTTGGAACCCCGGATCGACTTGGTAGACACGCCACAAGCTCTCAATCAGCAAAGCGGCCCCGATCAGCAGCACAACCGACAGCGATACCTGACCAACCACCAGGAGACTTCGCGAACCGATGAAGGAAGCTAACTTCGAGTGGGCATCCCCCTCGCCACTTCCGCGCAACACGCTGGCAAGATGGGGTGTCGACACGGCAAGGGCCGGGGCCAGCCCGAAAGCCACGCCACTGAGGATCGACAGGACTGCGGCAAATCCAAGGACAATCAGATCGATCTTAACCTCGCCAGAACGGGGCAGATCGACGAACGTGATGCTGCGAATGCTGCGTAGGCTGACCGCCGCCAGCACAACACCCAATCCACCTCCAACGACTGCTAGAAATGTGCTCTCCGCGAGCAATTGGCCGATGATTCGTCCGCGACCGGCTCCAATCGCGGCCCTGACTGCGAATTCTCTGGCGCGCGATGCGGTACGGGTCAGGAACAAGCCCCCGACGTTGGCGCACACAATCAGCAGCACGAAACCGACGGCGCCAAACAGCATCCACAACTTCGATTGCACATCGGAGATGAGATTCTCCTTCATGGGAACGACCGTATCCGGAGACTCGCGTTTGGCATCCAGCCGATCCGGATGAGCGGCCGCATATTGCTGGTCGAGCACCGCCAATTCTGCGGTTGCTGACCTGACATCAACACTGTCCTTCAGCCTCCCGAATACGCTGAGAAACGGACTCACTGGCCGGGACTTCGGCTGAAGCACCGACCACTCCGCCGGACGAGGGAGCCAGACATCAGTGTCCGCCGCCATCGGGAACTGAAAGCCCGGAGGGAGCACTCCTATGATCGTGGTGCTTGAACCAGCCAGTGTCACCGTCTTGCCGACAACCGCTGGACTGCGACCGAAACGCCGCCGCCACAACTCAGCACTGATCATTGCGACGGGAGCCGCTCCGGGCTGATCCTCTTCGGCCAGGAAGCCGCGTCCTTGCAGCGCACTGACGCCGAGAATGCTAAGGAAGTTGGCTGATACGCGCACTCCCTTCAATTGCTCCGGCACCCCAGAACCCGAGAGGGCAACATCTTCAAAGCCGGTAAATGTCCCGACTTCCGTATACGAGCGGCTTGCGCCGGCAATCTCCAACGCCCGATCCGGAGTTGCTCCTTCTGTCACGATCACCAATTGATTCGGCTGTCGATATTCCAGCGGCTTAAGGAGCACGGCTCGAATCACCGAGAACATGGTTGTATTCGCTCCAATGCCGAAGGCGACGGTGAGCACCACCGCGATCGAAAAGCCCGGGCGTCTGCCGATGGCCTTGAGTGCGTACTTAAGGTCATGGGTCACATTCTGCCAAAACGTTTTTCTAATCACCGGAGCTTCTCCTTCTCAGGATGGATGCGGGTTTGTCGGAGTATATCGTTGTTGCATCGTCCCGTTAAAGGAAATGGTTGCCGCAATTTTTTTGATTCGACGTAGAAAAAGACTGGACATCACCGCAAATTCGTTGCATTACAATAGTGGACACGGAGCGAAAACCCGTTGGCCAAATTTGAAGAGTGTCTCCAGCGTCTGGAGAAAATTGTTCAGGAGCTGGAAAAGGGAGAAGTCCCTCTAGAGAAGTCACTCACACTTTTTGAAGAAGGCATGCAGCTTTCTTCCGCCTGCCGGAAAGAACTCGAACAGGCAGAAGGAAAAGTTGAAATCCTGCTGAAGAAGAACGGGAAGCTTCAAGCCGAACCCTTCGAGCCGCTGACCGAGAAAGCACCAGCCCGCCGTTAGCGTCCGCGACTCGAGAGCATAAGCAGTCTGTGGTTGTGGTTTCGAGCCACCCCGCAGCCCTTGTCCAACGTTGACGCATGCCGTTGACGAAGGTTGAAGATCGGGGGATAACATGGCGCAAACTGTAGTCGTTCTCGAAAAAGATCCGAGAGTGGCTCATTCCCTGGCCGGTGGACTACGTGGTCACTTCTCGGTCCACCTCACCGGCTCCCACGAAGAATTGCGGGACAACGTTGCCCGCAACCACCCTGAGGCCGTGGTGCTCAATCTCGAGCACTGGCGGCTGACGGACCTTGAAAGCCTGCACCAGGACTTTCCGCATTTGCCGATTGTCTGCACCCACCGCGTTCCTGATGAGGAGATGTGGATGGCTGCTCTCGCGGCGGGAGCAGCCGACGTATGCCCTGCTGACGATGTCGGAAATGTGCTGACTTCCGTTCTGCGAAGCACCCGCACTTTGCGGAGCGCTGCCGCTTAACTACTCACCAAACTCCCATGCTGAAAGGACGCCCGCGAGGCGTCCTTTTTCACGCAACGCAGTCTAAGCCAAACCCGCCGCCTTGTTATACTCACAGCTTCATGCTCAAGGAAACTCTGGAACAAGGCCAGCGGCTGACGGACGCTGCGCTCGACCGCTTGATTCCGCTTGAGACCGAACATCCGGTCTCGATCCACAAGGCCATGCGGCACAGCGTATTTGCCGGCGGCAAGCGGCTTCGCCCGGTGCTCTGCATGGAGGCAGGCCGCATGGTAGCGGGTTCGCTCCCATGCGGAATCGAGGAACTGGGCGCGGCTCTGGAAATGCTGCACACTTACTCCCTTATCCATGACGATCTTCCCGCCCTCGACAACGATGACCTGCGGCGCGGTCGTCCGACCTGCCACAAGGTCTTCGGCGAGGCCACCGCGATCCTTGCAGGAGATGCTCTGCAGACCCAAGCCTACGAGGTATTGTCGCGACTGAAGTGTCCCGCCGCACAGCGCGTGAGGATCATCGAAGAAATCGCACGCGGCACGGGCACCATCAACGGCATGATCGGCGGGCAAGTCGTAGACCTCGAGGCCGAGCACACGCAACCGACGGCTGAAATGCTCGAATACATTCACCGCTCGAAAACAGCTGCGCTGATTACCGCCAGCCTGGTCAGCGGAGGAATCTACGCCGAAGCCAAAGACAAGGAAGTTGCCAAACTGCGAGCTTTCGGGCAGGCCATCGGCCTGGCATTTCAAATTGTCGACGACGTGCTCGACGTCACTCAGACGTCCGAGCAACTGGGAAAGACCGCAGGCAAAGACACGGCTTCAGAGAAGGCGACATATCCGGCCTTGTTTGGAATCGAGGCGTCGCAGCGCAAAGCCGATGAACTGGTGAACCAGGCATTCGCTGAACTGGAAAGTTTTGGCGAACGGGCAGAGACGCTTAAGGAACTGGCGCGGTTCCTGGTCGAGAGAAAGCACTGAAAAGTCGGATCCCAAACGTAACCGAGTACATGCCATAGCCCTGTGCTCCCCGTGTTCTCTGTGGTAAAAAATAGAAGGGGCGATGGAGTTCGCCATAACCGCCAGTTGTCCAGGCTGATAACTCCTACAGAATCCAGACTACTTTTGTAGGAGTTCCGCCGTGAAAGATTTCCTTGCGATATCCCTAGCCGCAATCGTCGGCGCCAATCTGCGATACCTTTTGAGCCGCCTGGCCGTCCGCGAATTCGGCCCAGTCTTTCCGTATGGCACGCTCGGCATCAATATCATTGGCAGCTTCATCGTTGGCTTCTTCGTCATCTGGACGACTGAGCGCGTGTTGGTCGATCCGCGCTGGCGACTGCTCGTCGTGATCGGTTTCTGCGGCTCCTTTACTACATTTTCCAGCTACGCCTTTGAGACCATGTCGTATTTCGAGCAGGGCCAGTGGGGATTAATGCTCGCCAACATCTTCAGCAACAACATTCTCTGCCTAGGAGGAGCACTGGCCGGTATGGCAGTGGCGCGGGCGCTCTAAACATGACGTCCCTTCCGACACTTGAAACCACAAGGCTCAGGATTCGCCCCTACAACGAATCCGATATCGCGGAATTGTTGCCGATAATCGGCGCGCGCGAAGTTGCGGCGACTACGTTGCGCATTGCGTATCCCTACACCGAACAGGATGCCAGAGAATTTCTCGAACTCACGAAAGAACCGGGAAAGATCTGGCTTGCCATCACACTGCGCCGCGACGGGCGGCAGACCGGCGGCATCGGCCTGCGAGTCGACGAGCAGCACCGCCACGCCGAACTCGGCTACTGGCTCGGCGTGTCGTATTGGGGGCAAGGGTACGCAACAGAGGCGGCGCGCGAAATGCTGCGCTATGGGTTCGACGAGTTAGGCCTCCACCGCATCTTTGCCTCGCATTTCAGACACAATCCGTCGTCCGGGAAGATTCTGAGGAAACTCGGGATGCGCCACGAAGGCTGCCAGCGCGAGCATCTGCTCAAATGGGATCAATTTGTGGATTCAGAGTTGTACGGCATTCTGCGGTCAGAATGGAAGATTTCGACCGGAGGTCGCGAGTAGAATGGCAGACGCCATGGCGGTGCAGGTCACAATCTATCTCAATGAAGCCGACAAATGGCAGCACCGGCCGCTGCACATGGAGATTCTCAACTACCTGCGCAAAGAGAACGTCTACGCTGCGACCGCGATCCATTGCGTCGCAGGTTTTCTGGGCCGACAGCGCGTCGAGACAGCGCACTTGGTCGAAGCCGGAGGCAAGTTGCCCGTGATCATCATCTTCGTCGATACCGACGAACACGTCGCCCGCGTGCTCCCAACGCTGAAGGAAATGGCAGCCCACCGGTTGATCGTAAGAGAGAACGTAGTGCTGGAGCAGGGCAACCTCGACTGACATGGGTTCGATTCCGCAAGGCCAGTTCCTCGACATCCTCGCCATCGCCGCGCACCGCGATGACGTCGAGCAAACCTGTGGTGGAACGCTGCTGAAAGCATCGCAACGCGGCCAGCGAACCGGCATTCTCGATCTGACGCAGGGCGAGATGGGAACTCGCGGCACAGCCGAAGATCGCGCAAGCGAAGCCAATGATGCCGCGAAGATTCTCGGCGTCGCGTGGAGGCGGGCGCTGGACATCCCAGACGGCCGCGTCGAAAACACTTGGGAAAACCGTCTCAAAGTCGCGGGCGCAATTCGCGAAACCAGGCCAAGCGTTGTGATTTTGCCGTATTGGAAAGGGCGCCATCCCGATCACTACACGGCTTCGATTCTGGGGTATGAAGCTTGCTTCCTGGCGGGGCTGGCGAAACTAGACCTCGGACCTCAGATCTCAGACCTCAAACTCGCTCCGCATCGCCCTTTTAAGATCGTCTATGCGACGCTCTACTACGACGTTCGGCCATCGTTTGTGGTCGATATCAGCGATCAATTCGAAGGCAAGTTTGCCTCGATCCTGGCATACAAGTCCCAGTTCAGCGATCAGGATGCCGGCAAAGACCTCTTTCCTGCCCACGACGAAATCCGCGCCCGCGTGGATGCCATGGCGCGCTTCTACGGCATGCTCGGAGGCGTAACCTACGCGGAACCTTTCCTGCAAAAAGAAGTCGGCCTGGTCGAGGATTTGTTGTCGATTCCGGTCAAATCCATTTAGCATAGCTGCACTCATTCCCAGGCAAGGAGACTCCCAGTATGTACCGTTTTGCTCTTACCGCATTCACCGCCCTGGCATTGGCCGCCAGCGCTGCAGCTCAAGCTGGAACCTGGCAGATCGACCCCAATCACTCCGCGGCGCAATTTTCCGTACGCCATCTCGGTGTGTCCACCGTACGCGGAGCGTTCACAAAGGTCAGCGGGTCGGCGAAGTACGATCCCGCCAACCCCGCTAACGACACGCTGGAGGCTACGATTGAAGCAGCCTCCGTCGACACTCGCGTCGATATGCGCGACAAAGATCTGCGCAGTCCAAACTTCCTCGAGGTCGAGAAATATCCCACGATCACGTTCCACTCCAAGTCAGCCAAAGCGGCTGGCGCCGGAAAACTGCAATTCACGGGCGATCTGACGATCCACGGAGTGACCAAAGACGTCGTGCTCGATGTCGACGGTCCCTCTGCTGCAATTAAGGATCCGTGGGGAAACCAGCGGATTGGAGCTTCGGCCTCAACGAAAATAAATCGCAAGGATTTCGGTGTGAATGGCGCCAGCGGCGTGGTGGGCGATGAGATCTCTATCAACATCGACGTAGAGTTGATCCAGCCACCAGCAAAATAGATTTGGATATTTCGGGACTGTGGGCAGTCGTTGCTCGCGAATCCATACTGGCCAGGAGTCGGCGATGACGAGAGGCAAGCAGTCGATTGCGTCGGGGATCGTTCTTGCAGCACTGACAGCCACATTCGCAGGCTGTGGCGGCAGTTCGGCACCGCCCTATGCAACCGTCGCCGTTTCTCCGAAGATGGCGGCGGTTGCAGCAACCACCCAAACTCAACAATTCACCGCGGCCGTAATGGGCAACGTCAGTGATCTGTCGGTGAATTGGAGCGTAGACGGAACTGCCGGTGGCGATGCCACCGTCGGCACCATTAGCGCTACGGGGCTCTACACTCCCCCAGCCGCCGGCGGTACTCACTCTGTGACGGCCACCAGTGTCGCGGTCCCTACAGCATCGGCTTCGGCGAGCGTCGCGGTCACCGATCTCCCGGGCGTATTCACGTATCACAACGATTTGTCGCGGGACGGCGCAAACACCCAGGAATACGCTCTGACGCCTTCTCTCGTAACCAGCCAAACCTTTGGCAAGGTGTTCTCCTGCGCCGTCGATGGCGCCGTGTATACGCAGCCATTGTGGGCGCCGGGCCTAAACATCGGTGGTGGCGCTCACAACGTAATTCTCGTCGCTACGCAGCACGATACGGTTTATGCCTTCGATGCGGATTCCAGTCCCTGTGTGACTTATTGGCACGTCAACCTGCTCGATGCTCTGCACGGCGGAACTCCTGGCGAAGCGGCGGTCGTGTGGCAGGACGTCGGCTACTGCTACGGCGATGTCTATCCCGAAGTCGGAGTCACAGGGACACCTGTGATCGATCCTGTGACCAACACGATTTATCTCGTTTCGGCGTCTGAGATTCCCGGCGCGTCGTCGGGCAATTGCGCGTTGCCCGCGGGCTCATACTTTCACCGGCTGCATGCGCTCGATCTCGCGAGCGGAAGCGAGAAGTTCAACGCGCCGGTCACAGTCGCGGCCTCGGTGCCAGGAACGGGAGACGGATCTTCCGGCGGCTTTGTTGCCTTCAGCTCGCAGTTGCATCACAACCGGTCCGGGCTAGTACTCGCCAACGGGAGTGTGTACGTCGCCTTTGCGGCACACGAAGATGCGACGCCCTATCACGGGTGGCTGCTTGCATTCAACGCATCCGATGTTTCACAACAGATCGCGGTTTTTAATACCACTCCAAACGGGATTGCGGGCGTAAACGGTGGCGCAGACGGCGGAATCTGGGGCGGCGGCGGCGCTCCCGCCGTGGACGACCTTGGAGACGTTTATGCTTCCACCGGAAATGGCATTTACGACGAGTCGGCTTCCCCGCCCAGCAACGACTACGGCGATAGCGTTTTGAGACTGCATCCGTTTACCGGAAACACCCTCAATGGCGTGAACTTAAGCGTCGCGGGATGGTTCACGCCAGACGACGAGCTGACTCTCGAGCAGGAGGACGCCGACCTCGGCTCGGGTGCGCCCATAATCCTGCCTGATCAAGTGAATGGCCCGCCCCACTTGCTGGTGGAAATCGGCAAGGAAGGAGTCGCATACCTGCTTGACCGCGACAACATGGGGCAATTCAATGGCATGAACAGCCAAATCGTCCAGAGTTTTCAGGCCGGAGCGGGCCTTTGGGGTACTCCGGCGTTCTGGCAGAACGGCCTTTACTATGCCGGAGCAGGCGACTATCTGAAGCTGTATGCATTCGACACAAACACAGGATTGTTTGCGACAGCACCTGCCTCGCAATCCGCCAACCTCTTCAACTTCCCGGATGCGACTCCTTCAATCTCGTCCCAAGGGACATCAAACGGAATCGTGTGGGCCATTGATGCAAGCTTGTACGGTTACGCCAGTCCGAACGCTGCTGGAGGCATCAATTGCTACGTCGCGCCTCCGCCGGCAGCTTGCACCGGTCCGGCTGTTTTGCACGCCTATAGCGCGACGAATCTCGCGACGGAACTGTGGAACAGCTCTCAAGCTACCGGCAATCGCGATCAGGCGGGCAACGCTGTGAAGTTCGTTCCACCCACGATTGCTAACGGCAAAGTCTACGTTAGCACACGCACGGAAGTGGACGTCTACGGGCTGTTGCCAGACTAGGAAGAACCTTCTTCCCTTCCTCCAAAATTGAGTTGTTCTGATCTCGTAATGTGCGGGCTTCGAGTCGGTCCGCCACTCGGAAATGAGGTACACTTACACGGCTTCAGGCGGTACCTGTCGCAGTCCGAAAACCGTCCTTGGGGAGGCGGCAATGAACGGCCCATTGCGAGTACCCTCAGTTTTCTTCGCCCTGAGTTCCATCCTTTTCCTGATTTCCATTTCAGCCAATGCAGCCATCACCATTTCACCGTCGCATGCAGCCGTCACGAGCACCACACAGACGCAGCAGTTTACTGCTTCCGTCAATGGGGTGACATGGAGCGTAGACGGTATCGTTGGAGGAAACTCCACCGTCGGAACAATCAGTTCGACCGGACTTTACGCGCCTCCCGCCAAAGCTGGAAACCATATCGTCAAAGCAACCAGCGGCAAATCGTCAGGGACGGCGAAGGTGTCCGTTACCGATCTGACCGGTGTTTTGACCTACCACAACGACACGGCGCGCGACGGGGTAAACTCCCACGAATTCGCCCTGTCGAGTTCGACCGTAACGACTGCAACCTTCGGAAAACTTTTCTCCTGCCGCGTCGACGGGGCGATCTACACGCAGCCTCTCTGGCTTAAAGGAGTGAACATCGCTGGCGGAACTCACAACGTAGTGTTTGTGGCCACTCAGCACGACACCGCATTCCTCTTCGACGCCGATGCCAGTCCCTGTGTGACGTACTGGAATATCAACCTGCTCGACACATTGCATGGAGGCACGTCCGGCGAAGCACCAGTCACCTGGAATGACGTCGGGAACTGCTTCGGCGACATCTACCCGGAAGTGGGCGTAACTGGAACACCAGTGATCGATACCTCGACGAATACGATCTATCTCGTGAGTGCGTCCGAATCGCATCCGACCAATTCGGGCAGTTGTTCCGGCACATCGGGAAATTTCTATCACCGGCTGCATGCCCTGGATCTGGGCACGGGTAGTGAGAAGTTCAACGCACCCGTGACGATTGCCGCCTCGGTTCCGGGCACCGGAGACGGCTCGAACAACGGCATCGTAGATTTCAATTCTCAACTCGAACACAACCGGTCTGGCCTGGCCGAGTTCGGAGGAAAGATCTACGTAGCCTTCGCTGCGCATGAAGACGCGCGGCCCTATCACGGCTGGCTTCTCGCCTATAGCGCTTCCAACGTGCAAGACCAAGTCGCGGTGTTCAACACCACGCCGAATGGGGTCAATGGTGCCGATGGTGGGATCTGGGCGGGAGGTGGAGCACCTGCGATTGATAGTGGCGGCGATGTCTACGTTTCGACTGGAAATGGCATCTTCGATGAATTGCCACCTCCGCCCAATGATGACTATGGCGATAGCATCCTTCGCCTGCACTCTTTCACCGGCAATACTACGAATGGCGTGAATCTGAACATCGCGGGATACTTCACGCCCTACGATCAATTCAATTTAGCCCAGGGTGACACCGATCTCGGATCCGGTGGTGTCGTTCTGTTCCCTAGCCAGAATGGATCCGGGCCTAAGCATCTGCTAACCGAGGTCGGCAAAGAAGGTGTCGTCTATCTGATCGACCGCGACCACATGGGGCAATTTAACGCCGGCAACAACGACCAGATTGTCCAAAGCTTCACGGGACCAGGGAACGGCCAGTGGGGTGTGCCCGCCTTGTGGCACCACAACCTCTATGTTGGCGGCCAATTTGATACCATCCGACAATTCACGTTTGATCCGAGCACGGAGCTCTTCAGCACGAGCGTCGCTTCCCAAAGTCCACAAGGCTTCGGCTATCCGGGCGCAAGTCCGTCGGTTTCGGCCCAAGGCACTGGGCGCGGAATTGTGTGGGCAATCGATTCGAGTTTCTACGGATACGCAAGCCCGAACGCGGGCGTGAACTGCTCGGTTGTGCCCGTCCCCGCGGCGTGCAGCGGTCCAGCCATTCTTCACGCCTACAACGCGACCAATCTGGCTCAGGAGTACTGGAACAGCTCGCAGGCGCCCAACCACCGCGACCAGGCCGGCAATGCAGTGAAGTTCGTCCCGCCAACTATCGCCAACGGTAGAGTCTACGTCGGCACCCGGACGGAACTGGATGTGTACGGCCTGCTCGGGGACTAAGGTTCCAATGGAAAAGGCGAAGGAAACCATAAGGATTCCTTCGCCCCCGGGGCACTCCATCCATGGCGCTCAATGCAGATCTAGAACAACTTGCGAAATAGCCAGAACAATGATCCCGAAAGGACCATCGCAACTGGGAGAGTGAGTATCCACGCTAGTGCCAGATTGCGCACCGTACTCAATTGAATACCTGACCGGTTCGCGGCCATGGTTCCGGCCACGCCTGAAGAAAGCACGTGCGTCGTGCTGACCGGCAGGCCAAACCCATCGGCAGCGCCGATCGTCGCCATCGCCGTGATTTCAGCAGCGGCTCCTTGCGCGTAGGTCAAGTGTTCCTTTCCAATTTTCTCGCCCACGGTCACCACAATCCGTTTCCAGCCCACCATAGTGCCGAGTCCGAGCGCCATAGCCACGGCCACCTTCACCCACGTTGGGATGAACCGTGTCGAACGATCCACGTGTTTTTTGTAATTTGCGAGCACCGCCGCATCGGCAGCTGAGAAGTTTGGTTTCCCAGTCTTAGCAGTAATGCGAAGCACCTCACTCACCAGATACAAATCGTTGCGGAAGTTGCGCACCCGGTCATTCGGAACATTGCGCAACTCTTTGTAGATCGTGGTTTCGTTCGCGATATCGTTGACCAGCGTGCGCATGGCCAACATCGTGTTGGCATTGAACTGCTTGGTCCGGATGAACTCGGTCAGGTCATCACGGGCATCGCCGATCACCGCATCCGGCTGTACATAGTGATCGAGCGTGTTCGCCGCCTGCTGCGACACGGCAATGAAGTCCTGAGACTCTTTGTAA
>Ga0335081_10015748_pt1 | contig 12236 bp, 12 predicted proteins | sample Lox_Sample_35_FD_206713 | JGI IMG/M metagenome (GOLD analysis project Ga0335081, IMG submission 206713) | Soil microbial communities from Loxahatchee National Wildlife Refuge, Florida, United States - Lox_Sample_3.5 | ecosystem: Environmental > Terrestrial > Soil > Wetlands | place: USA... | reverse complement strand
TTGTAGATGTGCCAGAGTAACAAAACTCCATAGTCGTACCCTGCATTGTGAAAATTTTGATGTACCAATTGAGAAACTTCGCCAACTGCACTCGAAGCGCATGTAGGACATGATGGCAGATACTCTCTTCTTCGACAGCGATAGCGTTTATTCCAGGAATATCGCCGGTTCGACTTCTTTCGCAAGCTTCACACCCGCTGATAGGATATGGTTTGAGGTGAGCCATCTTTTCAACGATGACTTGCAAATGCCAGGGAGGGTGACGTCTTTACGGTCGGTGTCGTGCGTCGCCCGTCTTCACACAGGTGTGTGGGGACCCTGGCCTGTTCCGATAGGTATGATTGAATGAATTCTGGCGGAGAGGCGAAGAGGTGGCCTGATTGCATCAATGTCCCAGAAACAAATGCGAGGGAAAAGTAAAAGGGCGTGCGAGCTCAGTGGGCCCAAAAATGGTTTGACAGGGGCGGAGGGGTTATCAGACAATCTCTCAACCTGACGTCCCCCACGGCACAAGTTAATGCGAGACCACTGGTGAACCAAAAACGGAAAGCGAGAAAAGCCAAAAGTTTGTGGGCAATAAATCCAGGCCACGTATTTGGCTTCCGGATGGAATATGACACACAGAAACATTCCACCCAATCAGGATCGAGGGCGTTATCTCGGCCGTGGACTGTCGCATTGTACCGGAGAAAGTGCGCAATTATAGACACTCAGCTGTCTGGCCAATTCTATTTTACTTTTCGCATCGCATATTTACCCTTAGCATTGGCAGACTACGTTACTTTTTGGGACAATTTGGGACAATTCTACCCGAGAATTAACAAGTTAATTCTAAATATGGCGTATAGGTGAGTGGTTACTTGCCTTGTGGTCCACCTTTAAGTTTAACTTCTAGCAAGGCCGCCATTTTCTCCATCCATCACCTGCACCAAGACATAAGGTATAAATACCTGAGGCCTTCTTTAGGCTTGGGGCATACATTGTGGGGAAGGTCATGATCCTTGGCTCTGCACCTGGCAGATATTCCAGCCATGTCACTTTTTACTTCAATATCATCTAGGTTTTGGGACTCGGTTCTGCAGTTGAAGTGTCAATATAACTTGGTGCAATAGCCAAATTAGGAAAGGCGGAGGCTTCTCGATCCCGCGTGGAGAGCCGGATCTCAATGTGGGGATTATAATATGGCTGCTGCCCCAGTTTCAGAAAATATAGACATCGTCTAGTCAATCTCTGCTCACAGAATGAAATGACAGAAGGTGATGGTCTGAGTTAAGCCTCGATCAGGCATTTGGAATAGCTGTTGGAGTTTCGATTGGGTGCAGGGCGGTATGTGGAAGAGATGTTATAGATTGAATACAGAAGAATATATGCTAATTGGTATATTTTATAATATACATGTATCTTGACTGCCGGGGCGCTCCACATTCCCTTGATTGTCACTGCCTACCCCCACTCATCCAGTTTTATGAACCTTAATATTACTAAAGTATGTGTTTCACGGTAGCATTCCAAACTGTATAGCGTATGTGAGATTTGTAAGTCCAAACTCAATTCGGAACGCCGATCTCACCACAACGGATAGATTTGCTAGAATAAGTAAGGCATTACTTCTACTGGTATTGCTATGGCTCCGATATCTTCTGTCATTAAATTCGTTATAAATCCGTTCCTCAACCCTTGCTTTACCAATTTTCCATCGTCTTTCGATTTGTTCGTAACAGTCCAAATACCTCTAGGTATCTTTCTGGTTGCGGACCGAATGGATACACAACGTGCAATTCAAAGTAAACATCGCTTACCCGGGTGTTTTCTAACTGGTAGGCTTGACCTTCATCAAAATCACCCTGAAAGCTGTTTCAGAAAGCACAAAGGTGGCAATGTCGGATGACAGTCTTAGCGTCAAACTTGCACGCATCTCTATAATTTGGCTGGACTCGATTATTTCATTGATTGAATGTTTGTCTTCTGGAGTCGGTCTTGGAGAAGGAATCAGAGACTTCGAATGAGTGCTTTGATTGTTTTGTGAAGAAGCTCATAATTTCCTTTGTTACTCTCTCATAGATATTATAATCCGATATTCCAAAACACACATCGACTCCTTCCGCCTCAATTACTTTCCTCCTGGTAACAGCTATTTCAATTCCATTAGGCTGCCGCTGAGTCCATCACAGTTTGTCAATGCTACCGCAGGTACTATCAACGCTCCTTCTCCTCTTCTCTCACTCCTTCTCCCACTTCCGCTTCTCTTTCCTATGCCAATCATGTCAGTTTGTCAATGCTACATCATCCACTCGCAGCCTGGCCCATGTGATTCTGCGATTGATGTCTAAATGCTTTACCAAAAGCTTTGGCCTTGAACTATGCCTGGAAGTTAACGAGCCTAAGAAAGAGAATACATGTCCAATGCGATCCCTATAACATCCCGAGTTTCCACTCTGACGCCAAGTCAAGAGAGTGTCAACAAGTACCTCAATCGACCTCATTAACCATACCATGTTTATAGTCAACTTCGGCATTGAATTTGGCATTACAATGCTGATTATGCAGCAGAGTGAGGCATTGGGCAACTGTTCACTTGAGGCCAAGGTACTGTCAATCCACTCTGCTGGCAATTGAAGGTCGCTTTGGTAGAGGGTTTCAGGATCGAGTTCACAGTGTCAGATTGTGGCGGCATTTAAGTTGGAACAGAGCCACATGGTCCTCGCCACCAATGTAGCATTGGTTAGGCATATCATTCGCCTTTCTGTATCTATAAACCATCTCAAACTCGAAATCCTCCTGTTCCCCCTCATTCTTGAAGAATTTGATGTTCCAAAGGTGCAACTTGATAATGGCATATCTCACAAGGCCAGGCTGGTTGGACCTCCTACGGTCCAATTCTCTTGCGCCACACTTTACTGCATCCTCGTTTTGGAGTTCATATTTGATTATATACAAGTCAAGCGTTTAGCGAGCGGTCTACGGTGAGCTATATTGGAGGGCAGCTTGTACATTCTTGCCTGCTGATCTCTTGTGAAAGAGTGCAAAAATTGATGATGGACTACCCCTCTGTCGCCTTGTGCATTTGCAAGTCCTCAGCTGCATGGGATACCCGTCCTTTCAGAGTGGTAATAGAAAATAGTCGTAAGTTAGGCCGCGCTTGACTTGTCGTCTGTTTGACATCGACTTGATGCTGTCTATGGTTCCCATCCTCCTTTTCATCATCACTTTTCATTCTGGTTCCTCTGAATCCTTATGAAAGTGGAAACCCTATGATTCTTTTCATTTCCGTAGACCGCTTTTTTCAGCCAGGCCTTCTGCGCTTCAAATGCAAGGACCTCAGCATCAGTCCGCAGAGGGCCGAGAGAAAATGAAGAGGAGGGATAGATATGTAAGGAATCCATGTGATGTGGCACAGAATGGCAGGTGGGATGGGATGTCCACATATATAAAGAGATGCGCTCATTGTGGGGGTTAAACAAAATTTGGGGGGATTCTGACCGGCTCCAAGCGCCGATCCTTGGATCCGGTCCTAAGCCTTGAAAAATCTGGACGAATTTAGCTGAACACGCCGCCAAAAGTTAGATGGATCAAAAAAATATCGAAAATTTAAGGAAATCGAGTGAATTTGGTCCACAAGTATGTTCAAGGTACATTCTAAGGATCAAGATAGTTGACTTTCATTGCAAATATGTGTCAGATAAGTTGCTTTGACAGTAGTATGTTACAGCCTGTAACAAATTACCCTAACCCAGTTCCACCTGCAGGCTGGCACCCGTTTATTGTTTGGTCTGGATTATAATATGACCAGATTTCGATGTTGGTCACCGACGGTTACTGTGCCAACCGATTTATTGTTTGGTCAGAATCATAATATAACCAGATCTCAATGTTGGTCACTGATTTATTGTTTGGTCCGAATCACAATATGACCAGATTTCAATGTTGGTCACTGACGTTCACAGTGCCACCTGATTTATTGTTTGGTCTGTATCATAATATGACCAGATTTTCGACGCGCTCACCCTAAATTCCCACAACACCCCAATTTAATTTGACCACCACCGCATTTCTCTCATCATGTCCCAGGTTCCAAGGAAACGGTATATCCGACGATTGTCATGGTTCAATTAACTCGATAGGGCGAATGAAAGCCGTGGTGAAGATGTCCGGACGAAATGTAAGTGGCACCAATTCGGCTGTCCAAGATCGTTTCCACCAGACGATGGCACTCGAGCTCAGAAAAACGTGAAGAACAATCACCAACGCAAAGGGAGTAAGGCCATATTTGTTCCGGGGGCTGATATATTACCGTATAGGATGCATATTCCGACCCAATCATTTCGTGGAACATTTAGCACTGTCCCCGTTTAAGTCGAAGTATCCAGATTCTAATTTCGTCACGCGTCTCGACGCGTTACTCGCCGCGCTACACGCCGCCAGTCCAAAATGGAACGCTTTCACAGAAGTGGAATGGTCCAAGGACCTTTGGCAAGAACGCAGAAAATTCGATGACATCCCCTTTATCGTGAGAGATTATCATGATATTTGGATGGACAGAGCATGTCCAACCGAGGGTCAATTTATCAAGTGTTCTTACCAAGTTGATGCCCACGTTGATGGGTTGGTAATGCCCTCATTTATGCAAATTTAGGCTAAACGTGGGACAGATTTACTTGACCGATTCAACTCATCTATCCAATTTGGGGCCCGGTCACACTCCGGAATGTATCTCTTACATGGGTGAAGTCACTCAGCAGTATATTGATTCATCGAACCCCTCCTTACTCAGCGATCCGGACAATCTTCGGTATGCTGTCGGTATGTCCTTCGTCGGAGATTTAAACGAATATGCGTTCCTGAACATCCCCGGCTCTGACAAGGCTGATTTTTGCATACAACCGGCGGGGGTTTTTGCGGATCTACACGTTGACCTGAAAAATAGTATTGCATGGCTGAGGAGAAGGAACGATGAACCACCAAAAGGTAAAAAGGCTTGGGTCGCATTTCCCAAAACACTCAGGAATGAGAAGATATGGTATGAAATGCATAGTACTAGTCACGACTATCTAAACCTCACGAGGACGGCATCGGAGAAAATGGAGGGTGGGCGGTATTGCATTCAGAATGCAGGTGATTTAGTATTTATACCCGTCGGCTGGTTTCACGCTGTCGTCACCCTTGTGCCATCGATTTTGGTCGGATCTTGGCGAGATGGGAATGGGTATGAAATGCTTTCTACTCTTTATGTCTATATGTGCACAAGTCGCATTCGACACAGTGGAAAGAATGAGCAGGGTTTCAATGGATGGACCGATAAAGAGAGAACTCATTTTGAGTCTGGAATGAGGACCCTCCTTGCCGAGATCAAGCTTCAGATAGAGACGAAGGCAGTTTCTCGGAATAGAGTAGCAGAGATGTTCGAAAAAATCTGGGTGTTTGCCGAATTCAAAGAAGAAGACACTGGCGTAAAGAGGAAGTGGTTTCTCGAAGCTGTCTGGTCGAAGGGTTGGCAAAACATTACAGGATTGTTGAAAGGGATGTATAGGGATGAAGGCAGCGGTCTCTGGGCCAACGGCTGTTTTATTTCTCATTGCGACGATCGGAGAAGTGATGGTAGGAAAAGAAGCGATAACATCAAAGATATAGTGGCTCATATGAAGAAGAAACATCTGGAGTAATAGAATCGTGGGGATGTTGAAGTGGGATGCCAATAAGTATCGATGGATGGAATAGAAAATATTTATTGGAATATTGCTCTCGCTTCACTGCCCATCGAAATAGTATTCCTTTGTACCTCCGAACTCAAAGGCCGCTATTGCAATTGCAGGTTATTCTTAGCTCCCAGGCGAATAAGGCTGATTTCTGGTGAGATATTCGGCGCGACGAAGGTATTGTGGATTCTGCAAATCTTCGCAGGAGTTAACTTTTTGTGAATTCGGCCATCCTGACGTGCTAAAGTACTGAATATTCCAATCCTGACTGGATAAAGGAAAGTCCATCTCCACATTATAGATGGCTTTGATGGTGTCCGCTTCTACTGCCGGCTGAAGTGTTGGATCCTCCTGGACGGGATGATAAAGACAGTCAGTTGGAAGCTGTTCGTAGCCTGACAAGTCTGAGGGCAGTTCATAGTCGTTAATAAGGCCAACATAGTTCGATCGTCTTGAGCTTTTTGAGATAAAGTGAACCGAGATGCTTTTCATAATAACACAAATTCAGATATTCATGTTTGGGAAACCGCGTGGTTATCATGTCGAAGTCAACCACCCACTTCTGAGGCCGATGCGAAAGTCGCCGAAGCCTGATCGTTGGATAGCCTGTGAGATGGAATAGGATTTTCATTGCCTCGCCGAGGTACCCTTTGCCGTCCACGCCGGTTTTAAAGCCCTTGACAACTAGTTTGAAATTTGGAACTCGCTTGGCTAATAACGATAAAATCCTCCTATAGCAAAGGCCCCAAGTTGTCCTTATTTCGAGGCAGTGTGCAAAATCGTTATCACATAACAAGCCCTCTAGCAACGATTAGTGGGCCGCCTTATTTGGACAAGTACTCAAGGGATTAATGCGTATTTTTTTTCACCTTTGTTTTTCCGTTCTTTTGCATATTTGGGAGCTCATCAAAATCGAGAAAGGGGAATTCGACTCAGAAAGGGGACTTGTAGACCATTCTTCGAAGGCTCTTCGAAACTTGCCTGAGGACGAAGATTTGTAATGGCCGTGTTCTACGGTCCGTCCTCTGGAAAGTGTGGTAGAGGTGCTCTACCCATCAAGCCGCTCATTGTCATCAAGACAAACCATGCCAATACCAACATCAGTATTTCCTGACAATGTCAGCAGCCACGATATTGTAACTAATAATTTGTGCAACAGCCCCATTATCTGTTTAGCCGTGGCGCCCATCTCATTATCCTTCTGACATGGTGGGGGCCGTAATTCAATAGAGGTGGAGCTGCCCGATGGACAGGGGGGCAGTAGCGACGCTTTTGAGGGGTTTGGGGGGAGGGTGTGACCCTGGAAGTGGGGACGGCAGCTTTCATCGTGGGGCCGAAGATGCGATCCAAGAGGCTGTAGATGCAGAGCATAAAGATGGCATCGTCCCAATGGTAAACGGCAGAGTCTATCTCACAAAGGGTGCAGTGATGACAATGTAGTCGATGGTCGATTGACAGCTGAAATTGTTGAGTCAGAACCAGCGCTTGCTGTCCTCATTGGAGTTCTTCCTGTCAACCAGCCATCCATTCCTTAACAAGTCAGGGTACATGTACTGTCGGGTCCGCGTCAGCATATTCTGGAGAGCAAAATAAAGGGAATGTAAGGAGGGATTTGCCGGCCCCATCAGGGCTCCGACGCATGGGTTGAAAGCTTGCGTGATGAGCCTGGTTGTCAGATTTGAACACAAGTTTGGGACAATTCTGTGAAAGACTGGAACCAGCGACTTCCGCAAGTTTGTAGGTTTTTGGAAATTAATTAATATCATACTTGTGTATCATGAGATGTCGAAACAACATAACATCACTCCCTTTTCATTTTGGCAAGCAAGCTGGTCATCTCACTCTCCAAGACTTTCAATTCTCCGGTCATCCGAGAGAATTCGAAGTCGATAATAAATACGGACTTGTCGCTTGAGACGAGGATACTGCCAGGGTGAACATCTCCACGCAAAACTTTGCACCGGTGTAATTCAAGATACGCTTTCTTTATCTTATCCTCAACCAACGGACAGATATTTTCCTTTGACTGGGGCATTGCGTATCATTAACAAATGAATATGTAAAGGAATGTCACGTCCAGATCTTGGAGAACAATTGCATGGCAAAACCCAACCCTTCCGACTACAATAAATTTCGGGATACCGACACCTGATAGTTCTTGGAGGGTCACATAAGCACCCACTTCCATGTTACATGGATCCTCGCTGTTCTTGTATGCATCCCAACATTTAACAATGACTGGGGTTTTTTCAGGTGAAAGATGTGCACTCCATGCACGTCCACCCCGGGGATTTTTACGCAGCCATGGTTTAAAATCCAAGAAAACATCCATCGCAGGCTCAAGAGCCCAACCCCAACTCCAGTTACCTGATGTTCCTCCCGTCGGTGGTTGACTGGGCACGACATAGTTGGCGGAAACAGGTGTGCCGGAAATGGTGCCCCTGGGATGAAAGGAACCGAGGCGCTGCCTGTCGCAGGCTCGTTTCCTCGATAGCTGGGGCCCGTTCCGTCAAGGCGGTGAACCAGTATAGCATATGGGAAATGGTAAAGGTGCTGTGAGGGACCATGGACTGAGGTGGCAGATACCGTACTGGAATCGGGCCAAAGACTGATGACTTCCATACATCCGTGACAGATATAGAGTTCCTTGATCCTCATGACGAAGAAATACAAAACCTGTCGTCGTCATGAGAATTCTCAGCGCATACGAGTTCCAACAGATAACTAGGTCGCTGTCGAGGAGGCGAGATACCCAGAATGCCGTCTCATCCCGATGGTGTCTATATTTAATCGCTTCGTGCACTGCCATCATCAGCCCCCCTACCCAACAAGGTGGCAAAACTGTAGTCAACCCGTCGAGGTCAACGCAAACCCGCTCGCGAAAATTGAGCTTCGAGAACGCTGTGGACATGCCCGTGAGCGTAATAAAACCTCTGGGTCCAGGGTTATCCCTGGAGAGTCTGTACACTTGAACCAGCTGCAAGTCGATCACAGGGTTGAGATCGATTCCGTGCCCATGCCACAAGTCAGCATAGTCGCTCCTACCATCCCACATGACCTTTTCGATTACATGATCCTCAAGAATCTCCTTGACGATTGTGATGGCTATTGGAAGAGCAATGACATCGATGAAGTAAATTTCGCTTTCAATGCCCAGTTGGATGAGACCGAGCTTTCCGTCGACCGGCCCAAGGTCACGGCCTTCGCAATCAAGAAAAATCACCATTTTATCATCGGCAGATGCCAAATTTGTGATGGCTTCAATATGGTGAAGGTACGCAAGGACGTTAAAGTCGAGTGAATGAAAAGTTTCCATGTTCTTCCGCTACATCCCTTATTATCTACCTTCCGATGGCAACGTTTCACGTGACGTCCTTGCAACGGGATTGATGCGGTTGACGAGGTCGCCGAGGTCGCGGGGGTTGATGGGGTTGACGGGGTTTCCGATCAGGTCAACGAGGTGACGAGATTTTAGCGGGTTTTCACGTGACCGGATCAGTCACGTGACCGCCTGATCCGGTCTTCCATTTTGAGAAGTATTAGCCGATGAAACCGCATTTTTGGATGATCAAGTTGAAAATTCTCGTTGACAATACATGCATATCACTATCTTTGCTCGATTAACTCTTGGATTTATCAAGTTGTTATTAGATGGGGCCCTATCTGTCCATGAAATATTCATTTCATTATACCTTTGCTATTTTACGTCTTTTTCGGTCCCTTCTGCCGGGAAGGAATTTGTTGATGGCTTAGCCCTTTCTTCTTCAACACACGTCCTGTCCTCGTCGTTGCCCAAACAGGAGATCTCGTAGCGTTAATTCTCTGTCTCCGTGAAACCTTGCAAAGGATATGCTCGACATCAAAAACTCCAACCATCCCACCATGAAATAAGGCCTTTACCGGTGGCGAAAGCTTTATATTCAAGGTATGTCGTATAGAACGTATCGCTTCTTCCACCTTGTCCACATTCCGCTCCCATCCCAAAGCCGCCAATCCCCTCATAGCACCGCCATTTGCCTTGACGATGAGCTTAGCCATTTCATTCTCTGTCGGTGAAACTAGAACGCCCATACGGACTAGGTCGCCGTAGAGTAGAATTCGAGAGAGCGAGCCGCCGGTGTATAGGGGGAGATTTGCTGACGCAATTGATTTCTCCACTTCCGCAAAGGTCAGAGGAAGGTGACCCTTCCATTCAGTCCATGCTTTCAGTCCCCCCTTCCAAATCATCTCCATGCTTTTGACATCGGTGGGAACATTTTGATAATATTGACCTCCATACGCCGTAACCCTCAGAGCTCTCATTCCCTCTTCCTCCCTCACCTTTAACCACTTGTTGTAAAAGTCGTGACCACTTTTAATGTTCTCAAACCGGTTCTGAACTTGTATGTCCAAACCCCAAATGAATACTCTCCACAGCATCAATCGCGCCAGGTAAAACCGATCACTTGTCTGTAATACCGACAGAATTCGTTGATACGTGGGATTCTGTTCTCGAAAGCAGGAGTACCTCTCAGGATTTTCTTTGAGCAGTATATTGTACTGGGATTCATGAGAGTCCAGTTCGCTTGAAGAATCTGGTGGAAGAGCTGACACGCTGATGAAGCGGATGAGCTCTTCCATAGGGGTCCGATTGGCTGGGTGAGACTCGGCATGTTCCGGGGTAATAGACCGAACAGTCGGAGAAATAGAGGTTGTGAGCGGTTCGGAGTCTGATGGTTGTGTGATGTTACTCGCCGTCCATAGAGGAATCGTTGGGTATGAATAGTTGTTGGCATTGGCAACTTTCTGTTCGACCTTGTGCATGTCGGTCAATTTTTTCCCCATCTTTTCATAAACAGGCATCAGGTTGCCAAGCTCCTCGCCAATGGTGAATACTGCTGGAATTCCAGCTACTTGACTGTCGCTAAGATATATAGATGCATACGAAAGGAATTGCATTACTTGGGGTATTCGAAAAAAACCCTGGTATTTACCTTCATTAGCACATGAAACATCGGGGCACACCGAATACTTGGAACAATGTTCGAGAGATCTTCAGCTTTTGGAGGAACCTACGCAGCGCGATCGTGCTTCTTGTGTCGCTCCCGCGGTTGTACTTATACGTTCGGTTTTTTGTTGACATTGACCCGGTGCACCGGCCTTCCGAATGATTGTGGAGCTCAAGAAACTTTTGCATCGACCATGCGAAAAACATTCGGAATACCACCTAAAATCAGGCTTCGAAATAAATAGTACAAACTTCCCGAAAATGATGAGCCATATGAGCATATGGGTCCCGGCCTCTATAAGGTCTCAAGGCCACTTCGACGGACACGCAAAACTTTGGTTGGTATTGTCGATTGAGGATCTCAACGGCATCAAATGTAAACTCTTCTTCAGTGTCATCAGAACATTTCGCTTTTCTGATCATTTTATTCACCATCAAGGTGACTTTATCCATCACCACGTGTGAACAAATGCCGGCTCCATTGTTCCGGTTTTTGTTTTTGAAGAGACTAGTTAGCTCTGCGATGTCAAATAGGGGCTCGACTCGCAATAGTGTGAAAAAGAAATGCTCTTCCAAAGCCCTCTCGTAGAACCACAAGTGTTCAAACTTTTGAGTGATCCATTGACAACGTTCTCCAAGTTGAATCAATTGCTCCACGAGAGTCAATCCATCGGTTTTTGGTAGCGGAAGTGAACTTGGTTTGGGGAGAAAGAGCGAGGTTTGCGGACTGCGCTTCGAAACTTGCGATCGCAATAGTTTCGCTCGGTTCAGGATACTCTCCCATTCCAAATTCATCGTCGAAATGTTAAAAAGTGGCATACGTTGCAGGATTTCAGCGAGGGGTGGTGAACGGTTAGAGGCAACGATAGGCCCACCGCTAATCAGGGCGGTAGTCTCATTATGGATCTCAACGTCAGAAGTTGCGATGTCTCCAGTATTGGCGTACGGAGTGTCAGAGTCCTCATCCATGTCATCATCACCATTGGTTAGATCCGAGATGGACTCATTTTGTTCGGGGATGTAAGCCTCATCCGATTCAGAAAGCCTGTCATCACTGACATGACTCTCGGCCATCTCAGCATCATTGCAACTGTTGACTGTCTTCTGATTTCGTGTCCACATTGAACCGGAGGCTTGGACAGATTCCGTACTCCGCACCATCGAAGTTGATCGGCCTTTTTGAGACGTTGATGATTCTGTAGAACGTTGTGAAGCCTGAAGAGACAAAGTTCGAACACCTTCCAAGTGGACTGTTGATGACCGAATACGTTTGGGAGCTACCGCTTCCGGTGGAGTTTGAATCGTTGAGGGTAGTTGGCTTTGTTGAGCCGAAGATGCTCGGGTGGAACGTCTGGAGGCGGCCGTGTCTTGTTGATACTGAGTCGTTGAAGCCAGTGCAGTTTCTCGAGAGGCCGACAATGGCATAGTCCGCTTGCGAGCTGTCGTTCCTTGTGAAGGGTCCTCGAATTCTGCTGACTTCCTTTTAGGTGCTGATTTTACATCCTTCCAACGTGGACGAATCGATTCCATGATCTGATTTGCTTGCGTTATCGACT
>Ga0335081_10015747_pt1 | contig 12236 bp, 8 predicted proteins | sample Lox_Sample_35_FD_206713 | JGI IMG/M metagenome (GOLD analysis project Ga0335081, IMG submission 206713) | Soil microbial communities from Loxahatchee National Wildlife Refuge, Florida, United States - Lox_Sample_3.5 | ecosystem: Environmental > Terrestrial > Soil > Wetlands | place: USA: Florida... | reverse complement strand
CGGCGGAAAGCGGAACGCTTTCTCAAGAAGTGGTCCGACCGCGGGCCGGTGTCAGCTTGAACTCCGACAAACCCGCAGGTAGAATCTGCTGAAGACCACCATGCAGGATCTTCGCTATGCCATGCGTGGAATGCGCCGCAGCCCGGCATTCACCGTCGCCGCGGTGCTCACGCTGGGGTTCGGCACCGGGACCATCTCCACCGTATTCACGCTCGCCAACACGATGTTCTTCCGCGACCTTCCGGTGGAGCGTTCGGACCGGGTAGTCGTCGTTCAAGCCACCCGGCGGCACGGGCGATCGGCCGGTTGGGTTGCCTACCCGGATTACGTACATTTTCGCGACCAGTCCAAGACCCTGGAAGGACTGGCGGCGCATTATTCCACCGCGCCCTTTTTTGTGACCGCACAGAATCGGGCGCAGGAAGTGAATGGCGCCGTTGTATCGGCGAATTTCTTCCCATTACTCGGGCTGAGGGCGGCGTTGGGCCGTTTTTTCCGCCCCGAAGAGGATCGCGTTCCGGATCGCGATCGCGTCGCCGTGCTCAGTTACGAGCTTTGGCGCGACTGGTTCGGCTCGTCGCCAGATGCGCTGGGCGCAACGCTGAAGATCAATGGAACCGCGTTCTCGGTGATCGGCGTCGCGCCGCAGACGTTCCGGGGCGTAACCGTTCAACCTTCCGACATCTATATCCCTACCATGATGGGGCGAGCCGGATACCGATGGTGCGAAGACGCGTTCGCGACCGGCTGCACGGTCTTCAATATGATCGGCCGGCTTCGCGACGGGTACACCGTCGAGCAGGCGCGCGCCGAAATGGTGACGCTGGTTCCGCCACCCTGGGCGAACGCGAAAGACGGCGAGAACACGGGCATCACGGTCTTTCACGCCAGGGGGGTGCAGCATCCCGACATCGTTCGCAGCAGCGAAGTGCGATTCATCGAGCTGTTAGCCTGCGTGGCCGGCATTCTCCTGCTGGTTTGCTGTGTGAATCTGGCAGGTTTGCTGATCGCCCGGAACAGCGCCCGCACTCGCGAATTCGCCATACGCGCTTCTCTCGGCGCCGGAACGATGCGGCTGACGCGGCAGTTGATCACCGAGTCGCTTCTGCTGGCGGTGAGCGGGGGAGCGCTGGGGATAGTCTTGTCGCTGGCGCTCACGGGTCAAGTCAACTCGATGTTCTATTCGTTGAACGTGGAGGGCCGCCCGCTCTACTACAATTTCACTCCCGCGCTGCGCGTCATCCTGGCGGTGGTCGGCATATCGATCGTGGCGGGGTTTCTGGCCGGCGTCATCCCGGCGCTCACGGCCATTCGGGGCGACGCCGCCGGGAACCTCAAGCGGCAATCCTCCAAGATTGCCGCGGGTCAGCGGTTTGGGCGGTGGCTGGTCGGCACACAGGCGGGTGTGGCCGTGGCGCTCGCGGTCGTAGCAGGCCTGCTCACCATCAGCGCGCACGGCCTGATCGCCGGAACCAACTTTGAGGCGTCCCAGGTGGCGCTCATGCGGCTGCGCCTCCGCCTGCTGAAGTACACGCCGGAGAATGCCCAGCGATTCGTGCGCGCCGCGATGGAGCGGCTGGTGACGGTGCCCGGGGTCGAATCGGCCAGCCTGTTCGGCAGAGGTGGGGCGCTTCTGGGCGGCGACGCGCAGGTGTCGTTACCCGAATGGCCGGACTCCCGGGCGCTCGAGTGCCGACATATCGAGGTCGGACCCCGATACTTTGAAACGCTGCGGATTCCGGTGCTCCGCGGCCGCGAATTCGACCAGCATGACAGAGGCGAAACGCTGCCGGTCGCCATCGTCAACGAGACCCTGGCGCACCGCTTCTGGCCTGCGGGCACGGTCATTGGCGCCCGGTTGATGGTGAATCGACGCCCGCACCAGGTGGTGGGCATCGTGAAAGACGTTCCGCTCGAAACCCGCGGCTCGCCCCCGAGGCCCTATGTTTACACGCCGTTCTGGCAGAACCCGGCGCAAGTGGACGCACAGCTTTGCATGCGCGTAAGGGGCGACCCGGCGGCCATGTTGCCGACGCTCGTCCGCGAGGTGAACCGTGTCAACCCTGACGTCCCCATCGACGAGACACTGACTTTGCCCATGCAGATGGCGGGGAGCATCAGCTCCGTTCGAATCACCGCGGGGTTCGTGTCCTATGCTGCGGTTTTGGCGGTTGTGCTGAGCGCCATCGGGCTCTACGGGGCGCTGGTGTTCTCGGTGTCCCGCCGCACGAAAGAGATCGGCATCCGTATGGCGGTAGGGGCCAAGCCCGCGGAGGTGCTTCGGATGGTGATCCGGGAGGGAATGGCCGTCATCTTAATGGGAGTCGCGGCCGGAGTGGGGCTGGCAATGGCCGCGACCGGCGTGATCCGGCATCTCCTCTTCGGATCCGGCGCCGCTGACCCGCTGGTGTACGCCGGCGCGGTGCTGGTGATGAGCTGCGTCGGCCTGCTTGCGTCTTGGATTCCGGCGCGCCGCGCGGCCTCGGTCGAGCCGGTAGTCGCTCTTAGAGAAGAGTGACGGCGACGACGCAGCCGCCTCTTGCGGCGGTGGTGGCGCTGCGGGGGGAGTAGGATGGGCAGTCACTGCATGGCGGTGACCCGGTTCAGGAGGCATGGGGCCTGGAGGTTGGCCCCCGCTCCACGCAAACTGACGTTAACAGTGCGCCAGGAATCCGTTAACCCCAGTTCGGCTGGCGTTAACGTCGGCGCCAGACCGGATTGATACGTCTAGAGTTGGGCGGTGCATGCGGTGTATACTGCTGGTTAGCAGGTTGGTCACGCTTGCCCATGGCGCCTAACGGCGATTTTGAACTCGAACGGCTGGAGCTCAAGAGGCTTTTGGCATCCGGCATCTTCCACCGAGCGCCCAATCTCGCGCTGGTGTTGAACTACGTCTGCTCGAAGTATTTCGAGGGCGGCGCCGAACAGATCAAGGAATACAACATTGCGGTCGAGGCTCTGGGGCGCCCTGCCGAGTTCGACCAGAAAGCCGACTCCATCGTTCGCGTCGAGGCCCACCGCCTCCGCAAGCGGCTCCGCGAATATTACGAGTCCGAAGGCGCGGGGCATAATGTCCACATCGAGATCCCGCCCGGGCAGTACGCACCCCGGTTCATCATCCGCCACTCTCCGGAAAACTCCCGGCCGGCGCCCGAATTGGAGCCGCTCCCCGAGGCGCCCGAACCGCCCGAACCGCCCGAGGGATCCATGGCGCTTCCTGAGCCCCATGCCCCCCGTTCCGGCCGCCGGGTTCTCTGGATTGGCGGCGTGATAGTCCTCGTGGCCGCGGCTGCCGTTCCGCTGAAGCTTTGGCGACACGAGGCGCCGCGCCCGGCCGCGACCATTTTGACGCCCGCGCCCGCCCCGGCCCCGGCCCCGTCCGGCGACGCCATCCGTATCATGTGCGGCCTGGAACACGGCAGCTATACCGACCACTACGGCAACATCTGGCAACACGATCAGTATTCCCAGGGCGGAACGATCTTCGACAGCGGCAATCACACCATCCGGGAAACGCGCGATCCGCGGCTGTACAACCTTCGCCGCGAAGGGGCGTTCCGTTACGACATCCCGCTCCAGCGCGGCGTCTACGAACTCCGTCTCCACTTCGCCGAGACGGTCTATGGCGACAACAACGCCGCCGGCGGCGGCGAAACCAGCCGCGTCTTCAACATCTACATCAACGGTCAGGAGGTCCTGCACGAATTCGACGTGGTCGCCGACGGCGGCGCCTCCACCGCCGATGTCAAGGTCTTCAAGGACATCTCGCCCGCGCCCGACGGCAAGCTGCACCTGCTGTTCGAGACCCATTCGAACCCGCCCATCCTCAACGGCATCGAAATTTTCCCGGGCCTTCCCGGCCGGATGCGTCCCCTCCGCATGCTCGCGCAGGATCGCACCTACATCGACAAGGATGGCCGGTCCTGGGAGCCCGACCACTACGCCGTCGGTGGCCAACTGGTCACTCGTGGCGATCCGGTCTCCGGAGCATCCGACCCGGATCTCTATCGTGGCGAACGCTTCGGAAATTTCTCCTACGTGATCCCCGTCGCCCAGGGCAGTTACGGCATCACGCTGTATTTCGCGGAAACCTGGTTCGGTCCCAACCAGGCGGGAAGCGGCGGAGCCGGCAGCCGCGTCTTCGACATACTCTGCAACGGCGTCGCGGTCCGGCGCAACTTCGACATCTTCAAGGAGGCCGGCGGCCCCGGCCGGGCCATCACCTGGACGTTCCACAATGTCCAGCCCAGCCACCAGGGCAAGCTCGTGGTGTCGCTCGTTCCCGTAAAAAACTACGCCAGCATCAATGCCATCGAAGTGGTAGATGAGTCCCGGTAGCGCACCGATCTACACAGCGGTGCCGCTGGATAGACCGGACTGCCGGACAGGCCGACCATGTGCCAGCAATGGCCAGAGGTGGCACGACACCCCCGCCAATGCGGCGAGAATTCCGATGCTCGCAGGGGTCATGCCGCTGCCAAAGAAGCGCCAGAACCCGTAGACCGCCAGCGGCACGTACAGCGAAACGGCGGTCCATAGACCAGGCGATACGCGCTGTGTCCGGATGGATTCCTCGACATGCAATAGCGCCTTCGACAACATCATCGCGACCAATAGCAGCCAGAACGCGACGTTGTATTCCAGGGGAATTCCACCAAGGCCGGAAATACTCCCGGTTCCAGCCAGGGCTGCGCGCGCGCACAACGCGATGAATACGGCGTTGGCGATCAGGCGAGATCGCGGGGTGACGGCGTTTCCAAACTGCGGGCTGTGCCCGCGGTCGCGTTTCGAGAACACGCGAGGGTACACAAACTCCTCGGCGTTGTGTGCGAGCGCCGCCACGAAGGGCGCCCACCATAGCCATTGCGGACTCATCTTCTCACCTCCTCACCGGTTACCTGCAACCTCGGTTTGCGCGGCCGGGCGATCACGCCTGGATCTCGCGGGTGGCCCAGAAACGCCGGACCGTGTCCCAGGGCAGGACGGTCGGGCGCACGAACCTCCGCGCGACGCTCTCGATCGCCTCGCCACGAATTTCGATTTCCTCCAGGCTCTCGGGACGGAGCCCGGCTCGGTTGGCCCACGCGAACGTGGGGACTTCCGCTGGGCTGAACCCCATGAGCCTGGCCGCGACCATATCGGTGGCCAGCGGGTTGGTTCCGGCGACGATGGTGTTCATGGGGACCAACGTCCCGTCCGCCGGCCCTTCGCCTTCCATGGCGGTGGACCCGTCGATCACGACGAGACCCAGTTTGTTGGCCCGCACCATATCCACCACCGCCGCCGCCGTGCCGGACGGGTCCACCTTCGCCGCGGCGTCGTGCATCCGGCCTCGGACGGCCTGATAGATCGCGCCCGGGTACGCCCCCACCAGGTTCTTCATTCCCAGCGTGACGCCGGCCAGCGAATGCGTCTTCATCATGGGGACGGAGCATAGGAGGTCCGTCTCCACCAGCGAGCGGTGCATGGTGAGTTTCTCGAATACGAAGGCGCCCGGAAGGTTCATCTCCACCAGGTCGCCGGTGTGGAGGTTCACCAGCGGCAGGCGCAGCGATTTGGCAAGCGCGGTGTAGCCGAGCTGGTCGAAGACGTATTGCTGCAAGCCGTTCAGGAGAGCTTTGTCGGTGGTGCGGAACGTCTCCCCGCCGCGCACGTTGAAGGGCTCTCCGGAGGCGGAGCCTTCGCCGATGCACACCTCTTTGCCGGCGGCTTTCATCAGCCGCGCCAATGCGCGGATCACCGCGGGCTTGGTGGTGGCGGTGGGCTGCGGCGCCATGAGATTCGGCTTGAGCATGATGCGTTCCTTGCCCCGCGTGATGGCGCGCATGCCGCCCAATAGATCGATGGCCTGCTCGACGGCCGACCCGATATCGCCGTTCCGCACTTTGACGATGCCGACCACGGTTCGAGCGGCTGGCGCCGGGGCGGCGCGCAGCCCGGACGCGAGTGCTCCGAAGGCAACCGCCCCAAGAACGTCCCTGCGGGTTATGTGCGCGGGCTGCATCCGGATCGCCTCATCATGCGAACGTTTCCGCCAGCCAGTTGAAAATGCAGTAGTCCCGGAAGCCGGGAGAGCCCGCTTCGCAGTGCTGGCCGGCGCCTTGTTCGCGGGTGAAGCGGATCAGCTTCTTCGGGCAGCGCAGCGCGTCATAGAGCTTTTGCGCCTGGCCCGGGAAGAAGTTCTCATCTTCCGGATCGGTGACGAGTATGGGGCAGGCGATGCGGCTCGCCACACCCTCGAGCTTGTACTGCTGCACCTCGCCGAACACCTCGAATACCGACGTGTTGCCGTACGGGCGCATGCGCATCCGCCCCGTCGCCTCCATCCGCGGGTCCTTGGGCGCGGCTGCAATTATCTGGTCGAATTGACTCCGTTTCCCCTCGTTCACCAGGTCGAGCAGAAACTGCGGGACCTTCCGCAGCCAGGTTTCCGACACGTCCCAAACTCCCGGATCGGCCACGCCGGCCGCGATGCGCCGTTCGAAAGCCAATGCCCGCGGCACCCAATAGCCGCCCTGGCTGACACCGATCAGGGCGATGCGCGAGGGATCGACCTCGCTATGTTGCACCATCGCGTCGACCACCGGCGCGATCACCTTTTCCCAATCCGGCCGGAAGTAGAGTTGGCGCACCCACAGCGAATCGCCCTGACCCGGACCGTTGAAGATGAGGCAGTTGTAGCCGCGAGCCAGCGCGCCGGCGCCGCCCTGGATGTACATGCTCTTTTCCAGGCCGTCCGCGCCGTTGTTGAGGATGACCAGCGGCTTCTTCCGGCGCGAGTTGTCGGCCCGGAAGAACCACCCGGTAAGGGCCGTGTCCTGGTACGGAATCTCCACCCGCTCCACCGGCGGGTCGAACAATGCCGCCGCGGCGGTCCAGCAGGCGGCGTACTCCTGCCAGCAGGGCAAGGCCCGCTCCGGACCCTTCGTGCCGTCCACCAGCCGCAGCGCGGCAGAGTAGTAGCTTGCCGCCCAGAGGTAAGCCTCCCGCGCGCTCACGTTGTGGCGCCTGGCCGCGGCCTGATCCGCCAGCGCGCGCGCCTCGGCGCCGGCGTCATAGTAAGCCTGCCAGGCGGAGTCGAAATCCGCGGGATGGATCCGGGCCAGGATGGCGAGAAGCTTCCCCGGGTTGAGCAAGCCGTAGTAGGAACCACCCAAGGCGAGGTGGGCCGTAAAGCCGAAGTCCGGATCGGCGAAGGGCGAGGCGGCGGCTGCCGGAGCCGGCGCGGAGGGAGTCTGGGCCAGGGCGGAAGCAACCGGCGCAGCCCCCAGGAATAAGAACGATCGGCGGTCTATCATTTCAACCTCGTCAGTTACCATCTTGGGAGTGAAGGTGCGCTTGGAAAAGCGCATTTTGACGATCCGGACGAAGCGTTTGGTGGAACGGCCTATGGCGGAATCAGAATGGATTGGCCGCCAGCGCCTTCAGCTTCTCGTTGTAAGTGCGGCTGGACTGGAGCCGGACGCCGGTGGTGAGGGTGAGCGCATATTCCCCGTGCGACACCGGCTGGAGGTCCCGAATCCGCGTGATATTCACGATGGCGCAGCGATGGACGCGCAGGAAGGTCTCCGGATCGAGCGACTTCTCGAGGGTATTCATCGGGACGTGCACCAGGTGCGCCAAACGCCCCACATGCAACTGCGCGTAGTTCTCCGCGGCCTCGATCCAATCCACGTCCTTCATGTCGACGAAGACGGTTTTGCCCGCCGACCGCACCGCCAGCCGTTTCAAATAACGGGGAGGCGAAGCAATGGACTCGAGCAGGGACACGATCTTCCGGCTGGTTTCATCCGCCGGCATGGAAGCAATGCGGGTCTTGGCGCGCGCCAGAGCCTTCGTGAAGCGCTCCCGGCTGACCGGTTTGAGCAGGTAGTCGATGGCATTGATCTCGAATGCCTGGATGGCGTGCTCGTCGTGGGCGGTAACGAACACGACGGCGGGCATGCTGTCCACACCGATTTCGCGCACCACCTGTAAGCCGTCCATCTCGGGCATCTGCACATCCAGAAAGACCAGGCCGGGACGCAAGCTGCGAATCGCAGAGACGGCTTCGCGGCCGTCCTTGGCTTCGTAAATCGCGGTGACATCGGCATCGCCGGAGAGCAGCAGGCGCAAGCCCTCGCGTGCCAGCGGTTCATCATCGACCAGCAACGTTGTCAACGGCATGTGTTTCGACCATCGCGGGCGCGGCGTGGTACGGCAGAACCATAGTCGCGACGGCTCCGCCCGCCGGACTGTTTTCCAGGCTGAGCTGCGCCAGGCCGCCGTAGAGTTGGCGGAGACGGGCGCGCGTGTTGGCCAATCCAATGCCGCCCGTGCGGCCCGCGCGCGGGGGAGCCAGGCCGGGGCCGTCGTCGTGCACCTGGATCTGCAGCGTGTCGTTCACGCGGACGGCGCTGATTTCGATTCTCCCGGCGGCCGAAGAGCGTCCGATTCCGTGGCGGATGGCGTTTTCCAAAATGGGCTGCAGGCCCATGTGCGGGACGGCGGCGTCCAGGACCGCCGGGTCGGCCCCAATCTCAATGCGCAGCCGGTCCCGGAACCGCACCTGCTCGATGGACAGGTAGAGCTGAACGTACTCCAGTTCCCGCCGGAGAGGCGTCTCCTGCGCTTCCACATCTTCGAGCACGTAGCGCAACAGGTCGCTCAGGCGGTCGAGCATCTCCTCGGCGTCGCGGGACTTCTGCTGCCGCACCAGCACCATGATGGCGTTCAGCGTATTGAAGAGGAAGTGCGGCTGCAACTGCGCTTTCAGAGCGCTCAACTGCGCTCGCGTCAACTGGCTCCTGAGCTCCGACGCCTTCAACTCCAGCGCCAGGGCCTGTCGCTCACGTTCCTGGTACTGGTGATACAGGTGGACGACCCGCCCGACACCCAGAATGATCCAATACGTCACCACATTCTGGTGAAACGCCACGCTGAGGAGAGTCTGATACGTCGCCGCAAACGACTTTGCCGCCACGGGAAATATTCCGAGCCAGCACAGCACGGCGCTGTGGGCCGCCAGCTCCACAACGGAAAACAGGCAACTGAAGAGCAAATGCAGGGGGGCGCGGCGCTTCCATGTCTTCCGCTCCAAGGGGAACCGGTGGCAGAGCCGGACGATGAGCGGCGTGAATGCGGCGCAGAGATACATGCCGGTCATCCAGGTGGCCAGGTCGCGCGGCCATGGCGTAGGATCGTGCGCCAGGGATCTCTGTATGCGCCCCTGGCTGAAGTAGAAGATGCCCGCAACCGTCCAGATCGCAAAGTACCTGGCCGCGGTCCGGAGATTTCTTCTGCCGGCCTCTGTCATCAGACCGTAGATTAGCTGAAATACGCCCGGAAGCGAAGGGCAACGGGCCCCGTTGTGACGAACCGGCCTGAATCGGTGCCGGACGGGCCTTGACAGCGGAAGAAGGATCATCCATACTTCCATCGAGAGACGATGGGAGAGAAATCCAGAGCCTGCGAGGTGCTGCCCGGTACGCTCGACCTTCTCATTTTGCGGGCCCTGGCGGCCGGGCCGATGCATGGTTACGGCATCGCGGTGCGCCTGAAACAGGTTTCCGATGATGTGTTCCAGGTGGGAGAAAGTTCGCTCTACCCGGCGCTCCAACGGCTGATGGTCAACGGGTGGGTCAAAGGCGAATGGGGTACTTCCGACAACAACCGCCGCGCGCGGTATTACACATTGACCGCGGCGGGTAGGAGACAGCTCGCCGTGGAACGCGAGGAGTTCACTCGTGTGGTCAACGCCATCGGAAAGGTGCTGGACATGGCATGAGGATGGCCGTTTCCGACTTGCTTTCCCGGGGATGGCGACGCCTCCTGTTCCGATGGCGGCGCGAGAATCTGGACCAAGAGCTGGCCGAGGAGATCGAGTTCCACCGGCTGTCGATGCAGGCGGAGAATCAGCGCTCCGGTCTGGCGCCGGAAGCCGCCGTCGAGCTGAGCCAGCAACAGATGGGCAATACCGCCATCAGCAGGGAGGAGTGCCGGGATTTGTGGAGTTTCGTGGGCCTGGAAAGGCTTTTACAGGACATACGCTACTCGGCTCGCGTGTTCCGCAGGACTCCAGGCTTCACGATCATCGCCCTGTTGTCTCTGGCTCTTGGAATTGGCGGAAACGCAGCCATGTTCAGCCTGGTGAATGCGCTGCTGATTCGTCCCCTGCCGTATCTCGAACCGGACCGCCTGGTGCGCATCACCGGCATCTATCCGCGCGCCGCGGTGCCCTTCTTTCAGGAACGGAGCCGCACGATGGATGTGGCGGCCGCGAGCACGGCGTCCGAGCTCAACCTCACCGGCAGCGGCGAAGCGATGCGTATCTTCGGAAGCGCCGCCACGGCGAACCTGCTTTCCGTGCTGGGTACTCCCGTGGCCAGAGGCCGCGGTTTCGTGGCGGGTGAGGATGCTCCGGGCCGCGATGCCGTCGTCATCCTCAGCCATTCGCTCTGGCAGACGAAGTTCGGCGGCGATCCGGCGGTGATTGGCCGGACGATCGCGCTGAACGGCATTCACCGCGACATCATCGGCGTCATGCCCCCCGGCTTCGGCTACCCGTCCCCGAAGGCGCAGGTGTGGATCCCCATGCGGCTGGATCCTTCCAACTTCCTCGAGTTCTGGGGTGGCAGCTTTGTGCCGCTGGTCGCCAGGCTGAAGCCGCGGATTGCGGCTCCACAAGCCAGCGGGGAAATCCGGGCGCTGGCGGGGCAGTTCCTCAAGACGTTTCCCTATCCCATGCCCTCCGGCTACAACCTGGATTCGACGGCGATTCCACTGCGGCAGGATCTGGTGGGCGACGTTCGGGGCAAGCTGATGATCCTGCTCTGTTCCGTCGGCATCGTGTTGCTCATCGCCTGCACGAATGTGGCGAGTCTGCTTCTCTCCCGCGCTACTGCCCGCCGGAAAGAGATAGCCCTGCGGACCGCCCTGGGCGCCGGGCGGCTGAGAGTCGTCCGCCAGTTACTGACCGAGAGCGCCCTGCTGGCGCTGGCGGGTGGCGGTTTGGGAATCGCCCTGGGAAAGAGCGCGCTTTCCATTTTCAAATCCGTTCTCCCTTCGTCGACCCCCGGATTGCAGCAGGCCGCCATCGACTGGCAGGTCGCCGCGGCGATAGCCGCCTTGTCACTCCTCACGGGCATGGCCTTCGGAATCGCCCCGGCTCTCAGCGCGTCGCAAATCGATCTTGCCGCTGCTATCAGAACGGGAGGCCAACGGTCCACCGGAGCCGTGTGGGCCCGGCTGCGAAGCTGGCTCATCGGGGCGGAAGTGGCACTGACCGTGGTGCTGGTGGTGAGCGCGGGGCTGATGGTCAAGAGCCTGTACACCCTGTTGGAAGAGCATCCCGGCTTTGAGCCGGCGAGGATCCTAACCATCCGTATCAGCCCCAACCAGTCTTTCTGCACGCAGCGACAGACGTGCATCGCTTTGTACGATCGTCTCCTGACGCGAGCGCGCGAGATCCCGGGCGTGTCGCAAGCCGCCATTGTGAACACCCTTCCCCTCGATGGCGCACAGCCGAGCCTCGCCGCGGATGTGGAAGGTCATCCGAAGTCGCCGGAACACCCCGCGCCGCTGCTTTGGGCGGGCGCCATCAGCCCGGGTTACATTCACATGATGCAGATCCCTCTGCTTGCCGGCCGGGATTTCACGGAAGCCGACGGAGTGAAAGCGGCCGGCGTGATCTTGATTTCGGCGTCCACCGCCAGATACTTCTGGCCCGGAGAGAATCCCATCGGCAAGCACATTAAGGCCGCCGGCGAGTCCAACTGGAGAGCGGTTGTCGGCGTGGTGGGCGACGTGCGCCAGTTCAATCTCGGCAAAAGTTTTCCGGACTTCATTCCCGGCGCGATGTACATGCCCTATGCGCAGGCGGCACGCGAGGACGGGCAGATCCCTGCGGCGATGAGCTTGATGGTGAAAACGCGGGCCGACTCGGAGCGGATCGGACGCGAGATTCGAGTTTTGGCGCAGGATCAGGATCCGAACATGCCGGTGGGCCAGATGGTGGCGCTGGAGGACGTCGTGGCCGGATCCATTGCCGATTTTCGTTCCACGATTCAAGTATTCCTCAGCTTCGCGGGAGCCGCCATCCTGCTGGCCGCAATCGGGATCTATGGCCTGGTCTCATATTGGGTCAGTCAGAGGACGTTTGAGATCGGCGTGCGGGTGGCGGTTGGCGCCACGCGCCGCCGCATCGTCTCCATGGTCCTGGGCCAGGGTCTGCGCGTAGCGCTATGCGGCACGCTGGT
>Ga0335081_10015746_pt1 | contig 12236 bp, 7 predicted proteins | sample Lox_Sample_35_FD_206713 | JGI IMG/M metagenome (GOLD analysis project Ga0335081, IMG submission 206713) | Soil microbial communities from Loxahatchee National Wildlife Refuge, Florida, United States - Lox_Sample_3.5 | ecosystem: Environmental > Terrestrial > Soil > Wetlands | place: USA: Florida... | reverse complement strand
TAGGAACCCACGTTGGTTTCAGACCGGACCGCTCAGCAGCCTCCCAAAGAAAATCGATAACGCGCGGATCTTTCTCGACTCCTTCCCTCATATTCCGGTACGATTCGACGATTTTAAGCTCGATCGTGGCTTTCGGGAATAACGCTGCTACCTCGGAGATAATCTTTTCCAGTCGTTTCTTCAGCACATCAAGTCCCTCCGTCTTGAAATCACGGAAGAGGATCTTGATCGACGATTTCCCGACACCCCCTTCGAGGACGTATGGGTGAATGTACGGCTCGTACCCCTCCGTCGTTTCCGGCGCCATATCCTTCGGCAATCGGGCGATGATATCCGAAATCACACGAATCGAATTGACCATGATGTTCTTGGCGCTCCCCGGATGAATATCTCTCCCGTGGACCGTGACGATTGCCGTATTGGCACTAAAGGTCTCTTTGTTCAGCTCGCCCGGTGTGTCGCCGTCGACCGTATACGCGAATTGCGCGCCGAACTTCTTCAGGTTGAAGAACTTCGTGCCCGCCCCGACTTCTTCGTCCGGAGTAAATGCAATTTTCACCTCTCCGTGCGGAATTTTTCCATTATTCACAAGGGTCTGGACGGCCGTCATGATAATTGCTAATCCCGCTTTGTCGTCCGCGCCCAGGAGCGTCGTGCCGTCCGTCGTTACAATCGTTTTACCGATGTTGTTGGCGAGCTGGGCATTCTCAGATACCCGGATCACAACGGATTCGTCAGCCGGGAGCGTGATGTCTCCCCCACGGTACTCTTTGATAATCTGCGGTTTCACATGAGCGCCGCTTACTTCCGGCGACGTATCGACGTGGGCAATGAAACCCACAGGGGGTACCTTGCCGAATGCTCTGTCCGATTTGGCGAGGTTGTTCGGAATTGTCGCCGTTACATAGCCGTATTTGTCTATCTGGACGTCAGGAACGCCGAGGTCCTTCAATTCCTTCGCCAACAGATTGAGAAGATTCCATTGTTTTTCGGTGCTTGGATAGCTGGGTGAGTCTTCTACAGATTGGGTATCGATGACGACATATCTGAGGAATTTGTCGAGAACTGTCTCATTCATAGGTCTGCCTTCGGTGAAAGTGTGATTCAAAAGGGATCAAGTTTCAATCAGAAGCGGAGAGACGATATTCAGGGAATGCGATGCGGATGCCATTGCGATTAAGATAGGAAGAAGGAAGAATAAATGCAGGCAAAATCACGTTCATAGTTCTTCGTCTGCTCATTTCTTCTCACTCCTGGGAATCAAGTGCGTGGAGCGTTTGAAGGGATGCCTCTTGTTCGTTCAATCGACCGGAGGATTGAAATCCCAGCCGTCACAAAATACCAATTCAGACCCGCGAACGGTCAAACAAGCGATCAACTCCGAGTTTTTTGTTCCTTGACTTTGCGGTAAGAAAATGTATTTTTCACGAAGGTTGTTGGCCCTTCGATCATTGTACCAGGTAAAACCCATGAAATCCTCACTCTGTGCCCTCGCTGTGATTCTTATTCTGTGCCCCTCAAGAACAAGTGCTCTGCAAATCATTTTTCCGCAACCACTGAGCCCACGTATTGCAAGCTATACGATTTCAGTGACGCTCGACGCGGAAAGGAAAGTGCTGCAAGGGAAAGAAACTCTTCGATGGCGGAATACTTCGAAAGACAGAATCCGTGAACTGCGCTTTCATCTGTACCTGAATGCTTTCAAGAATTCGAAGTCGACCTTTATGACTGAGTCGGGCGGACAACTCCGTGGCGACAGGATGGAAGCCGGGGGATGGGGCTGGATCGACGTCGCTTCTATGAAGGTCCGGGACGGCGAAGAACTGAAATCGAAAATGGAGTTCATTCACCCGGACGACGACAATACGATGGACCAGACCGTGTTCAGAGTTCCGCTTTCGAAGCCCGTCCTCCCCAATCAATTGATCGTGCTCGACATCGATTTTACCGCGAAGCTACCGGCCGTCTTTGCGCGCACTGGCTACAATCAGGACTTTTTCATGGTGGGCCAGTGGTTCCCGAAGATCGGCGTGTACGAGCCGGCCGGCATGCGATACGCAACACAAGGTCAGTGGAATTGCCATCAGTTCCACGCAAACTCAGAATTCTATGCGGACTATGGCGTCTACGACGTGGACATGACCGTCCCGGCCAACTATGTCGTCGGGGCAACCGGCATTCTTGAAAACGAGCGCGTGAATGGAGACAGCACGAAGACCTGTTTCTATCACGCTGAAGACATTCACGACTTCTCCTGGACTGCTTCTCCCCTTTACAAAGTCGTTGAGGATCAATGGAAACACGTCAAGATTCGACTGCTCATTCAGCCCGACCGCCTGAAGGGGAATGCGCAGCGGTACATTCAATCGGTAAAAGCAGCTCTCGCGTTCTTCGATGAACACGTAGGCAAGTATCCGTATCCGAATCTGACCATCGTTGACCCGCAATGGGGGGCATTCGGAGCGGGAGGCATGGAATATCCAACGCTCATCACGGGTGGATCATTCTGGGCAGTACCAGACGGTATACGGTTGGTCGAGGTTGTGACGATCCATGAATTCGGCCATCAGTATTTCTACGGACTTGTCGGGAGTAATGAATTCGAGGAAGCCTGGCTCGACGAAGGGATTACACAGTACTACGAAACCCGGATCATGGATGTAACGTACGGCGTGAAGACATCGGCAGCCGATTTCATGGGGTTCCACGTCGGAGATTTCGAGATCACGCGTTCCGGCTACACAGGTCTCAGTAATCCCAGGATTGCCCCGACGTACGCAAACTCGTGGGATTACAAGGCCGGAGGTTACGGCAGTATGACGTACGACAAGACAGCCACGTTTTTGACAACGCTGCAACGGATGATCGGCGCGGATGTGATGGACGAGGTTATGAAGACGTACTTTGAGCGATGGAAGTTCAAGCACCCCTGTTCGAGGGATTTCATCGCCGTCGTCAATGAAGTTGTGCACAAGCGATTGGGAGACAAGTTCGGAAAAGACATGAATTGGTTCTTCGATCAGGTGCTCTACGGTACCGACGTTTGCGACTACGAACTGAGCAGCATCCGAAACGAACTGGTCTTCGGTACTCGGGGTCTTGTCGATAGCGCGGGGACAAAAATCCACCCTCGCGAACAGTTTAACCCTGAAGAAGGCTCAACCTATCACTCGAGAATCCTTGTTTCGCGGCTGGGGGATGTCCGCATGCCAGTCGACGTGCTCGTGCATTTCGCGGACGGAAAAGAGATACGGGAGCATTGGGATGGACAGGCGCGCTGGAAAGAGTACAATTACACCGGTCATCAGAGGGTCACTTGGGCGAAAGTGGATCCCGACGACGTCCTTGCCATCGACATCAATGTCAACAACAACAGCAAGACTGAAGACCCGATCAGTCAGCCCATTTGGAAGTACACTGTGAAGTTTCTCTTTTGGATGGAGAATGTTCTTCAATATTCTTCGATTTTCTGATAACGAGCTGATTTCTGTCACCGATTTTGAAACCCTACGAACGAATCGACCTATGACTACTCTCAAAGCTCTCTTTTCCGGTGTTCACTCGACCAACAGATCCTACCGTATGGTCGCGCTGCTGTACGCTTTTGACTTGTTGATTGCCGCTATCCTTGCCTACGGCTTTCGGTCCGTTCTCATTGCAACAATCGGCGACTCGATGAGTCTGGAGCATCTTATAAAGGATTTCGATTACACGGTGTACACCGACTATATGTTTAAGTACGGGGGAAGAGTCTCTGCCCTCATTTCCCAAATCTACTGGCTCATGTTCTTTTACCTGCTTCTGAACACGCTGCTTGGGGGTGGGACAATTGCCACACTCAAAGACGGCGCGGAGCGTTTCTCGATGCGCTCATTCTTTGAGAACTGCGGGGCCTACTTCTTCCGGTTTCTTCGCCTGCTCCTGATCTTCGGCGTCATTCTGATCCTTCTCGGTGCCACGCTGAGCGCAGTCTTCGGTGGTGTGTACACTGTTCTCACGCAAGATTCAGTATCTGAGGTCTGGCCGTTCTCCCTGGCCATTATCCTGTTTCTCCTGTTCCTCTTTATCGAAATGCTTGTTGTCCTCATGGCCGATTACGCCAAGGTGGCGACTGTGGCAAACGATGCAACATCGATGCTCAAGATGTCCTGGCAGTCGATCAAATTCGTATTCCGTCATTTTGTTTCCACGGTCGGATTGCAACTCAGCATCCTTGTTTCTGTCCTGGTTGCTGTTATTGTCTATCTCATCCTCGAGGATCAAATTGGCATGGCGACTCCGTTGGCGGTTATCGTCATGTTCTTGGTTCAGCAGGCATCGGTGGGATTCAAAGTGTGGGCGCGGGTCCTGACGTTTGCGGGCGAGTTGGAACTCTTCAAGAAATTTGAAAAGGAAGCCTCCTTGCCCGTCCCGGCACCTGTGGTTCCTGGACCAACGCCAGAGCCCGTCGCGCCACCCGTGATGCCGTCAGCCGCACCCGCAGCGACAGAGTCGGGAAAAAAGAAACGGAAGACGAGGCGCCCTCCACTTCGGAGAACTGCAGTCCGAAGGAAACGAACGTCAAAGAAATCGAAATAAGATCGCTCCGCGGGATGAACTGCGCCGGGAAATTCAGCCCCCGACAAAGAACTGTATGACCGCTCAAGCGAAGCTCGATCATATACCCGCATTCCAACGGGGAGAGAAACCTCGATATCCGTGCCGCCGTAATTCCTTCACGTACTCTTAACAGAGTCAATCATGGCTCGGTTTAAGCTGTTCCTCGAATACGAAGGCACACGATACAGTGGCTGGCAAATTCAGAAGAACGCCCGAACTGTCCAGGGAGAGATCGTCGCCGCGCTTCGAGATATCCTGAAGTCTACCGATTTCGAGTTCTATGGTTCGGGACGCACAGACGCTGGCGTCCACGCTCTCAAGCAGGTTGCACATCTTGAGGCAAAGACGGTCCTGGCCCCTGAAATCCTCAAGTTGAAGCTCAACGACTTCCTTCCGGCGGATATTAACATCCTTGAAATCGAAAAAGCGGCGAAAGATTTCCACGCCCGTCACGATGCGGTCTCACGCAGCTATCTTTATCAAATATCCCGGCGACGCACCGCTTTCGGCAAGCGCTTCGTTTGGTGGGTAAAAGACGAGCTGAATTTCAGCAGGATGTTGGAAGGATCGAAACTGTTTGTAGGCAAGAAAGACTTTCGGTCGTTTACTGCCGACGATCCGGAAGAGAAATCGACGAAAGTTGAAGTCGAACAGGTTCAATTGAGCGAAGCAGGGAGCTTGATTCTCGTGAGGATCGTGGGTTCGCACTTCATTTGGAAGATGGTGCGACAAATCGTTGGAGTGTTGGTGGAGGTTGGCCGGGGGAAGCTCGATACCGACGATATTCAACAAATGTTGCGTGAAGAATCTGAAACCCCTTCGAGACTGACCGCACCTCCTTCAGGCCTGTTCCTCGAGGCGGTTCTCTATAAGACCGATAAACCGCTGGTGGACCCTTGTCCCGTGTTATTCATAGAATCTGAGGGGAGGCAAAGAACTCACAATCTGTAAAGGATTGACCCATGAAACTCTCATTCGTGGGCTGGGGAATGGTTTTTTGTGTTTTCTGCTTTAACACTTCCAAAAGTCAAATCTCGAGCTTTCCTTACGTCGAGCACTTCGATTCGGTGATCGCTCCTGCACTTCCTTCTGGCTGGACTTCGACGACCAACCGATTGTCGACCGGAGATTTCATCAGCAGCGCGTCGAGCCCTCACTCTACACCCCAGTGTCTGTATTCTCAGAATTCCACTATTTCCCAATCGATCGTCTCCCCGGCGTTCGATTTCACAAATCGAACGCCCGACAAGCTGCAGTTCTACATCTCTCGATCGACGACACACACCTCAGGGCTACTCATCGAAGCCTCCGTGGACGGCGGGATGACATTTCCAATCGCGCTTAGCGATACAATCAAGAACCCTGGCAACACTGAATATGTGCTCACATCGCTTGCATTGGCCGCCTCACTTGTAAATCAAAATAGAGTCAAAATACGATGGCGCATCATTGGCGGCACAGGAGGTACAACTGGCACATTTCGACTCGACGATGTGACATTGACCTCGCTCATATCGTATGATCTTGCGGCTGCCGGACTTCTTGTTCAGCCGACGGCGGCCACATCAAGAGACTCACTCACGATAGCTGCCAAAGCCAAGAATTTCGGGATTCAAAGCGCTACCAATTACACCGTGGATTTCTTCTGCGACGAGAACAACAACTCGATCCTCGAACCAAGCGAACGATTCGCATCTGTGGCCGGTATTCCGATCGCGCCCTCTGACTCTGCAACGATTATTGCAGGTCACTCTCCGTTGAAGGCGGGAGATTACAAATTCTTTTCAGTCGTATCGTTTTCAGGAGACGAAGCTGCAGCAAACGACACCGCTTCGACTCTGGTATCAGTGGGATATCCGAAAGGAAGCGTGCTGGTAAACGAATTCATGTACGCTCCGGCTGGAGACGAGCCGGAGTGGGTCGAATTGCTGAATTGTTCAAACGATTCTGTCAACCTCAGGAATTGGCGCATTTCCGACAACAACGTTATGTCAAAATCCGTCATCGCTTCTTCGAATCTGGTTCTTCCTCCGGAAGGATTTTGCATTGTCGCAAAGGATGCAAGCTTTGCATCCTATCACCCGTCCGTCTCCTGTCCTGTGCTCGTGGCAAGCTTTTCTGCACTGAACAACACGACGCCGGATGCGGTCGTCATTTACGAACAGAGATTGATCTCCATGGACAGCGTATCGTATTCGCCGAATTGGGGGGGACAGGGTGGAAAATCCCTCGAGCGCATCGATGTGGATCAGGCATCCGTAGATCCGAAGAATTGGGGGACTTCACTGGATTCCGGCGGATGCACTCCGGGGAAAGCAAACAGCATCGTCCGTCTCGAGCACGACCTCTCGGTCGGCCCTTGTTGGCAAACGCATAGCGAATCCAATGCGGGTTTGACATCCGTGATCAATTGTACAGTGCAAAATCTTGGAAAAGGGCCTGTCTCTCTCTATGACGTCAAATTCTATTCCGATTCAGACCGGAATGGCGCAGGCGATTCCGATGAACTGATTACCACAATAACTTCTTCCGGCCCCCTGAACCAGTCGGATTCTACTCATGTTTCTTGTGATTGGCCATCGATTCCGCAAGGTGAATCAGTCGTTCTCGCTGTCGTGGTGTATCCCCTGGACGAACGGCCCGGCAACAACTGTTCCTCGGGGACCTTCAGCACTTGCTACTCCGCCCGGTGCGTCGTCGTCAACGAAATCATGTTCGATCCGTTGGCCAATCAGAATGAATGGATTGAGCTGTACAATCGGGGAAGTTACGTCGTAGACCTCAGAAACTGGAAATTCAAGGATCGCCCAACCGCTTCCGGAAATGTGAATTCCTTCTCGATTGCATCCCAACCAATTCTTCTCCGTCACGGTGAGTTCGCCATCCTGGCCGCTGATTCCACCATCTTCTCCCTCTATCCCGACCTCACCCGTCCAACGGCCGGGTGTCATGTCATCGTACTCAACGTGTCCGGCGGATTCAGTCTCGGCAATGATGGCGACGACATCATCCTGACAGACCTTACAGGCACCACCATCGATAGCGTGTCATACTCTCCTCGCTGGCACCGTCCCGATGTGACCGACACAAAAGGTCGTTCCCTTGAGAAAATCAACCCGGATCTCGATTCAAATTCCCCTTACAATTGGACAACGTGCGTACTTTCATCGGGGGGTACGCCAGGCAAGTCCAACAGCACTTACACCTCGGTTCCTCAGAGGGTTTCTAACCTCACGTTTTCACCTAATCCGTTTTCGCCAGATGGAGACGGACACGAGGACTTTTGTCTCGTACAGTACCACCTCCCGCTGACGACTGCTCACATCCAGATCAAGATTTTCGACATCAAGGGGAGACTGGTCAGGACGCTGGCGAATTCACAGATCAGCGCCTCATCAGGAGAAATCGTGTGGGATGGAATGAATGAGTATCGTCAGCGAGTTCGTATCGGACCTTATATCGTGCTGATCCAGGCAACGGACCCGAACGGGAATGCCTTGACGGTGCTCAAGGGAGTAGTCGTCGTTGCGGCGAAAATGTGAACTGGGATGAAGACAAATAGGCGACAGTGTGTACCTGAAGGCGGTTTGCCCTGCGACAAGGCTACACTACGGCACACCACGGCCTCACACGCAATGGCAGCGAGGTCGCGGTGGATGTCTTTTGGAGAATCTTAAATGTAGAAGGGTGTAAAGCGAATTGGCCCGTCAGTTCAAACCTTGTTTCCAACGCGTCGGGACCAAGAAATCGTCCGCGTTTGACCTAGACGTATTGCGCGTCTTGAGTCTTCTTCTCCTCTGCACCATCCGGCATTTCTTCTCCGATCTTGCGATACAGAGAAGACAAGCTTATTCCCAGAAGTTTTGCAACGTCGCGCTTGTCTTCGCCGTGCTCCTTCAATGCCTCGGTGATGACGATTCGCTCGTACTCGTGAACCGCATCTTTGAGAGTGAGGCTACCCGTAACCGCTTTGTTCGTGATCGAAGATAATACCTGTTCTGTCATTGATTCCTCCCGCTTGGTTTTATGGATTGAAACCCGACAGATCATTCTTGACAACGAACGTGCCAGATCATTTCAAAGTGTCACCCCAAAATCTGAAGTGAATTGCCGGTTTCTTGCCTAAATCGTGGAATCCCATTCCTAATGGTGAGAATGCGATAACTCGGATTCTCAGATATCAGAAAGAGTTTTGAGTTTTCGACCCAAAAACGAAGAGAAACGACCATTTCGCGTGCTTTGGAGGGACTTCAGGGCTTGGTCTGTTCAAGACTGGGGAACTTCGATGGCAAGCTCTTCAATCTTGCGATACAGTGACGAGAGGCTCACGCCCAGGCTGCGTGCGACTTCTTCTTTATTCTGATTGTGTTTTGTCAACGCCTGTTGAATGAACTGACGCTCGAAGTTCTTCACGGCATCTTTCAGGGTCTGCTGTCCGTAGGGAATGATTGGCTCGTTGCTTGGTGAGGCGGGCATCATGTATTCGGGAAGGTGCTCCAGTGCTATGAAATCACCGTCGCAGAAGATAACGGCTCGTTCTATGACATTTTCAAGTTCCCGGATTTCTCCTTTCCATTGGTATCGCATGAAGGCATTCATCACTTCGTTCGTGAACCCCTTAATCTGTCGTCCCATTTGCTGTTTGTAGACATCAAGGAAGTGGTTCGCAAGGATCGGGATATCTTCACGGCGCTCTGCAAGCGACGGAAGGGCTATTTCAATCACATTGAGACGATAGAACAGATCCTCCCTGAAGTTCCCTTTCTCGACCTCCTGGCGTAGATTACGATTCGTGGCGGCCAGAATCCGGACGTCGATGCTGATTGAATCTGTGGTGCCCACCGCTGTGATTTCTTTTTGTTCGATGGCTCTGAGGAGTTTTACCTGAAGGTGCAGCGGTATTTCGCTCACTTCATCCAAAAAAACCGTCCCGCCATCTGCCACCTTCATGAGTCCATCCTTGTCGACTGTTGCGCCCGTGAAGGATCCTTTTTTGTGGCCAAACAGCTCACTCTCGAACAGCGTGTCGACGATTGCCCCACAGTTGATGGCAACGAATCGTTTTTCCTTCCGTGGACTGTTATAGTGGATCGCTTTTGCAACGAGTTCCTTTCCTGTACCACTCTTCCCTGTAATCAGCACCGTTCCTTCGCTTGTCGAGACCTTCTTGATTATCTCAAACACACGTTTCATGCTCGAGCTCTGGCCGATGATGTTCTCAAAATCGTATGTTCGGTTAAGCTCCTGGCGAAGCAGCGAGTTTTCAATCGACAGGGCCCGGTACTCGAGCAGTTTTTTGACACGATGGAGAAGGTCGTCAAAATTGATCGGCTTTAGAACGTAGTCGGCTGCCCCTTTTCGGAGGGCATCGACGGCAGTCTCAATCGATCCAAAAGCTGTGATGACGACAACGAGAGTCTCGGGAGAACCCTGGCGAATGCGCTCGAGCAATTCGACACCCCGCATCTCGGGCATTTCAATATCGGTCACGACCACATCGTACGGCTGCTCCTGCTGTTTACGCAAGGCCTCTTTGCCGTTCGGCGCTTCATCAACCACGAACCCCTCTTTTTTGAGGATGAACGAAAGCGACTCCCGTATGATCTGTTCGTCGTCAACCACCAGAACACGTTGTGGCATTTATCCTCCTGAAAGCGGAAATGTGATCGTAAATTTTGTTCCTTTGCCCACGGCGCTTTCAACGCTGACATCACCGCCAAAGGTCCTGATGATCCCGTAACTGACCCAGAGTCCCAGACCGGTTCCTCTCCCTACTTCTTTCGTCGTGAAGAATGGCTCAAAGATTTTTTCGCGGTCATCTTCCGGGATTCCTTTTCCGTTGTCGCGAACCTCTACTCGAACGGCATTGTCCCGTTCAAACGAACGGAGCACTATTTTCCCTGGTTTCCCGTCGAGGGAATCAATGGCATTGATCAAGAGATTGATAAAGACTTGTGTCAATTGGTCGGGTACAGAATGAATCTTGGGAAGTTCTTCCGCCAAATCAAGCACGAATTCTATATTCTTGACGCGCTTGCCGTACTGAACAATATTGTAAGCGTCCTGAATGACTTTGTTGACCTCCGTTTCTTTGGCAATATTTGCAGACGGGCGCGAAAAATCCACCAGGTTTCGAATGATCTTCGTGATCCGAACAACCTGATTATTGATCAATCCAAGCTTTTCCTTTGCAAAATCATCCTGCAATGTACGTTCGATAACCTGTACGAGCGAGGATATGGCTGTGAGGGGGTTGCCGACTTCGTGAGCCAATCCGGCTGCAAGTGTGCCGATACTCTCCATTTTCTGCGATCGTACGAGCTGCTGTTCCAGCGACTTTTGTTCGGTGATATCCCGATGTGCCCCAAGAAACCCCAGCACACTTCCTTCTGCGTCCACGATCGGGGAAATCACAAGCTCCGTATGGAACGGCAAGCCATCCTTCCGGAGGTTCTCTACCTGACCAACCCAAACTTTCCCCGACAAAATCTTGCTCCACACCTGCGCCCAGAATTCCTTCGAGTGCTTGCCACTGCGAAGGATCTTTGGATTATTGCCGATCAGTTCCTCCTTCGTATATCCGCTTGCCGTCTCGAACGCCGGATTCACATAGACCATCCTTCCTCCCGCGTCGGTAATTTGAATCGGATTGATGGTATGTTGAATAACATTTGAGAACCTGAGAAAATCCAGCTCCATTTTTTTCTGTTCCGTGATATCCCTGGAGACCACCACAACATAGGACTTGCCGTTCGTGTTCATAACTTTCATATCCACTGAAACATCCATGAGCGACCCATCCAGTTTCTTGAACTGCGCGTCGAACGGTGAAGCCTGCGTTATGTCTTTGAAGCTCTTCTCAAAAATTGGAATTGAACTCTCCGCCACGATTTCGTAGAGAAATGCTTTGGGAACATTATTCGAATCGTACCCCAGCGCGATGGACGCGGCCAGGTTATGATCAATGACCGTCTCTTCCTCGTCGAGAATGAAAACCATTTCAGGGAGGAGGTCGAATACTCGTCCATATTGAGAGAATTTTCCCACTTTTGCGGTCCGGAGGACGAAGGTAAGTTACGCCAACTTGTCCAGATTGGCAAGCTCTGTCTTTCGCACTCATTCCTCTACCGGGCCTTGAAATTGATGAAGTGGTGTGAACGTTCGATAGAAATGCTATTGTCCAGACAAAAAAAAGGCGTGTCATCTCGGCACGCCTTCCTTGGATAGAACAATGTGAAGCAACAGACCGGCTCAAATAGTCCGCATCCTCCACAAGCGCATGTTCTCTTCAAGATTTCTTTGATTTTCCTTGAGTCCTTTTGTCATTTCCTCAATATTCTGACGGAGGATTTCCATGTCCGGTCCGGGATCTGAAAGCTCGATCCGGTACTCTTCATCGTTCCAATGGGGGAACTCGAATATCTTCCCTTTGAACCAAGGCATCAAAAACTCTTCACCATCCGGACTTCGATGCCGGAAGATATCAAACACTGGTCCTTCCTGATCTTGCGATATTTCAAGCGTTAAGGTCTTGTGGGCATCTTTTCGAAGCACTTCGACGTCGACCTTGTCACCGTCGTCGTAATTCGACAGAGCCTTTGAAACGTCTTCCATGTCGTCGATGGTCCGTTTCCCGA
>Ga0335081_10015745_pt1 | contig 12236 bp, 7 predicted proteins | sample Lox_Sample_35_FD_206713 | JGI IMG/M metagenome (GOLD analysis project Ga0335081, IMG submission 206713) | Soil microbial communities from Loxahatchee National Wildlife Refuge, Florida, United States - Lox_Sample_3.5 | ecosystem: Environmental > Terrestrial > Soil > Wetlands | place: USA: Florida... | reverse complement strand
ACGGCGGACGCGGCTTTTTGACTTCGTATCGTGGGCGAATGGGGCGCCCACCCGAAAACCGGGTATTCTAGTTTGCGCGATGAAGATTCTGATCTCAGGAGCGGGCATCGCCGGACCAACCCTCGCCTATTGGCTCGCGCACTACGGCTTCGAGCCGACGATCGTCGAGAAATCGCCCCAGTTGCGCACTGGCGGATACGTTATCGACTTCTGGGGAGCCGGCTACGATATTGCCGATCGCATGGGGCTGATTCCCGAGCTCCTTCAGAAGGGATATCGGGCGCAGGAAGCCAGAGCTGTCAATAGCCGCGGGAAAAAGATCGCGAGCTTCCCCATGAAGTCATTCGCGCGCGCTCTGCAGGACCGCTATTTCAATCTTGCCCGCGGAGATCTTGCGGCTGCCATCTATTGCAAGGTCGCAAGCAAGGTCGAAACAATCTTTGGTGATGCGGTCCGTGCCGTCGAGCAATCCGAGAATGCGGTGCGCGTCTCGTTCGAGAAGTCGCCGCCGCGGGAGTTCGATCTCGTTATCGGCGCAGACGGGCTTCATTCGCGAGTCCGTGAGATCGTCTTTGGCCCCGAGCAGCGATTCGAAAACTATCTCGGGTATAAAGCCGCGGCATTTGGCGTGGACGGATACCGCCCGCGAGACGAACTGGTCTACGTGATGCACACCGAGGTCGGACAGCAGATCAGCCGGTTTGCCATGCATGACGACCGCACGATGTTTCTACTTACTTTCGCAGATGCTTCGCCTGAAATTCCTGCGAGCCTCGAAGGCCAGAAGGCGCTCCTGAAGGCTCGTTTCGTCGATACCGGTTGGGAGTGGCCGAAGATTATGGAAACTCTCGACAGTGTCAGCGAGTTGTATTTCGACCGCGTGAGCCAGATTCGTATGGATCCCTCGCGCGGCCTCTGGACGCAGGGTCGCGTGAGCTTGATCGGCGACGCCGCGTTTTGCCTCTCGCTGCTGGCCGGCCAAGGAGCCGCTCTCGCGATGGTGTCGGCGTACATTGTTGCCGGAGAACTTCACCGCGCCAACGGAGATTACCGGCCAGCCTTTGCCCGCTATCAGGAATTGTTTGCTCCGTTTATAGAGATGAAGCAGAAGGCGGCGCTGCGTTTAGCCGGATTCTTCGCGCCAAAATCAAAGCTTGCTCTCTTTGCGCGCAACCAGATCATGAATCTTATGAGGCTTCCCTTCGCCGCCGAGCTTGCAATGGGCCGCGATATGGTGGATAAAATCGCAATCCCCGATTACTGATTCCGGCATCCATCTATCAATTGTTCTTTGGGCTCAGCAGTTCGTATTGGAGCGTTGTTCACTGGGAGCGTTCATGGATTCAACCATCGAGATTCAGGGCCAGCACCTCAAACTCTCGAATCTGCAGAAGGTGCTGTACCCCGCGACAGGGTTCACCAAGCAGGATGTGATCGATTATTACGTGCGGATCGCGCCTGCGATTCTGCCGCATCTCGAAGGACGGGCCCTCACCCGCAAGCGCTATCCCGACGGAGTCGATGGCGAACCGTTCTTTGAGAAGAACGCGCCGATGCACAAGCCGGACTGGGTCAAGACCGCCGGGATCTGGAGCGAGGGCGGGCACCGGACCGTCCACTACATTCTGGCGAACGATCTGGCGACGCTCGTATGGCTGGCAAATCTGGCCGCACTGGAACTCCATCCCTCGTTGGCGATGGCGAAAGACATCAAATGCCCGACCGAGATGGTGTTCGACCTCGATCCCGGACCGCCGGCGAATATCGTGCAGTGTTGTCAGGTTGCCGTTTGGCTGCGCGAAATCTTCGAGCATTTCGGCCTGCAGAGTTTCCCGAAAACCTCCGGGTCAAAGGGAATGCAGATTTACGTCCCGCTCAACACGCCCACTACATTCGACGCGACCAAAATGTTCTCGCACGCGCTCGCGCAACTGCTGGAGCAGGAGCATCGCGATCTCGTCGTGTCGGATATGAAGAAGGCGATCCGCACCAACAAAGTGTTTGTCGATTGGAGCCAGAATGACGAACACAAAACGACCATTGCCGTTTACTCTTTGCGCGCACGGGAGCATCCGACCGTTTCAACGCCCATCACATGGGACGAGGTCCAGCGCACGCTGAAGAAAAAAGATGCCGGGCTGCTCGTCTTCGAATCGAAGCAGACCATCGCGCGCTTCGAAAAAATGGGCGATCTCTTCGAACCAGTGCTGCACTTGAAGCAGAAACTGCCGGATCTGAAAGCGGCGGAGGTGGTGCAAGTCGGGCACGCACCGGTCGAGTTGGCAGCCCAGGCCGATGATGGCGATCATCATGGCCGGAAAACGCGTCCGGCAAAATCCGCAAAGAAGGCCAAGCCAGGCAAAAAGCGCAGCAAGGTATAATCGCCATCGATATTGCCATCGCGGCAGCGGGCGATTTCCGATCATGGCGCAACTCTTTGCCGGAACCTCTGGATGGGCCTATCCGAGCTGGAAGCCCGCGTTTTATCCCGAGAAACTCGCGCAAAAGAAATTCCTGTCGTATTACTCCACCCAGCTGAACACGGTGGAAGTGAACTTCACCTTCCGGCAGCTCGTGAAAGAAACCACGATCCAGAATTGGATGCAGGATACTCCCGCCGACTTCCGCTTCGGCGTCAAAGCTCACCAGGTAATCACGCACATCAAGCGATTGAAGGGAACGGAGGATTTCCTGACGCGATTTCTGGCAACGATTGAGCCGCTGGCGGCAGCAGGGAAGCTCGGTCCAGTGCTGTTTCAGCTTCCGCCGAATCTGAAGATGGATTCGACGCTGCTGAAAGATTTTCTCTCTTTTCTGCCGCGCACGGCTCCGGCAGCCTTCGAGTTTCGTCACGCCTCGTGGTTCTCCGATGAAACGTGGGATTTGCTCAAGGCAAAGAATGTCGCCCTCTGCGTGGCCGAGACAGAGACGATGACGACTCCCGACGTCGTCACCGCAAATTTCGCGTACTACCGCTACCGCAAGCCGACGTACACAGGCGAAGAGCGGCATTCGATGATCGATCGTCTCGGCCAGCACCTCGCCGAAGGCCGCAACGCCTTCGCGTATTTCAAGCACGAAGAAACTCCAGATGGAGCCTTGTACGCTGTCGAGGTGCTGCGCGAGGTGGAGGGATCAAAGTAATGCGGCGCCTCTTGGCAATGGCAGTCGCGCTTCTCTTCGCCGCTTCGATCGCGTGCGCGCAAAATTCTCTCCTGCGGACGGTGCACGTTTTCGTCGCGCTGGCTGACAACCAGCATCAGGGGATCGTTCCAGTCGCGGCCATCCTCGGCAACGGAGAAGATTCGGAACACAATCTCTATTGGGGATCTGCGTACGGTGTGAAAACATTTTTCACCCACTCGGCTGAATGGGAGCCCATCCGCTGCGGCGACAAGCCAAAAAGAGAAATTCTGGAGCGCTGCATCTTCAAATACCGGGCAGCGAACGTCTATCTAGTCGCGGACGCCTATCGCGGGCTTGAGATCCGGCAGGCGATTCTCGATTTTCTGGATTCTGCTGCAGGTGATGGCACGGACTACGTGAGCGTCGCCTCTCCTTCGGGAACGATTAAACTGCCGATCCGCGGCGGCGCGAATCTTGTGTCGTACGTCGGCCATGACGGCCTCATGGATTTTCAGCTTTCTCGTTTTCCGCGCCAGAAAAAGCAGGACCATCGCGATGCCATCATCCTGGCGTGCGCGAGCAAGCAATTCTTTGCCGAGCCGCTGCGAGCCTCAGGAGCATATCCGCTGATTTGGGCAACCGGCCTGATGGCGCCCGAAGCTTACACGCTCAAAAGCGCGCTCGACGGATGGATCGCCGGAGAAAGCAACGATCAGATTCGCGATCGCGCTGCCGGAGCCTACGACAAATATCAGAAATGCGGCCTTCGCGCCGCGCACCGTCTGCTGACCAGCGGCTGGTGAACTTCACGCGCGTTGCCGATTCATTGCATCCACCTCGTCACTTTTGCGAGCGTCCGATAACGCGCATACTTGGAACGCGTCCTAAATAGATTGTCATCCCGACCGTAGCTTGCCGATCCCGGAGGGACGGCAAGCGAGGCGGAGGGACCTTTTGTTTGTGAACTGAAGTTTCCACATGCCCTCTGAACCCAACGCGCGCGTGCTGGCCGGATTTCTCGATTACCTGCGAATCGAGAAGGGACTCGCCCGCCTGTCCCTCACGGCCTACACGACCGATATCTCGCAATTCGCCGAATTTCTGGAGAAGAAGAAGCGCCTGCTTCTGACGGCGCGCCGAAACGATGTCCGCGAATTCCTGCAGCAGTTGTTCTCGCATCAGGTGGACGGACGCAGTGTCGGTCGCAAGCTCTCGGCGCTACGCCATCTCTATCGATATCTTCTGCTCGACAAGCGCATTGATCTCGACCCAACGCTCAATATCGAATCGCCACGGCAGTGGAAGGTTCTGCCGAAATCCCTCGCCCGCGATGAGGTGGAGGCCACGCTCGCGTCCCGCACCGTGTCAGCCGAGCAGGCTCGCGGTTCGAAAGATGCGGCGCTGGCGCTCCGTGATCGCGCGATGCTTGAACTGCTGTACGCAGGCGCGCTGCGCGTTTCCGAACTCGTCACGGCCGCCATGGAAGATCTGAAACTCGAATCGGGCTACATGCTCGTGCGCGGCAAGGGAGATAAAGAAAGAATCGTCCCGCTTGGAAAACCAGCGCAGGATGCGTTGACGGCGTATTTGAGAAGTGCGCGCCCGGTGCTGTCTATATCGCGAAGCCGAACGATTGCGAAGAATACAGAGGGCGCGACGTTCAGGAATTCGCCCTTGCTCTTCATCGCCCGCGGCGGGCGCAAACTGACGCGGCAGCGCGTATGGCAGATGGTAGGGGAGGCCTCGGCAGCATCGGGACGCCACGCTTCTCCCCACATGTTACGGCACTCCTGCGCCACGCACATGGTCGAAAACGGAGCCGATCTGCGAACTGTCCAGACGATTCTCGGTCACTCCGATATTTCGACGACGCAGGTGTATACGCATCTGGCTCTCGACCGCCTGAGAAGCGTGTACCAGAAACATCATCCAAGGGCAAAAAGAAGTTGTTGAATGAAACATGCATTTTGTAATTGGGTAATTGTGTAATTTGGTAATCTGAGATCAAAATCGGCCACGAAAGGTTCTTAAATTACCAAATTACAAAATTCAAGAATCGGATCCATGACCGAAAAGTCCATCGTCGCCCGTGCCCTAGCTGATTTCCTCCGCCATCTGCGCGAGCGCAACGCTTCGCCGCATACGATCAAGGCTTACAGCACCGATCTGACGAACTTTGCAGCTTATGCCGGATCGTGCGATTGGAAACAGATCGATCACATCGCAATTCGCGGATTCCTTTCCCAACTCTACGAAAAAGGTCTAAGTAAAACCTCCGTCGCGCGATCTCTCGCGGCCGTGCGATCGCTATACAAATGGCTGGCTCGGGAAGGAGTCGTCGAGCAGAATCCGGCCAAACTTGTGGCGACGCCGAAGCTGCCCAAGAAACTGCCACGCGTTCCGACCATCGAAGAGATGAACTCCGTTCTCGACGGACAAATGCCCGAGGCCGCGGCTTTTCCTGAGCGCGATCGCCTGATGCTCGAATTGCTGTACGGCTGCGGCATCCGCAATTCAGAACTGACCGGGATTAACGTGGACGATATCCGCCTCTCCGCCGAAGCGATTCTGATTCGCGGAAAAGGGAAGAAAGAGCGCTACGTGCCCTTTGGGGATTCGGTGAAGATCGCGCTGCAAGCCTATCTTCCCGCACGGCAGGCCACACTCAGCGAGACGCATAAGAACACCCCGGCGCTGCTGATCAACCGCCGTGGTGGCAGGCTCACAACGCGAAGTGTTGGCCGCATCATCAAGCGAATCGCGGTCGCAAAAGGACTCTCACCCGACGTGCATCCACATACGTTGCGGCATGCCTTCGGTACGCACATGCTCGAAGAAGGAGCAGACCTGCGCGCGATCCAGGAATTGCTTGGTCACGAGCGCCTGGCCACGACGCAGCGCTACACGCAGCTTTCGATGAAACACGTGCTCGAAGTCTACGACTCCACCCACCCGCGGGCGAAATAGAACAAATGGTAATTATTGAATGAAGAAACAGATTTTGTAATTGGGTAATTTCGTAATCGGGTAATTTGAAAACCTTCGTGGCGGGTTTTCTTAAATTACCCGATTACAAAATTACCCAATTACCCAATTACCAAATCCGCGTTACCTCCGTAATTTTGGCCCTCCAGATCGCTCATCCAAAATAGTAGAACGTCGTCCTGGGGCTCAAAAAACGAGTCCTTGGATGCAGTACCTCTGCCCCTGGAGGCACTGTGAGTGTGAGGAAGATCAATCCGGAGCTCTGGCTGCTGCTGTTTCTGGTCGTTATTGCTGCGCTGCTGAATTTCCTGGTCGCATCGCAGCAGATGGCTCTCGTCTTCTACTTCCTGCCCACGCTTTATTCCGCGTATCACTTCGGGCGGCGCCACGCGACACTAACCGCAGTTGCGAGCATTGTGCTGGTTGCGCTGCTCATTTTCGCGAATCCGGCAATGTTCGCCAAAAAAGTCGATCTCCCATTCGCGCGCTGGCTCGATCTCGCGGTATGGGGCGGCACGCTGATGATCGCGGGCTATACCACGGGAACACTCTACGAGCGAAATCAGAAGACGCTTCGCGAGATGGCTGACGGATACGAGGGCATGCTGGTGATCCTCCAGAATTTCCTGGCGAATCAGAAGTTCAGCAACACGCACGCTTACCGCATCTCGATGTGCGCGACTGAAATTGCCGAAGCTGCCGGTCTCGACTCGGGGACCGTGGAAGACGTCCGCACAGCGGCCCTGTTGTTCAATATGAAGGAATTGGGAATTGCGAACGACGTACTCTGCAAAGCCGCGCAGGTTTCGGAAGAAGACCTGCGCCGTGGCACCTCTCGCGCGAAGCAAGACTCGCAAAAGCTCAGTCAGTTTGCGGGTTCGTTGACGCGCGCAATTCCAATTTTCCTTACTGAGCGCCAATTGCGGCAGAATGGCGGAAAGACGATAGACGCCTCGCTCGAAGTGCAGGTGCTCGCGCTGGCTGATGAATACGAAAGCCTGATCAGCGGCGAGCGTGGCACGAAAATGTCACCTGCTCAAGCCGGAGAAGAATTGCTGAAGCGTGCAGGCAGCCGCTACGACTCTCTTATTCTGAATGGATTCAGCAAGGCCTTCGGCGGCCAGGCCGCGGGTGCAGGAGCCTAGACGCAATTCCTCACCACGGAATTACAGAGTCACCGTAGTGAACTAGAAAGCACTTCTTAAATCTCCCGTGACTCGGCGTCTCCGTGGTGGGCTAATCTTTCTTTCGTATCTCGTTCCACATTTCGACGACTTTCGACTTCAAGTCTGCCGTGATCTTTTCGTACGCCGCTTCGGACGCCTCCGATTCAGGTGGCGGAAGAATCGGATCGCCGATCTTCATTCGAAGCGGAGCGAATTTCTGGAAGCTTTTATTTCGCGGCCACGCTTCATAGAAGCCGTCGATCGCCACCGGGACAATCGGCACCTGCATGTGAATCGAGAGGATCGCTGCGCCCTTCTTGAAAATCTTCGGAGTACCGTCAATCGAGCGTTCGCCTTCCGGATAAAGAATCAGCACACCCCCGTTGCGCAGCCCAAACGCGCCCGCGCGCATCGCCGGGACGAGGTTCGCATCCGGATCGACAACAATCACTTTGATCGAGCGGGCCAGGCGGCGCATGAATCCTTCGCCAAAAATTTCGCTGGTGCCCACGGCGAACGTTCGCATAAAGACGTCCTGAGGCACAACGCCAGCCATGATTAGCGGATCGAGAAAGCTCTGGTGATTCGACGAAATGATGTAAGCGCCGCTTGGCGGAAGCTTTTCGAGGCCGCCCACCTGCAGATCGAAGCGGTCGCGCGCAATCATCTGGATGAATCGCGAAATCACATACCAGAACGTGTCATTCAGCTTGCTCGGATGTGCGAGCCTGAGCACGTCTGGATCGTCGGGCATCTCGGAGAGAATCGCCGTCCATCCGGCGAACACTGGGCGCGTGCCCGGGCCACCCGCTCCTGTCGCCGCGCTCTGCAGAACGGCATCAATCAAGTCGCGGACTGTGTAGATTTCTGCGAGCTGAGATTCTTCGAGGTTGCCGCCGAGCTCTTCTTCGAGTCGGCTGAGGACTTCCACGCGTTGCATCGAATCGAGCCCAAGATCGAGTTCCAGATTCAGCGTGGGCCGCATCTGCTGCGGAGCGGAACTCGAAGCGTCTCGGAGGATCTTGAGTCCGCGCTGAACATCGGGCTTGTCAAGCCACGCGGTCTCGTCATCACTAAGAGGCTTCTCCGCCGGAACGTCCGAATCGTCAGCGAGCTTCTTTCCCTGATTCGCCCGGACACGCTTCTCGACCTCGAAGCGCTTGATTTTGCGCGTCGTGGTGCGCGGCAGGTCGTCCTGCCAGATTTCGTAGGTGCTGATGCGCTTGGTCGAAGCGATTTGCGGCGATAGGCCTTCGATATCGAACCGGATGACTTCCTTCGCGTTTACGACTTTTCGCTGCCGCAGAACATCAAAATTCGGAACGATCACCGCATGCAGGCGATCGCGTCCTTCGCCGGGCTTTCCTTCCAGTCCCATTACCGCAATTTCCTTGATGAACGGGGACTTGAGATAGTGCGCTTCGATCTCTTCCGGATACACATTCTTGCCGTTGCTGAGAACGATGACTTCTTTCTTGCGGCCCGTCAAAAACAGGTGGCCGTGCGAATCGAAGTATCCGAGATCGCCGGTAAGAAACCATCCGTCGCGCAACACGGCGGAGGTCGCGTCAGGACGATTCCAATATCCTTTCATCACCACCGCGCCGCGCAGGGCGACTTCGCCGACCGCCGGGCCTTCTTCCTGCGGTTGCGGATCGACGATCTTAGCCTCAACTCCCTTGAGCGCTTTGCCGACCGATCCAATTTCATTGTCGTTGGGCGAGTTGGCGAAAACGGCGGCCGTAGTCTCGGTCAGCCCGTACGCCTGGAGGATGTCGATGCCGAGATCGCGGAAAGCGCGCGCAATCTCTGGGTCGAAGCGCGATCCGCCGGTCACGAGGTAGCGCATCTTCGGCCCAAGCGTGGCGTGAACTTTGCGGAAGAAGAGATGCCCTGCATTGATTCCAACCTTGCGCAGCGTGCGATTGACGGCGACCATTGCGCCGAAAATCCTTTGCGTGGCGCGGCCGCGCTTGGCGATCTCCTGCATCAGTTTTTCGTGGATCAGATAGAAGAATTGCGGAACGACCGCGAACGCCGTGATGTTGCGCTCGCTCAAAGCACGCAGCAGTTCCGTCGTATTCAGAGTCTCGAGATAGACGACGCGCGAGCCTTTCACCAGCGGCAGCAGAAGGTTCGCCATTTGCGCCAGCACATGAAACAGCGGCAGCACGCCGAGCAGCGCATCATCAGGGCCGAGATCCACCCAATTGAAGACGGCTTCAACCTCGCCTAGAAAGTTGGAGTGGGTGAGCATCACTCCTTTCGGGTCAGCCGTGGTGCCCGAAGTGTAGAGCAGCGACGCAAGATCGTCATCCTTCGCCGCAATGGGCTTGAAGTTGCCCGGACCTGCGGCGAAGATCTCTGGTAATTGTCCCAGCCACTGATCTTTTGACGAATGATCAGAAGAGCCCTCGCCGGACGACTGAGCCATCCGCTCTGGGTCCATCAGTACCATGCCCAGTTTCAGTTCACCAGCCGCTGGACGCATTACCGGCAGATGCCTGGCATCGCAGAAGACAGCCGACGTGCCGCTGTCTTTCAGGAGCTTTGTGACCTGATCGGAGTGCAGAGCGGTATCGAGCGGCACTACCGCGCAGCCCGATGCAATGATCCCCAGGTAGCATGCGACCCACCGTGGATGGTTATCGGCCAAGATGGCCAGCCGCGATCCGCTAGAGAAATTCTTCTCTGCGACCCATCGGCCAACGGACTCGGCCATGCGATGCAGTTCGCCGTACGTGCATTTTTCGATCTGATCGTGACGCTGCAGCTCGAGCGCGAAATTATTGGGCCAGCGCTCGGCACACTCGACAAACCGGTCGTAGAAGGTGGGCATGGGTCGTGGGGAATATACACGAAATGAACGGCTTACGCAGTATTCGGAGAACCGCGAGGAACACCGCCGGGGGACGCGGAGAAATGGATTCGTTTAGACTCCTAATTTCTCGGCGCTCTCAGCGTACTCGGCAGTTTGGCTTGTCAGTTCAGAAAAGTGTTGCCTTCTATGCGAAATCATTGGACAATCCCAACCCCATGGAAAGACGAAATACGGCCCTGCGGTTGATCTTACGCTCGAATCTGGCTCTGCTCGTGGTTCTGCTGGCCTCGACCTTCGCTCATGCCGGAAACGGACCGCTGGTGCTTCCAGCGTCTCTATCCTTCGGATTTCAGCCCGTTGCCACGACGAGTGCCGTGCAAGTCGTGAGCGTATATAACACGGGCAAAACAAGTTTTGTGGTAAATACCGTTTCACTCACCGGAGCCGCATACACACTCGTAAGTGGCAGCGCTCCAGTCACCGTCGCGGCAGGTTCGCACGTAGATTTCGGCATCACCTTCACTCCACCGCAGAGCGGCACCGGCAACGGATCGATCAAGTTCACCTTCTCATCTTCCGCGCCGTTTAGCATCAATCTGAGCGGAGTAGGAGCCGATCCGAAGGCGATCGCTTCGCTGAATGCAAGCCAACTGACATTCACGGCGCAGCCGCTGGGGACGACGAGCGCGGGGCAGGCGCTTACCATCACCAACACCGGTACGGACATTTTCAATCTGACGAGCGTGACGCTGACCTATCCGTTCTCGCAGACCGGTTTCACCGCCTCAACGCCCATTAAGCCCGGCAAGTCGTTAACTCTGACCGTCAGTTATTTTCCGACCGCACTGGCCGCGCAATACGGAGCGTTGCAGCTCACGTTCAATCGGGTCGCGTCGAAGATCGTGAATTTGTCCGGATCGGGATCGGCTGCAACCGCATTGGGAATCACTTCCTTCCCGACGCTTCCCAGCGCCACGCAATCCTATGCCTATCAGGCGCAGCTGACTTCCGCAGCAGGAGTCGCTCCGGTCACGTGGTCATTGGCATCGGGTTCGAGCTTGCCAGCGGGATTGACCCTCTCGACCTCCGGCACCATCAGCGGAACTCTCCCCTCGACCGTCGCGGTAGGGAATTACCCGGTGACCGTGCAGGCGACCGATTCCAATGTGCCACCCTCTACAGTAACGGCTGTCGTGACGCTTCCGGTCTATGCAAAAACCGGAGCAGCCTGCAACAACATTTCCTGGAATATCGGGGGAACGACGAACCCACTGGTGCCCATCTCCGATCTCGGGACGAATACCTATCTCGGCGCTGAGGAAGGCGGGCTCTACGCTAACGGCAGCAATTCGCGCCCCTCCGACGATGATTCCTACGGCGTCGGCCTCGCGCAGGGCATTCAACCGCTCGATTCGAATGGCAACCCGAGTCCGACCGGAAAGTATGTGATGGTCGCGATTGGATTGTCGGCTCCGCAGCAGCTCTTCGACGAATTCGTCAGCCTGACCAGCGGAGACACGTCGCTCAATCCGAGTCTGGTGATCGTCAACGGTGCGACCGGCGGCGCGACCGCGAACCTGCTCACGAATTCGAGCAGCGCTTTCTGGACCGTGATTCCCAACAACTATCTACCCAACGCAGGCGTAACGGCAAAGCAAGTAGTCGCAGCGTGGGTGAACGACGTGGACGGAGGCCCTTCTGGAACGTTTCCCTCAGACATGACCAATCTGCAGTCGCAGCTCGAATCGATCTCGCAGATTCTGCTGACGACGTTTCCGAACATCAAGGTCGCATATTTTTCCAGCTTCAACTACACGGGATATTCGAACGGCGTCGCGAATCTCGATCCCGAGCCGTATGCCTACGAATCGGGATTCGCCGTGAAGAACGCGATCCAGGATCAGCTCAACGGCAACTCCAATCTCAACTACAATCCCGCGCTCGGACCGGTTCTCGCGCCATGGATGTCATGGGGTCCATACTACTGGACGAATGGAATGATCCCGCGCAGCGACGGCCTGGTCTGGACCTGTCAGGATTCAAAATCAGACGGAACACATCCCTCGAATCCAGTCGGACGGATCAAGGCCGCCACGCAGCTTCTGAATTTCTTCAAGACCGACGACACAGCCGCGCCA
>Ga0335081_10015743_pt1 | contig 12237 bp, 14 predicted proteins | sample Lox_Sample_35_FD_206713 | JGI IMG/M metagenome (GOLD analysis project Ga0335081, IMG submission 206713) | Soil microbial communities from Loxahatchee National Wildlife Refuge, Florida, United States - Lox_Sample_3.5 | ecosystem: Environmental > Terrestrial > Soil > Wetlands | place: USA... | reverse complement strand
CGAAACCCAGCAATTTCGGAGTTTGGTTTTAGCCGCGGCGGACCAGGGCTAAAGCCCAAATTTGATCGTGCGCGGTTCGGCAGGGCTGAAGCCGTGCCCTTCCTCCGTTCTTCGACACTGCCTTTTGCAGGCATCAATAGCATGAGCCTTCTTGCGCTGAACCTCGCGCGGCACTATGCGGCAGCTTTTCTCCAGCTAAGATGAATTCGTGGAGAAGACGGTGTACCTGTCGCTGGGATCCAATCTCGGCGACCGCGAGGGCAATCTCCGCTCCGCGATCAAGCAGCTCGGCCAATTGGGAGAGGTCGTCCAGGTCTCTTCCTTCTACGAAACCGAGCCGGTGGAGCTGACCGCCCAGCCCTGGTTTGTGAACTGCGCCGTCGCCGTGCGCACCGAGTTGATGCCTAAGCTGTTCCTGGCGAAGATGCTGGCCATCGAGCAGGGGATGGGACGCCGCCGCACGCAGCCCAAGGGGCCACGCACCATCGACATCGACATCCTTCTGTTCGGCAATTCCGTCATCTCGGCGCCGCAATTGCAGGTGCCGCACCCGGCGATGCACCAGCGGCGCTTTGTGCTGGAGCCGCTGGCCGAGATCGCGGCGGACGTGCGGCATCCTGTGCTGAAACGCACTGTGCGCGAGTTGCTGCAGGCGTTCCCGCATAATGGCGGGCAGGTGAAGAAGCTGGTGCAGAAACACGCGTGACCGCGCTAGGCAGCAGAGCTGCTGGTTTTACCTCCCTGCATTAAGATCAACCTCAAAGATGCCGAAGGTGTTGCCTTCGCTATCGACGAAGTAGCCTTGCCAGCATCGGCCGGGCACAGCGAACTTGGGCAGGGCAACGATCCCACCTCGGCCGAGTACCTTGCGCTCGGCATCGTCGAAGCTGTCCACCTCGAAAGAGCAGACAAACGCATTGCTGCCCGATTGCGCGGGCGGCTTCGGCGCAGGCCTTTGCAGCAGTCCTCCCTCCAATGCCTCACCCGAGATTCGCCAACACGGAATCGGGAGGTTTTGCATTTCGGAAAATTGTCATCCGAAGAGCTCGGAGTAGAAGTTGATCGCGCGTACGGGATCGTCGGCTTGAATTTCGAAAGAAATGTTGGCCATGAGTGTCCTAGATGCGTTGCAGCACGGGCTGAGTTCGTTCATTCGTCACGTTGCCGGTGTTGAGCGTGGTCTTGGGCTCCAGCAGCATGACATGCGTTTCCGCGTCGGCGGAGGGAAAGTGCTCCACGCCGTGCGGGATGATGATGAACTCTCCGGGACGAACGATGATCTCGCGCTCCGCACCGTCCTCGCGGAGCTGCATACGCATCTCGCCGGCGACGACGAAGAACAGCTCGTCTTCGACGTCATGGTGATGCCACATGAAGTCGCCCTGGAACTTGACCAGCTTCACGTAGGTGTCATTGATTTCGCCGACGATCTTCGGCTTGTAATGTTCGGTAAAAACCGAAAACTTCTGGGCAAGGTTGACCTTATCCACGCAGGCCTCCGCACCAAGGATTGCTGAGTGGATAAGATTCGGCGGCGGACGGGGAGACTCAGTTTTGTGGCGAAAAGTATGCGGCCTTACATAACCATAATCCAGCGGATCCCCGCGCATCCGGCGTACATCAGGTCGTGGTTGGCGCAGCCGTCCCCGTGGGACTCAAGCCTGAAAATCTGGGCTGTTATGACATGCCCTGCGGGCTCTAGTTGGTATGACTTAGTGGGATGCTTCGCTTCGCAGGTATTCGACGAGTTGGGCGCGGGGAACCTGCACTTGGTCACCGCTCGCCAGGTTTTTCACCGCGAACTGGTCCGCGGCAACCTCATTCTCGCCGACGATGACGATAAACTGCGCGCCGGCCTTCTCAGCCAACTCGAAGGACTTCTTCAGCCGGAAATTTTCCTCGCCCAAATCCGCGCCGATGCCGGCTCTCCGCAACTCTCGCGCCAGCTTTAAGGCGTGACGGTTCATGCCTGCTCCAAGAGGAGCAACGAACGCCTGCAGCTTCCGCACCGGCTGCTCGCCTTGTGACTGCAATGCAAGAATCAACCGGTCCTCGCCGATGGCGAAGCCGATGCCGGGGGCCCTTGGCCCTTCCAGCGCCTCCGATAATCCGTCATATCGCCCGCCGCCCAGCACCGCGCTCTGTGCTCCCAGGCCGCCGTGCGTGAATTCGAAGGTCGTGCGCGTGTAATAGTCGAGTCCGCGCACCATGCGTTCATTGATCGAATACGGTACGCCGACCTCATCGAGCATCGCTCGCACGGCCGCGAAATGCTCGCGACAGGGCTCGTCCAGATATTCGCTGATCTTGGGCAGCTGCTCGATGATCGGCTGGTCTTCCGGGTGCTTGCAGTCGAGCACGCGCAGCGGATTGGTCTCGGCCCGGCGCTGGCAATCGGCGCACATCTGGTGCACGACCGGCTGCAATGCCTCACGCAGCGCCTTGTTGTAGCGCGCGCGGTCCTGCGCGCAGCCCACCGAGTTCAACTGTAGCTGCCAACCCCGCAAGCCAAGTTCGTCCAACAGCGTGGCCAGCATCTCCAGCACCTCGGCATCGCGCGCCGGCGATTCGCTGCCCGCGCTCGGTGACCCGATGATCTCCGCGCCGATCTGATAGAACTGGCGATACCGCCCTTTCTGCGGCCGCTCGCGGCGAAACTGCGGCCCGATGTAATACAGCTTCTGCAGCGTGCCCTTGTCGCCCAGCCTGTGCTCGATGTACGCGCGCACCACGCCGGCGGTGTTTTCCGGACGCAGCGTCAGCGATTGCGCTTTTTCGCTCTGCGCCCGGGCCTTGTCCTCCCAAGTGAACATCTCCTTGGAGACAATGTCCGTCTCCTCGCCCACGCTGCGCGAGAAGAGCTGGGTGTCTTCAAAGATCGGGGTGCGGATCTCGTGATAGTTGTAGCGCGCGAAGAGATCGCGCACCTTCGCATCCACCCTGTTCCACAAGTCAGTGTCGGGCGGGAGAAGATCACGAGTTCCGCGAACGGCTTTGATCATAGCAGTCAGCACTCAGCACTCAGCAGTCAGCAATCAGGCAGAATGACCGACTACTGATGACTGCTGGTTGCTAATTGCTAATTGCTAATTGCTAATTGCTAATTGCTAATTGCTAATTGCTAATTACTAATTACTTCCTCTCCGCGAGATACTGCTCTTTGTATCCCAGATAATTCTTCCCATACCGCAGAATCATCTCCTGATCCTCGTCACTGAGCCGCTTGCGAAATTTTCCGGGCACGCCCATCCACAGCGAGCGCGGCTCCACGATCGTTTCTTCCGGTATTAACGTTCCTGCGGCGATGATCGAGCCCGCGCCAATCCGCGCGCCATTCAGAATCACCACGCCCATACCGATGAGGCAGCGGTCCTCAACGACGCAGCCATGCAGCGTGACCGAGTGGCCGACCGTAACCCACTCGCCGACGATCACTGGCCATCGATTGAGCATACCGTGCAAGACGCTGCAGTCCTGGATATTACTGCTAGCGCCCACGCGGATCGAGTGCACATCGCCGCGCAGCACCGTGTTCATCCAGACACTCGCGTTTTCCCCGAGGACCACATCGCCGATCAACTGTGCCGACTCGTCCACGTAGCACGTGGATGGCACCGTCGGAGTAATACCTTTGTAGGAACGGATCATGCTTGCTCAATGACAATGCCGCTTGACCGGTCGGCATTGCCCACCTTGCCGTTTGTAAGCACGAATCGGCAAGTCTAACAGTGAACGCGCGCTACATCCTGAACTTACCACGGCGGCGCCGACAGGGAAATCACGCGCTGAGCGCGCCTGGTGATGGAGGCCGTGGACAGCTCTGATGCCAATCGGCGCTGGCACAGCATCACACAACCCCATGACTTGAAAAGACGTACCTAAGCCTACTTCCTCTTCTACCACTTTGTCGGTATGGGCGGCCGGCCAGGTTTGTTGTAAAAGAAATGAAGCGCCACTTCGAACGAGACGGCTAAGGGCCTTCTCAGTCCAATGTCCGACCATTCACTTGCAGGCGGCAGTTTGCGGTTGAGCACAGATCAGCAAGCGGAAGCAACGATAAGCTGGATGCGGGGCCTGGGTCCCAAAACGGTGCTTTGTGTTGATGACGAAAAGGTTGGTCTGCGCGTGCGCAAGATCATGCTGGAGAGCCGCGGCTTCAACGTGCTGACCGCCAGCAGTGGCCTGCAAGGGCTCGCCGTCTTCGACGAGAACGACATTGACCTGGTGGTGCTCGACTATTACATGCCCGGCATGAATGGTGGGCAGGTTGCCGCTGAAATGCGCCGCCGCCGTCCTAACGTTCCCATTATCTTCCTCTCCGCGTACTTCTCGCTGCCTCCGGCTGCTCTCGAACTGGCCAACGCCTTCATCACCAAGGGCGACCCGCCCGATGTCCTGATCGAAAAAATCGAACAACTGGTGTAAGCCGCAAGACCACTACTCTCTCTTCCGAGATGTCCTCAGCGGAAATGGTTCCCATCGGCTTTTGGTATGGCCCAGGTCAGAGGTAATTTGTGGGGCAAAAGATAGGTGAATCCCGCGAACACCTCCCATTGTGTCGAGGTGCTTGTTAGTCCGTGGTCGAAGCCGCAGTCCAACACCAGATTTCTTCGCAGGTTGTAGTTCACCGCCCACAGGTTACCGACGGCATTGCCTTGCAGAAAGGGTTGCGTAAAATGCCAAATCTCACCCGTTATGCCAAACTTTCCCCCTAACGGGTGCGAAACCGATAGCGTTTGCCCGAACACTGCGCGCCGTACCGGGTCATTGACAACCTCGTTGAAGAAACCGTTAGTGTCATAGTGAAAGCCCCGTATGTCTCCACTAATCAAAAAGAGCACGGAATTCTGGGGTCCTTGGATATCCAGGTTGGCCGCCGCTCCGCTGTACACCCGGCCAAAGTAACTCATGGCGATCGTCGGTTTCACGCTTTCTCCGTGATACAAGTCGACTTGAACGCCTAGGTCCACGTCTCCGGCAGCATTCGTCGGTTGTCCCACAGCGTGGGAGTGCGCGTAGGGTTGGGTGGCGACCAGGAATTCCACCCAGCGCGACGGGGCGTACTTGATCACTTCATTGATGCTTGTCTGGGAGACCACTCCGGGTGAGTGCCATGCAGCCAGAACACCGGTCTCGAACTGAAGGTAGCCCACCGGCGTGAGGGTTGCGGGGGTAGCAACTGTCGGCCTGCCAGGGTTGGCTTCGGGAATCTCCTGCGCCGCTTTCTCCTGGCTTGCCTGCTGACTTTCTTGCGCGCTAGCAGCTATCGGAAACAGCACGAGCAACCAGCACACTGGAATCAGCAAGCGCACTGCCAGCCGGATCATTTGGCTCGGAGAAGCAGTACCGGCACGCTGATACTGTGCTGCACCTGGCTGGCCGTCGTGCCCAGAAATATGTCGGCGAGAAAACGGTGCCCGTGCGTACTCATGGCCACGAGGTCGCACCCTCTCTGCTGAACCCATCGGATGATCTCCTTCGCAGGATCGCCGTAGGCCAACTCCGTTTCAGCAGGTATTCCCGCGCGCTGAAACTCGGATCGTACATCCTCGAGATACTGGGTGTCGCTACGGATTTCTTCACTGATAGCATCGCGGCCATAGGTCCTCGCGGCCCAGCCATCGGCCACATGCAGCAGGACCAGGCGGCTCGCCATTATCTTCGCCAGCTCTTTAATGTGCTCTATGATGGCGCGATCACTCGGCGTACCATCCAGCGTGACAAGGATCTTCTCGTACATGGGGTGTGTTGCTTTCGTGGCCATCAGCTGCCGATAAGGACTTGCCAAGCGGCCCGCAGCGATTCCGGCAAACCGTAAATGTCGATGACGCAGATCAGAATAGCACTGCCCCAGCCGGCGACCGCCAGGAACCAACCGTTCTTCCAGCCTCCCATTCTTCTTGATGAACTGGTGAACTGCAGCAGAGGAAACATGGCAAACGGTAGTTGCAGCGCCAAAACAACCTGACTCAGAATCAGCAAATCGGTAACGCTGCTGTCGCCACGCAGGCCGATGATCAGGACTGCGGGCACGATGGCCAACGTACGCGTGATCAGCCGCCGCACCCATGGCTGGATGCGCCACCGCATGAAGCCTTCCATCACCACCTGGCCTGCCAGTGTTCCGGTGATGGTGCTGCTCTGCCCGCTGGCCAGAAGGGCGATAGCAAACAGCGTACTGGCGGCCGCCGCGCCCATCAGCGGTGCGAGGGTCAAATAGGCAACACGAATCCAGTCGCTATTGGCGCTGAACGCAATCACCTCACCGCTGGCCACAGTGACGCTTTGCTTGCCGTAGAACACCGTGGCCGCCAGCACCAGGATGGCGGCATTCACGAAAAACGCAATCGTGAGCGCTACGGTTGAATCAATGGCGTTGAACTGGATCGCGCGCCGAATCGAGGCGGTATCTTTCTGGAAATTGCGGCTCTGCACCAGGGCCGAATGCAGATACAGATTATGCGGCATCACCGTCGCGCCGATGATGCCGATGGCCACGTACAGCATCCCTGCCTGATGGAAATGTGGCGTAACCAGCGCGCGGCCCATCTCCAGAAAACTGGGCTTGGTTTGCGGCAGAACGAAGATCTCAATGAAGTAGCAGAAGCCGATCGTCGCCACCAATATCAGGACGACAGCCTCGATTGTGCGCATGCCGAAGCGCTGCAGTCCGAGCAGCAAGAGCACGTCCAGGCCGGTGATGATCACCGCCCAAAGCAAGGGAATGTGAAACAGAAGATTCAGGGCGACCGCGCTGCCCAGGACTTCCGCCAGATCGCAGGCCCCGATCGCCACTTCGCTCATCAGCCAGTTCGGCCAGCGGGTCCAGCTCGGATACCAGTCCCGGCAGCACTGCGCGAGGTCCTTGCCGGTGACCACCCCCAGCCTTGCCGCAATCACCTGCATGAAAATCGCCATGAGGCTGGCGAGGCCGATCACCCATAGCAGCCCGTACTTGAACTGCGCCCCGCCTTGCAGGTCGGTGCCCCAGTTTCCCGGATCCATGTAGCCGACGCTGACCAGGATGGCCGGCCCGACGAAGGCGCGCCACTGCTCCCAGAAACCGGCCTGTTGATGCGGCACCGCGACCGAACCGTGTAGCCCCTCCAGCGACACTTGTCCCGCGGCCTCCAGTCCATTTCCTGCAGACCGCGGCTTTGCCTCCTGGCGAAAAGGCACCAAGTCATCCATAGGCAGAACGCTTTACCCCACAATAGAATTCGTGGAGGTTACCAACGTTGGCTCACTTTGGTTACGTTGGCGGCCCGTCTGCGCACTCAGGATCTTTCCTCCAGTGCGCAGCCGTCCTCTCCTGCGAATTTAAGCTGAGTATATCAGAACAAATTAACTGAGGTTAATTAGGAACAACAGTTACGACTTCGCCACCCAAATCTTGTCCGCCGCGGGCCCGCCCAACTCGACCTTGTGATGGTCTATGAGCATTGAGATAGTGCCATCGTAGTTTCGAGCCATTATCTTGAGGGATGTGCCCGGCCGAATCCCTCGGTGCTCCAGGAACTCCAACAGTTTCCGGTCCCGTTCATAGACGCTGCGGACCATGTAGGAGTTTCCTTGCGCGGCTTCGGAAAGCAGCAATAAACCGCGGTTGCGCTTGGCGCGCGGATGCTCAGGAATGGGAGAATTGCCGTGCGGGCAGGGCGCGCTATCACCCAACTTTCGCGACAGCATGATTTCGAAGTCGCCGGAGACGGCGTGCTCCAGCCGCTCCGCCTCGTCGTGGACCTTGTACCAGGGCATGTCAAAGATTTCGTGCAGCATGCGCTCGATCAAGTGATGGCGGATGGCCAATTGCCGCGCGATCTTGCGGCCCGCAGGGGTGAGCAGGACGCGACCGTCCTGGCGGACGGAGACCAGGCCGTCGCGCTTGAGCCGGCGCAGTGCCATGGTCACCGCAGGAGCGGACACCGCAAGCCACTGCGCCAGGCGCGCCGCAATGACCTGCTCGCCCCCGCCTTCGGCCTCGAGAATCGCTTTGAGGTAGTCTTCTTTGGAAACCGTGATCATCGGGATTTGCTGCTCTTAGTTAACTTCAGCTAATGGCGGAATGCAAGAAGTCTCAAGAGCCTCTGTGCCCTCAGTGTCCTCTGTGCTGGATAGAGCCGGCTTGGCTGGTTTGACATTCCCTGCGCGCCGCCCCTACTCTTTTTCTTTTGCCTATGAAAGTCCTTGTTCTCGGTAGCGGCGGTCGCGAACACGCGGTTGTGTGGAAGCTGCGGCAGTCACCGCGCGTGACCAAACTGTATTGCGCGCCGGGCAACGGCGGTATTGCCGCCGAGGCAGAGTGCGTTGCCGCCGATCTCAAGAACCTCGACTCGCTTCTGCAACTCGCCGCCCGGCTGAATCCCGATCTCACCGTAGTTGGGCCTGAGCTGCCGCTGACCTTGGGCATCGTTGACGAATTCCAGAAGCGCGGATTGCCGATTTTTGGCCCTACGCGCGCCGCCGCCCGCCTGGAATCCAGCAAGAGCTTCGCCAAGGAATTCATGCAGCGGTACCACATTCCGACGGCGAAGTATTTCGTCTGCACCTCGAAGGAACAGGTCCACGAGGCGCTCAAGCTCTTCCACGCTCCCATTGTCGTCAAAGCCGACGGGCTGGCCGCGGGCAAAGGCGTCATCATGGCGCAATCGAAGGAAGAAGCGCAGCGCGCCGCCGAGGAGATGCTGTCCGGCAAGATGCTGGGCGAGGCTGGCGCGCGCGTCGTACTGGAGGAATGTCTCCAGGGCGAAGAGCTGTCGTTCCTGGTGATGAGCGATGGTGAGCGAGTGGCGCCACTGGTCGCCACGCAGGACCACAAGCGCGTCTTCGACAACGATCAGGGGCCAAACACCGGCGGCATGGGCGCGTATTCCACCAACCAAATCGTCGATACACAGATGCGCGATTGGCTGGTGACGCACATCGCTCGGCCGGTGATCGCCGGAATGCGCGCCGAGGGCGCGGAATATAAGGGCATTCTCTATTGCGGGATCATGATGACCGCGACTGGGCCGATGGTGTTGGAGTTCAATTGCCGCTTTGGCGATCCCGAAACCCAGCCGATGATGATGCGCATGGAGAGCGATCTGCTGGAAGCCATGGAAGCCTCCATCGCCCGGCGTGTGAGCGATGGCAATTTTCGCTGGTCGCCCGATCCTGCGGTCTGCGTGGTGATGGCCTCCGGCGGATATCCCGGCGCCTTTGAAGCAGGGAAGCTGATCACCGGCATCGAAGACGCCGATCGGCTGCCGGGAGTCAAGATCTTCCACGCGGGCACGAATCGTCGCGACAACATGTATTACACCTCCGGCGGCCGGGTGCTGGGCGTAACCGCCCGAGGAAAAGATTTACCGGACGCCGTCGAGCGCGCCTATGACGCGGTGATGAAGATTCGCTTCGACGGCATGCACTACCGTAAGGACATCGCCGCCCGCGGGCTGAAACATCTGCGCAGAGGTAAGTAGATTCGCATAACGCCGTCTCTCTTAGAGACTGGGCTTCGATCGGGACGGAAGATATTGGCTTCGGTCGGGACGAAGACTGGCTTCGATCCGGGAACTGAAAAGAGACTGCCCTCGATTGGGTAAGGAACTCTATGTGGGCAAAGTCGCGCGAATTGTCACTGGACCAGCCGCCCAGCGGCGGGATGGGTTGAGCCCGGGGCGCAGGCCCCGGGTAAACGTGGGAGAAGTTTCCCGAGCCGCGTCAGCGGCGGCACAGCTATCTTGAACGGTATCCAGAATTAGCGCGAAAGATCCAGTGCCGCAGGCACGGCATAACTTAGCCCAGCACGGAGCGCAGCGGAGTGCTGGGTAACCGCAAATTTGATTCTGAGTCCCTTTAGGGACGGCACAAAAGATATGAACAACAACACTCCTCTTGTCTCCATCGTCATGGGCAGCGACTCCGACCTCGACATCATGAACGAGGCCGCGAAGGCGCTGGCCGAGTTCGGTATTCCTTACGAAATCGACATCACCTCCGCCCATCGTTCTCCGGCGCGCACCAGCGAGTATTCTCGCGGGCTGAAAGCGCGGGGAGTGCAGGTCGTGATCGCTGGCGCCGGCGGAGCGGCCCACCTTGCCGGCGTCATCGCCGCCGAAACCACGCTGCCGGTCATCGCGGTCCCGATCCCATCCACCGCTCTGCTCGGCCTCGACTCGCTGCTGGCGATGGTGCAGATGCCCGCGGGCATTCCCGTCGCCACCGTCGCCATCGGCAAGCCCGGCGCAACCAATGCCGGCATCCTCGCCGCACAAATGATCGGCCTCCACGACGCCGAAGTCGCGAAGAAGCTGGACGCCCACAAAGAGAAGCTGGCCAAAGGCGTGGAAGCCAAGTCACGCAAGCTGAAGGAGAGCCAGAAGGGCTGAGTACGGCAGATAACTTGTGCTAACGCTGCTATCGCCAGCTATGATGCTGGCATGGGCGGTTCAAATCCGCTCGCCTCGACAATAAAACAAGGTTATTCACAACATGGACGTGGTTGTGCTTGGCGCAATACTGGCGCTCGTAATCGGACTGGTCTCGCTCGGCATGGTTTCGTGGGTTCGCGACCGAGACACGGCACGACGTTTGGTATGGATGCCGGCAACGCTCGTGCTCTACAACGTGTGGGTGGCCGTTTTCCTCGCGTCCTCGTACCTCGAGGGGCGGCTAGGGGCGATACCGCGGGGGGGACGGGTCCATCCCTCAGCCGAAGCGCTGGCGGTCGCGCTCCTCGCCTTGGTTGTCGCATGGGGCTGGGCGCACCTGCAGCAAGTATTCAGCCTCGTCGGGCTGCCTGTGCCCAAGCGAGGGTTGCGACTGGTGCGCGGCTTCGTACTCATCGTCACCGTGGTGACAGCCATCTCATGGTTTTTCGCGGCACGTCTCGATTCGTCTCTCCCGCTGGCAATCGTGGGGGCGATAGCCCGTCTCCTAGTGTTTATGACATCGCTATATTCCAGTGGCTGGCTTTATGTGAAAGCGCGTGGACTCGAGGATCCGACCTGGGGCCGCAGGCTCAAGACTCTTGCGGCGGCGTATATCGCAGTTTTTCTCGCATTGACGACGGTGACACTGACCTGGGGCGCACTGTCTCAAATTTCTAAGACCCTGGCTCCGTTGCTCGACGTAGTGATCGAAGTGTCTTACAACATCGTTGTGGTCGCCTGGTTAGCGCCCCTTGTCGGTTGGTCGGATCGCCGCAAGTCGTCGCAAAACCCCGACAAAGCAATTGTCGGCGTTGGCGTTGTCGGATACGGACATGGGATCACGAAGCGCGAGAGCGAGATTATCGCGCTCCTTTGTGAGGGCAAGACGAATAAGGAAATAGCCGAGCAGCTGTTCATATCCGTAACTACGGTAAAGGACCACAACCAGGCGATTTTTCAAAAACTTGGAGTTCGAAACCGCACCGAAGTCACCCGACTGGTTCTCAGTCGATCCACCCTCCAGAAGTAGGATTTCGAAAAAACCATACCTTGGCGGGATAGACACTCGCCGCGGCGGGGTCCCATAGTCGCCTTGGTCAGGGGAGGCTCGCATGGGTCGTCTGCATTTACGTTGGGATCTGATTTTGCGCGCCGGCGCAATCGCCGGTATCGTCGAGGTCGTCTCCGGTGTCGCGATGTACCTCGGCGGGGTGTACTTTGCTCCTTGGAGCGGCCCCGTGAGCCTGCTCGTGCTGGCGCTCAGCATCGCCGTGGCACAGAAATGGTATGCCGCCAGAACTGCTCCCGCCCCGATGGGGTACGTCGTAGCCTTTGCCGTCGGTGGCCTGGTCGCCGCTATCACGGCGATGATCTACGTGCTATACAACTTCGTTTCCGTCTCCTTCGTGTATCGCCATTTTATCGATCAGATGGTCAATGCCCGCTTTGCGCGGCTGCGCTTACCCAGCATGGACCAGGGGCAGGCGAATGCCTTGCTCGACCGGCTCAGAACCGAGATTACGCTACGCGCGATTGCCACCGCCAATCTTCGGTTCCTCGCCGTAATGGGTATCGCTGCCGCTGCTCTCCTCGCGGCATTTACCCGCCGACGCGGCTCCGTCGGCCGCTAGGTCGTTGCAGTCTTGAAGGCTTGGCAGAGGCGGCCGGCTCGCGGGCGGGAGGAGAGTCCCTCTTCGCTTGGTTCGCGATAAATCGCCTCTCTGACAATGTCGGCGTTGTCAAGGGCGTAGTTCGGCATCCGCTTTTAAGAAAGCGCCACTTCGCTCTAGTTGAAAAAATTCCGTCCCAACCAACCACGGCT
>Ga0335081_10015742_pt1 | contig 12237 bp, 14 predicted proteins | sample Lox_Sample_35_FD_206713 | JGI IMG/M metagenome (GOLD analysis project Ga0335081, IMG submission 206713) | Soil microbial communities from Loxahatchee National Wildlife Refuge, Florida, United States - Lox_Sample_3.5 | ecosystem: Environmental > Terrestrial > Soil > Wetlands | place: USA... | reverse complement strand
AGTCGCACGAACCCGAATTCGACTACCTCAAATCGCTCGAAATAGAAGAGAAAATCAATAAAATAAAATGGTGCCGACGACAAAACGCATCCCACTTCCTCCTCTCTACAAACGGTATCAAACAGACTTTTCCAGATGCTTACATTATTTTTCCTCGTTTGTAGACAAGACCGTGAAATTATGGAAAGTATACGAGAAATCCATCAAAGTAGTCGCAGAAAATAACCTCAACGACGGAAACGGAATCCTGTCTCGTTCTCCACAAGCAGGCCTCCTCGGCACAACGGCTTTTAACAACGGCACTATTTCCTCTTCCACGGCAACCTCCTTACACATACCACATTTCACCGCACAAACACTACGTCTGCCCCGAATGACACACCATGAAACCATCGTAACCGCCACACCGCGACGGATCTTTCAGAACGCGCACGCCTACCACATTAATTCCATTAGTGTCAATTCCGACGCCGAAACATTTATATCCGCCGATGATTTGAGGATTAATCTGTGGAACTTGAATATTCCCGATCAATCATTTAGTAACACCTCCTGATCCCCGGTGGATGTGTGCTGATAAGAAGATATCGTCGACATAAAACCGGTTAATATGGAGGAGTTGACCGAGGTCATTACGGCCGCGGAATTTCATCCTGTGCATTGCAATTACTTTGCCTACAGCAGTAGCAAGGGAACCATCAAACTAGCCGACATGCGAGAATCAGCACTATGCGATCATCACGCCAAGCGTACCCCCCTCCTTCCAAACCTTCTTTCCTCCCCTCCCGTCCCCAGTTTGATACTAATCTCGTGCGGTAGTGTTCGAAGTAGAAGAAGACCCCGTCTCAAAGTCCTTCTTTTCCGAAATCATCTCGTCAGTCTGCGACATCCGCTTCTCCCGCGATGGCCGCTACATCCTCTCCCGCGACTTTTTAACCCTCAAAATCTGGGACCTAGCCATGGATGGCAAACACCCGCTCCAAACAATCAACATCCACGATCACCTCCGCCATAAACTCTGCGACCTCTATGAATCAGACTGTATCTTTGATAAATTCGAATGTACCTTTTCCGGGGATGGACATCACGCCTTGACAGGCAGCTACAACAACAATTTTATGATTTATCCGACTGCGGTCGGTGGACCGGTTAGCGGCGGGGGCCAGGAGATTCTGTTGCAGGCTGATAAGAGTGCTTTCAAGGCGAAGAAGAATCTTGCTGCGGCGAAGAAGGCGGCTGCGGCGAGGGGGGCAAGTCCGGCTCGGGGTGGGAGGGCGACCCCTCCTCCGAGTGCGTTGACCAGGAGTGCTATTGATGTGGATTCTATGGATTTCAATAAAAAGATCCTTCATTTGAGTTGGCATCCCTTCGAAGACACCGTCGCTATAGCCGCCACGAATAATGTACCCCATTCCATCTCCCCGCTCGCCTTCTTTGATGGCGCGATTTTTCTTTTTCATAAGAGGCTCGCTGGCTAACTTGTACCTTTTGTAGTTGTTCCTGTTCTCTGCGACAACGCCGTAATGTGTACACTACGTCTCTTTTCTCGTTGCTTTTCGGATGAAATCGAATCGGGTGTCAGAGTTGAAGGCCACAGAATGATTTTTACATATACGAGTACGACGAAAACAATTTTCCTGTGTGGGATTTCTTTTTCTGTTTTTCCTTTTCCCTAGCGAGCATCATCCCTTTCCACCCTTGTTTGTCAAGCTGTTTTCCGCACCAACACAGAATACACGCGCCGCCGGTCGTTCCTTCCCTTTTTTCCGATTATCGTTCGATGTGAATTGGATCCGTGTGGGGTTCTCGGGTTTGGATACTGGAGGAGGGAGGAATTGTTATGCTATTTTCTTCCTTTGTTAGATTGGGAATGAAATTGGACTGAGAATTTTGTTAGTTGTGTTTGTCTTACCCCTCTTCCCTTTGTTTCTTCCCTGTTATCACTTTGCGTGTATGTATGAGAGGTCTTCCGGTTTGGACGTTTGGGATTTGATCTTGGGGATATGATCTCTTCAATCTTCCTTTCTCTTCGTTTTCCTTCTTCCTTTTCCTCCTTCGTATACTTTGTCTCTCACCTCACGTTGGATAGCCCTATCTTCTTGTTGTCTTATTGTGTGTGGGCCGGGTGGTTGCTGGTATTTGTCGAATGTCCTCTTTTTGTCGTTATCGTTTCACCCCTTCTGATTTTGTGACTGTTGTGTGTCCGTTGTACTGTGGCCTCTCTTCATATAGCTTATTATCTAGCACCCGAGAATCAGATTGCGAAAAATGTTGTTATCATATTAATCACTTTCCTGGAATCGTGCGAAAACCAGTGGGAGCGGACAGTAGACTCGCATTCCGACGTTCCCAAAATCGAATAGAAATAATGCAGATTCAAGACATGGAGAGACAGTCGAAGATTGTAAACTGCCATTTGTATTTAGACTTTGGCAAAAGCTACCTCAGCAGGGAGCCTAAAAGTAGAACAATACATATCCTGATATCAGCATCGTCTAATTCAGGGGACAAACCTTATTAGGGGCAACATTTCTGACGTCATGAATTGAAATTTCAGGTTCCCCAATCTCAGAACCTAACTGTTTCCTAATAGCCTCTAGAATAGCCTCATTCGCTCCATCGGGATGCTGAAAACAATAGACATGAATCATAGGCAACTTTGTGTCCGTATGTGGCTCGAACATCAGCTCAGCGCCGCGGTATAGTCCTCTGAATGCATCTACAATTAATTTCAATTCATGTATTGCCATACCAACGAACTCAATTGCTGTCGCGGGAAGATTCATCACGAAATGATTCACAACGTTTGGTATCCGGAACACCTCAGGAGGCGGCAAATTCTTTCCTTTCCCCTTCTTCCCTGGTATGATGACTGCCATCTCCTTATCATGCCATTCCTTCATTCGTCCCACCGAAGCCTTGATAAACTCGCGTCCATCCTCATTAAACGCCTTGACAAACTTTGCAACCTACAATTAGCAATGATGAGCAACGGCATCGACACACCTTATTCGCGGCAATATTTCCCTCCATACTCGCATAACTATCCGGGTTCAAGTCATTCGCAAGCACGAAGACTCTCTTCTTTCCAGCCGGGACAGCAAACGGCCCGACCCCAGCAAAAACATCCGCGACCACCTCTCCCGGCGCAAACATATCCACAAGCCGCCGATGTTCTGTCTCCAACCGCGTATTCCAATAAACCTTTGAAAAGTCGAAGCGGAATTCACAATCCAAATGATGTTGTGTTACATCAAAGTTTTCCTCACCGGCAATGACTTCCATTTGAAAGTTTCGGTAGGTCGAATCGATGATATCTAGTTTGTTGACGACTGTGGTGATTCCCTGGGTGCGGGCTTTGGAGAGAATAACGGAGCCGATGTGGTATTTGTAGGGGAGATGTTGGGAACGTAGGTTCATGTGGGCTATGTGACCTACTATGGTGTAACTTGTAGGCACTTCGCCGACGTCCGAGGGGAGAGTTGCGGCAAGGATTTCCTCTGCTGTCACGAAGGAGAGTAAAGGGACCTACCTGCGCTCCAAAAGTTGTAGTCTAGTTCGAGGGTATGAGGTTGTAGGGATATATTATGTTCCCTTATGAAGTTACGCGCTTTCTCTGTTAATGTCTCCGTGTCTAGTTTGTCAGCGCCAGTGTAGCTACTGGGGACGTACTTTCATGACTCACGTCAGGATTCAAGAGGATGAGTTTTGTCTTCTGATCTCCAGATTCTATTATTGGCTTTATTCTGCCCATCGACCATATATCACTAATATTAGCACAAACAGAATCATTTCAGTACTCTTTGCCGTATTGTTTAACGAATGAGCCAATGAGGCTGGGTTGGATTCGGGCGGCAACAATTTTCAGAGGCATCTTCAGGAGGTCTTTGTTCATGGAAGCATTCTTGGGGATGGAATTTGCCGCAATTCTGTGCATTGGAGGCTTAATGGATAGCATCGTTTTTTTCAGGCCGGGATTCTCGTTCACGGACCGAATAGGCCTCTGTTTTCCCATGACTTTGGGTTTCTTGTCATGGCCTGAAATCGAGGACTTGAGCGATCGGCGATCGAATTTCAGACAAATATAATTCTTGAACAATAGAGATGCCTAGCAACTAAAGCCTGTAGGTAATTAAAGCAAATGGGGATTGATTGATTGAACTGAGAGATGAATATCGTCCTCAACGTCCAGATTTTCCTTGGTGACAACGGACCATCCTTCCAATATTGTAGAGTTAGAAACGTCTCCCTCTCCGCCGTCCAAAACAACAGCTCTCCAATCCCTCTTCCCTGTTGCAAAGTATTTATTCACGAGTGCTCTAAACCTGGCCCTCGTAAGGGTCTTCAACTCGTCTAGGTTCTGATCTAACAGTGCCAAATTGTCGCGACTAGTTAGCACAAGTCTCAATTGTTCAATGGTCTTCTCCTCAAACGAGGCATGTTTGGAAGACCACTCCGTGATCACCCCACGCTTGATATTATCAAAGTGCTTTTCGAACGGTGTTCGGGTGCTGTTGGCACCATCAATTTCAATGTACTCGTCCATCTCACCGATTCCCTTCACAATCCAACCTTCAATCCAATTTTGAATCTTTGACAAAGCCTCTGTTCCACCAACTTTTTCGGTCTGAACAATAAATGTCATATATAACATCCCGTGCAACTCTTTAAGCATACTCCCGACGACATAACCCAATTGGTCTCTCGTCCTCAAGGCCGCAAAGAATTGTCCGGCGCAAACAGCCTCAATGGTGTTCGCGAAAGCATTTGCCAGAGGATCAGACATATTGCCGACTGGGACCGACAGAAGGACCGCTGCTCTCCCCGCCGGAATATCACGAACGCTCCCGTAGAGGAATACCGGCGTCTCCGATTTCGCAATAAAGCTAGGACGGAAAAAGTCGATTTTGTCAGGATAATTCAGAGTTGGGGCCAACGAAGCAAAATCTCGCGTCCGTCGAATGTCCCGGACGTCTTGCTCGTCAACGTTCCCGGCCAAAAAACTAAATTCATGAAATCCTTGACCTCCGGTCACAAAGACATCATGGATCACCTCGCGAATCTCATCTGTGGCAATTTGATGCCATGAATCATTCGCTTGCAACTTGTCGACGGCCTCCAAGAGTTTTCCTGCCGTACAGGTGTAATCGCCGGTCGTCCCCCATCGAGTCCAATATACCCCGGTCTGTTTATAGAGCTCCGCAAGCCTCCCATTCTGGTAGTTGAGCCGAAGGGAATCTAGGGCAACTTGCAGCTGAGATGGTGTGACTAATGGGAATCGAAGGGCTCTGTAGATGTCCTCCATGATTTTTGTGACCGCGTTTCGGGACGAATATCCCGTAAGACGAATGGAAATATGCGGGAAAGGTGTTTCCCCATGTCCAATACTGATACTGAGATGGTCAGATCGTTCTTCAAAACGGCAGAAATACCTGTATCCTCCGGCAGCTGCTAATTCTCTCATTCCCTTTGTCGTCTCGCGGACAGCACTAAGCCAAAGATAAAGGATAACGCGTTTACGCGGGTCCGATCCCATGAGAATACCTGGGCTGAACATTAAGTTCGTTGAGTCAATCCTCGGAACACCGAACTCCACATCCGGGGAAACAAACGTCGTTTGGACATCGTCGCAATCGAATTTCTCGGGAAGTGGTAACCATCTGGAGAGATTGCCTACAGCCGTATCCACTGAATGATGTAAACGAATGTCTTTGGGAATCAGGAAACTCTCGGCGGCGTAGGATATATCGGTTTGAAAACTTTGATGAGCTTGGGAGAGTCGCGTGGCGTCTGCATCAGTAAATTTAACGTACGTATACGGGGCGGAGACGATGGGTTCGAACTTATCGTAGGTGACATTGATGTTTCTGGCTTGAATGTAGACGATGCTGTTATTTGGCGCGAGATGAGTTGTGAAAATTTCGGCAACATCCACGGGAGAATATTCCCAGAACAGCGACATATTGGGAAACACAGACAATTGCTCTCTTCTTAGTTTGAGAACTTGCTCCTTCGTAAAAGCCAGATCTGAACGGCGGGTTTGCCATTTGTAATTCAGAAGGGCCAAGCTATTATGTTGTTCCACAATGTAGGACGGAATCGTGAGTTTACCCAAGGTCCCAATTCCCTGGAAAATGATTTCGAGAACTCGAAAGATATTTTCGAGTCCAGTACTCGTCAATTCCACCTCCAAAAAGAAGAAGGCCGAATCCGCCGACGCGTTGTCATTATCTGCGTCCAAGGAAGAAGCGAGACCCTCAGACTTAAGTTTGGCAAAGATACTCCCCTCCCCAATTCGCGAGATTACTCGTCCAACAACGTGTCCCATGCGATTCCCCCAATTAGCAAATATAGCGGGGATCTGCCACACAATCCTCATCGTCCGGATGTCTTTGACAGGGTCAAGGTAAACCCATGCACCAGTGACATTGGGAGGGACAATGGGACCTGACGGTTCCGCCCGGACAGGACCCTGCCAATGGCTGCTCAAGCCGATACTTCCGAACGTTGTTTTTACGCGGTTTTCTAAGACGGAAATGGGTTCGTCGCTGTAGACGACGAGATGCATCCCACGTGGATCGTATTCCTGGCTGAACCAATTGCGAATGCTGGTCTGATTGAGCGATGCCAGAGTTGTGAGATTGCCACATCCAAAATGCGAGAACGGATGGTGCGTCGGACGCATAATGTCCTGCATGACTTGCCAGAATCGAATTGCATCATTTCTAAATCTCAGATTGTATTCGGATTGAACGGCTTCTCTCTCCCGTCCCAATGCAGATGGATCAAACAACTAGCTCGTTAACGACGATAATAAACAAGAATACTGGAGAATTAAAGAACCCAGCAAACCGATCCAACGCCCCAAGCAATCCGTCAGGCAAAATATTGAAATAATAAACACAATGATCACCCGAAGTGTACGCATTATTACTCCCTCCGTGACTCGATACAAACCGATCAAATTCTCCCTCAGCCGGAAACCCCTCTGAACCCATAAAAAGCATATGCTCCGTAAAATGCGCAAGTCCCTGAACCCCAGGCGGATCTCTCCAATTGCCCGTTTCAACACTCAATGCTGCCCCGGCTTTCACGATCCCAGGATCACTCACGATAAACGCTTTGAGACCGTTTGCAAGGATGAGCTTGGAGGATTTTCGCCCTCGCAGATTCGGAGATTCAATTTGGATTTGAAATTCATCGTACACTTTGATGTCGCCAGTTTCCTCAGAAGGGACAATTCCGGGGACCGGTTCAGGGATGAGTCGGGCCCTTGCGGTGGCGAGAGCCGCCAGCAACCAGCTGACTGAAGCCAGCCAGAGGAGCAGAGACATCGTGGCGACGTGAATACAGGTGTGAATGGAATTTCAGAGGAATTGCTCGTCGTAAGACAACCATTGCCCGGGAACTGCGACCGAGACTTTTGCGTGGCATTGGCCCTTGATTTTCGTTCAAGTGCGCGGATTTACGAGACAGAGCGGCGGGGTCGACTTAGCTTGCTGTGAACTAATTCATCAATTTTGATTGAGGGGAGACGTTAATGAACACATGCATGTGAAATGCGGGGTAAGCCGCTGCGCTATCTGACCGGCCCATTCTCAGCAGCGGCTGGGAGACTGACCAAAGCGCGTCGATACCGGATGCTAATCTTGAAAATCTGCGATCGACCACAAGCTGGTCTTGGCCAATCATTTGGGGACTGGTAATCGAGCTTGAAGCGCCCCATGTTTAATCAGAAGCACTCCACGTCATAAACCTCATTCCCTAGCAAAGACAATAAAGATATAACCTCGAGGATAGACTTTGGGTTGATGAGTTAGAGAATGGCAAGGATCTCTGTTGGTAGGTTTTGCAGCACTGAAGAGGAGGCCGCGACAATCCTTCTCTTTGCCGAAAGCGTGAAAATCATATATGGCCGCAAGTCCCCCGTCACATCAGCGATTCTGACTCGCGCTATTTGATGTGGGACTCTTCCTTCATTAAAGTTCGTTTGATATACAGATGGGTATTACAAGTCGGAATATGCACGAGATATGTGGCCGGCTTAAGTTCACAAAAGATGATTTGAAGGGGGAAAGTGTCCGTCTTTGCATCATACGAGGGGATCTGCGAGACAACCAGACTCTTCCATAAACACATCAACATCCCTACAAAACGGCGGTAACCGCCAACGACAATACAAAAACAGCCACGCACCCCCCCAAGCAAACGTAAGCGTTCTAGACACAACATAATATAAGGGATGCCAATTCCAGGCCAACAGTTCCTTGGGCACACCCATGAAAAGGAAGAGGTGTGGATAATTAATTATACAGCGGACTCACCCTCCCCCTCCGCAATAACAGCCGTGACAGCACCCATCGCCGTCGGGGTCGCACGAACTGCTTTTTCCAATTGTTTCACCCGATAATACTCCCCGATAGATCTTATCAGGATAAACCAACCGATCACCATCAACAAATAACTCATCCATTCTGCGCGGGGGAAGTGTCCTCCCTCGTTTGGCATATTATCATCTGGCACTGGGGGCCCGCCGTTGGGGTTATCCCCCGAATCGTCCGATGGGTCGGGTAATACAGTCCCGTCTGGAGCCCCGGCACCGACGGGCGTATCCCGTAGATAAAACCCGTATTGAATTAGAATGACGCCCAAGCCCGCACGGGATCCGTTCCTTGCTGCGTGCGATGAAGCAAGAAGGTACGTCAATAGGAATCCGACAAATTGAAACGACATACTGATCATTGCATTCCAAATAAAAGCAAAGAACGTTCCGACGGGAAATCCATCGACGTAGACTTCGTCCGAATCGATGCCAGGGGTGATAATCGTAGTTTCCCAGTAGGGTGGCGCGGCATCGGCGGCGGCAACTTCGTATGATGGGAGGGGTTCATCGTATTTTTCGTCGGGTGAGTCGGGATCTGGTTTTGCGGATAGGTTGGTGAAGACACCATCTGTGCCGGAGCGGGGGATGTAATTATTACGTGATGATGATGTTGGGGTGTGGTCTTGGGGGGTGAATGGGCTGGGGAGGGCGAGGGGCGGACGAAGCGTGGGCGAAGGGCGATTGTGGGTGGATGAAGATGATGAGGCGATGGAGATGTTGGACGACGGACGGTGAAGACGGGTTTGTTCGGTTACAGTGTCTTCGTAGGCTTCGTCGTCATCATCGTCGTGGTCATCGGGTTGGAATGAGGCAGTGAGGTGGAAGGCTGCGTTTCGGTCCGAGTCAAGCGGGTCAAGGGAGGAGAAGGAGGGTGGACGGGAGGAGATGGTGGGGGTGTTGATGTGTGCTGAGGGCGAGGAGGGGACAGCGTCATCGTCGTCGTCGTTGCGGTTCAGTCTGTCGCTGCCCGCCACCTGGCCACATACATGTGAGCATCCATCGATAACAGGGAGAAGGGGAAGGGACGGGGACGGCTTACTCGCTCGTATCGGCCGATCATCATGCAAATGCAATGGCTATGGACAGCTCTCCTGCAGGGGTATGGGAATCGAGAGGGATAGATGGTTGGGTTGGTATGCGGTCGTCTGGGGGACTCTGTGTGTGCGACGGTGGAGGTTGCCAACCGAGCGGCGACCCCAAAATCAACACCCCCTTAATTAAGGCACAACAGTTGCATTTCGAATCGACTAGAAACCAATAAACTGTCATCTACCGTTTCGCCCGGCACAAACAGTCCCCCACCGAGTGTATTATGGGGACAATGCATGTTTGCAGGAAAATATTCCCATGTCAAACACATTTAAATTTCACGAATAGAACAGAGCAAAATCGAAATGTAGAGGGATATGGAAGTGGAAGATGCAAGATCTATTCAAACATATCAGTCGCTCCCAACAACCCATGCAATTCAATTCTCACAAGACAATCAAGGCGTTTTATCAACCCAAACTCAGCGAATGGTAACTTAACACTCACATACAAGCTAGCTACATCTCCTCCCCCACACGCATCTCGGATGACCCTCAACTTCAACACCAGGCCGGATATCGATTTTCCCAGTAATCACATTGACCATATGACTTGGCGCAAAAAGATTAATCAATCCCTTATGAATCCTCATCTCATACCGATCCCAAGTCTTTGACCCCTCCCCATTGGATGTCGTGCGCGTCGTGATTGTGGGCTGTTTGGTAGGGAGACGAACGGGACCTTTGACACTGAGGTCCCACTTCTTCACGTTCCCCATCATCTCCACGCAGTCTTAATGCTCCCAACCCCTCATATCAACGAAGAACCCTCAAGATAGCCCGGTTTTGGGGAGCTGGTACTGTTCTCGACTTTTTCGACGTTGCGGCAAGTCAAAACGATGTGAAAACTTCTTAGATGGGAACATAATACGGTCAGCGTCTTTTGTAGAGATCAGGACCAGCATGGGATGGGTGAACTTTTCTTGTTTTGCATACAGGTCAGGGTGGCGCCGCGGGCGTGCTGTGAGCACCGAGACAGCCTAAAACCTCCCTAGTGTCTTCGGTGACGAAAGAATATGGATCTTCTGGAGATTGGGGGGGGGGGCTCCGTCGACGACAGCATGCTGGTCGGTTCGAGGATTGGTTGGTTTCTGAATCTGCCTGTGCAGACTTGCGATCGACAACTTGAAAAAAATGAAGGCAACGTTGGGTTGTGTCTGTGGGCCAATTGAGCGTCAATGGCCACGCCTCTGGTCAAGTCGACTCTCGACCCCACAAAACGGGACTTTATCGTAGCCAACCTCAAATCGATCATCCAGAAAATACACTCCTCATCCGCCCCCAGTCGGCCCACTCCCCGCCTCGTGGTCGTCTCCCGCTCCCGCTCCTGCTCCGAAATCCTCGCCGCCTACGAAGCCGGACAACGACACTTCGCAGAATACAATGTCGGAGAATTCATCAGCAAGGCCCCTAAGCTGCCAGCCGACATAAAATGGCATCTGGTAGGATACTTCAAGATGAATAAGGCAAAGGGGATTGTCGCTGCGATGCCCAATATTTGGGCCATTGAGTCGGTGGATACGATGCCCAAGGCCACGAGGTTGAATCGCGGATTTCAGGGAATCGGGAGGAAAACGCCTGTACAGACTTTTGTGCAAGTTCATACCGGGGAGGAGCAGAGTACCTCCCCTCCCCGCCCTAATTTTCGCGTTACCGCCGATAGATATTAACTTTCGGGTAGGTAAGGTCGGTGCAAAACCTTGGATGGCGAAGGAAATAGCACAGCGAATAAATAAAGAATGTCGTCATCTAAAGCTCGCAGGACTCATGTCTGATCGAGTTGTCCCACCTCACCTAACTTTCGCATATGGTGGACCTGCCACTGAATTACAGGTCGTTCCCTGCCCACCGTCTTCTCCCCCCAAAGGAGAAACAAACTGTGGTTTCTGACGTGCTTGTAGATGATGCAGGCATTACTGAAGAGCATAAAAAATGAAATTCCTTTGTTTGGGCAGGAGTTGAGTATGGCTTGGAGGAATTTGGGGGATGATTTATCTGCTGCGTTCAATACATTTGGGGTGACGGAGGTACGTGTTGGGAAGGAGGTATTTGGAAAAAAGGAGAGCAGTAAGAAGCAGCCTTGGAAGAGAGATGGAAAAAAGGGAAGTAATAGTGAGGAAGGAGATGACGGATACCTGACGAACGTTAGAAATTGGGCTTGATCCGCGCCTACACTCGTGGCCCTTTCGGAGTTGAGGGATTGGAGATCTTGGATACAAGGTTTGCAATTGCATGGTTGTAACAAAGGAAAAGGAGGATATCATTTCCCAATATAACACAAGGTCACGAGAACTAATATTCGATCATGATCCACTTGATCAAGACAATGCATCCATTGCGACCAGTACATGAATGGATGGATCCCCAACAACCAGCTGTGTACATGAACCGTGACTTTCACATGGCGTTCTGATGAATAATTCACATATTGGAAGACGTTTTCGACCAGGCTCTCGGTGAGGCTCGAGGTTGTAAATTCTGACACGAGGTATTATTAGGGCCGATCGTCAGATGGGCCCGCCAGATGAGCGCAGATCGCGAAGTCGATGTCTGACTTGCGGAAAATCACTCGTAGTGCGTTCTGCTGAGTCTGAAACTTTTGAAAAATCGACATATCACTCCAGAAAAGATCAGCTTGAGTGACTCAGACTTGACACCTCACACTAAGGTTAGTCATTCCCCTTTGGCCATGTCAGCATGAGACTCATCATCGCAGGATCTTCAGGGTTGCCAGGGATATGTCAGACTCAGCTGCAGCCTTGGCCC
>Ga0335081_10015741_pt1 | contig 12237 bp, 11 predicted proteins | sample Lox_Sample_35_FD_206713 | JGI IMG/M metagenome (GOLD analysis project Ga0335081, IMG submission 206713) | Soil microbial communities from Loxahatchee National Wildlife Refuge, Florida, United States - Lox_Sample_3.5 | ecosystem: Environmental > Terrestrial > Soil > Wetlands | place: USA... | reverse complement strand
TGACGATCGCAGGAATTACGAACAGGTAGCGCCACCAGCCGCGTGCGTGGCCGATGACCAAGATGGCGATGCCGACATAGAGGCACATGGTGGCGGCCATGTGGCCCGACGGGAACGCCGATGTTGGCAGGTGCGAGTCCAGATTCGGGACGTCCGGCCGTGGTCGTTTGACGATGGCGGCGACTACCAGGAACGCGGCCAGCTCGCCGAACATGACCACGGCGAGGAAGATCACCGGGCGCCAATGCCGGGTGATGGCGATGAACACTACGCAGGTGGCAACGCTCACGATGAGGATGTCCTGGGTTGCCCCGAGATTGCTGGCGATCAGGCTCCAGTGGTTCAGCGTGGCCGTGCGCTGCGCGGCGAACCAGTGCGGAATCGCATGGTCACCCAGCAGGTTTCCGTTCCCGTTATGGGTGATCATGATCAGCTTGCCGATGCCGGCGAGGGCACCGACGATCAGCACCCAGATCACCACGATTCCGGCGGCGACACGGCCGTAATCTCGAGCGCGGTCATGATGCATCGTTGCCTCCGGTTCGGTCGGCTGGAGGTCGGCGCGAGCCTCGGGCTCAAGGCCCTCGGTCACCGGATCAGTCACCGGTTCGCCGGTGACCTGGCGGGATAGTTCGAAGGCGAAGGCGGTGATACCCAGCCAGGTGATGCCAAGCGCCCAGCCGCCCAGCACGTCGGAGAGGTAGTGCACGCCGAGCAGGAGCCGGCTGATGCCGATCGCGGCGATGAGCGTGACGATCACGGCAGTGAGCACGCGGCGCCACATCCCGCGAGCCGCGGGCAGGAAGACCAGGAACAGCGCGCCGTAGCAGACGATCGAGCCGAGCGCATGCCCGCTCGGGAAGCTGTTGCCATTGCCGTGCGCGATCGGATGCGCCACCACCGGGCGCAGCCTGCCGACCAGTGCCTTTAGCACTGGGTCGAGCACCAGCGCGCCCGCGCCGGCAACCAGGAGGTAGGCCGTGAGCCGCCACCGCCGCCGGAGGGCGAGCACGACGGCGGCCGCCCCGATCAGTGTCCACAGCACCCCGCCGCTGCCCAGCCAGGTGACCGCCTTGACGATGCTGACGACCACGGAGTGCCCGGCGACCAGACTGTTCAGCCAGGTCGCCGCGCCGTGATCGGCCGACTCCAGCGGCGCCCAGCGCAGCCGCACCAGGAGAAGCAGGAGTGCAAAAAGGAAAGCCGCCGCCGTGACGGTAGCAAGCGGGGCGAGACTGCGCCGAGTAGCGTCTGGCACCGACATAGCCCGCCTACTGCCCGTTGCGAACTGTTTCACGCCTATTCACTGAGGTGATCTCAGCGAATAGGCCGGACAAATAGTTTTTATTGGCGGGACGCGGACATCTGCGCGGACACGCGGACAAACCAGGCAGCCCTGAAATGGACATTAGGGAAATGCCTTCAGCAATCCGGACGACCCCGTCTCAAGCTGCATGGATGCTGGCATTCCGGCCAGCAGACAGTGCCACGAGCCCGTGGGTGTTGATGTTTGCCGACCCGCTACCGAGGTAATGACGGGTATGCACTCGGTATCAGCACCGAACGTAATGCGTCCCGCAAGGCGGGCTTCCGGCAGCGCGTCGGCGCATTTCCTGGCCCGCACGGGCCTGACCGCGCGCGGGACCATCTACATCCTGGTTGGCTGGGTCGCAGTGCTGGTCGCACTGGGGCACAGCTCGCGTGAGGCGGACCAGCAGGGCGCCTTGCATCTGCTCGCGGGCAAATCCTACGGGCTGGTCTCGCTCTGGCTGCTCGGCATCGGCTTCGCAGGCTACGCACTGTGGCGGCTGAGCGAGGCCGCGTTCGGCGTCACTGGCGACCGGCCCGGGGCCGGCCCGAGGCTCAAGTCGCTGGCCCGGGCGGTCATCTACGCGGGCCTGTCGTACCTGACATTCACGGTCATCTCCGGCACGGATCGCAGCCAGTCTGCCCGGCAGCAGGACATAACGGCCACCGTCATGCAGCACTCGGCCGGCCGGGTGCTGGTCGGCGTCGTCGGGCTGGTCATCGTCGCCTGCGCCATTACCCTGGTCATCGAAGGCGCGCGCAAGAAGTTCATGAAGTACCTGGAGACGGCACGGATGAACGCCGGAGTGCGTCGCGCCGTCAAACTGCTGGGCACGACGGGAACCATCGCGCGAGGGCTGGTCTTCGCCCTGGCCGGCGTGCTGGTTATCGACGCGGCGGTCACCCATAAGGCATCCGAGTCCGGCGGCATCGACAAGGCGCTCCTGACACTGCGCGATCAGCAGTTCGGCGAGTTCCTGATGATGCTGGCGGCGCTCGGCCTCATTGTCTTCGGGGTCTACGGGCTGTGCGAGGCTCGCTGGCGGAAGGTCTGAGCCCGGCGGAAGCGCTCGCCCCCGAATGATGCTGACTCGGATCCAGCAAGGAAAACTGACTCTGTCCAGGTCACATGACTGGCGGCCGACCTGGCGCTGCTAGCCGCAACCGGCGTCCTGCCCTTACCCTCCGTGCCCGGCTGCCCCGCCAACGGGAAGGCGCAGAGGCGCGTCGGCCGCCGAGGTCGTCACGGTCAGCGACGAAAATTTCCGCCGCGGGGTGAATCTTTTCCGGGCCGGGGGCGCGACAGTTAGGTCATGGACAGCGGCCCGAGCGACGAGACGCTGCTTGCCGCCGTCGCCGAACGCGATATGAGCGCCTTCCGCACGCTGTATGAGCGCCACGCCGGGTGGCTCGCGATCCGGCTCACCCGGCGGTGCAACGACCGCGACCTCGTCGCGGACGCGATTCAGGACACCTTCGTCGCCGTCTGGCAGAGACCGCGGGGTTTCCGCGGCGACGGCGACATCGCGGCGTGGCTGTGGGGAATCGCGATCCGCCGGCTGGTGAGCCGCCTGCGGACCCGCCGCGGCGTCGCCGCCGTGTTCGAGCACCCCGGAGCCGCGCCGGCCGCGGAAGACCAGGTGCTGCTGTCGGTGGAGTACGGCGACATCGGCCAGGCGCTGGCCCGGCTGTCGCCGGAGATGCGCGCCGTCATCCAGGCCGTCGTGCTGGACGGCCTGTCCGCCAAGGAGGCGGCGCAACTGCTGCACGTCCCGGTGAGCAGCGTGAAGACCAGACTCCACCGGGCCAAGGCGCACCTGCGGGCCGTCCTAGCGGAGGGATCGTCATGACCGGCTGGCACCTCGACGACGACGTACTGCGGCGCTACGTCGAGCGGACCGATTCGCTGACCGAGGGGGCCTCGGCCGAGCAGCACCTACTATCTTGCGAGCCGTGCCGAGCGCGGGTCAACGCCGCGGCCGGCGTGATCGAACTCAGTGTGATCGACCTGGCCGCGGTGTGGGACCGCACCCGGGACGCCATCGAAGTGGCGCGGCCGTCGGTGTTCGAGCGACTGCTACGCGGCGCCGGCCTGCCCGCCCACGAGGCGCGGCTGGTCGCGGTGGCCAGCGCCTTCCGCGGCGTGTGGCTGACCGGCGCGGCCGCGGTCCTCGCCTTCGCCGCGCTCGCGGCGGCGATGGGACACGCCCGCGGGCTGTGGCTGTTCCTGGCCGTCGCGCCGGTCGTGCCCTGCCTAGTGGTCGCGTCCAGCTACGACCCGTGGATGGACCCGGCGCTCGAACCGGAACTCGTCACGCCCTATCCGGCGCTCCGGCTGATCCTGCTGCGCACGATCGCGGTTCTCGCGCTCGCCTTGCCCGCCGTCCTGCTTTTCGGGCTAGTCGTACCCGGGGAGACAGCGTTCGCCTGGCTGCTGCCAGCCGTCGGCTTCGTGGCGGTGGTCCTGGCCGCGTCGACCTGGGTGAGCCCACTGCGCGCGGCCATCGCAGTCAGCTGCGCCTGGCTCGCGCTGGTCTCGCTGCTGGCGACGCGGCCCGGCTCGCCCGACGCGATTATCCAGGGCCGGGCCCAGACCGGATTCCTGGTGCTGGCGGCCGCTTCGTTCGGAATATTCCTGCTGCGCCGGCGCCAGCTGCGCCAGCTCCGACCGTGGAGGTAGTCGTGCCGACCGCTTCGATCAGCCTGCGTGACGTCGGGCGCACGTTCGGCGCCACCCGGGCACTGGCCGGCGTCGGCCTGGACCTGAAACCCGGCGTGACCGGGCTGCTCGGCCCCAACGGGGCCGGCAAGACCACGCTGCTGCGGCTGCTGGCCACCGCGCTGCCGCCCAGCCAGGGACAGGTGAGCGTACTGGGCCTGGACCCGCAGGTGCCGGCCGAACGCACCGGCATCCGCCGCCAGCTCGGCTACCAGCCGCAAGAGGTCGGCTTCCCGCGCGGCTTCACCGCCTTCGCGTTCGTGGACTACATCGCGCTGCTCAAGGAGTGGACCGAGCCGGCCGCCCGGCACGCCGAAGTGCGCCGCGTGCTCGGCCTGGTGGGGCTGTCCCACCTGGGCGCGAAGCGGATCCGGGCCATGTCCGGCGGGCAGCGCCGCCGGGTCGCGCTGGCCCAGGCGCTGCTCGGCTCGCCGCCGGTGCTGATCCTGGACGAGCCGACCACCGGCGTCGACCCGGAGCAGCGGGTGGTCCTGCGGGCCGTGCTCGCGGAGATCGCGCGGACCTCGGTCGTGGTGCTATCCACCCACCAGACCGAAGACGTCGCGGCCCTGTGCGAGCGGGTGATCGTGCTGGACCGCGGCCGGGTCCGCTACGACGGCCCGGTCACCGACCTGACCGCCCAGGCGGCCGGCCGGGTCTGGCTGGCCGACCAGCCGGACCCGGCGGCGAGCGTGTCCTGGCGGACCGGCACCGGCCGGTACCGCAACGTCGGCACCCGTGTCCGGGACGGGGTCGAGCACGTCGAACCATCCCTGGAAGACGCCTACCTGCTGCTGCGCGGCGGGGCAGCGGAGGACGAGCCAGCCGAGGAGGTGACGTCATGACCACGGCGCTCGCGCCCGCCCGGCCCGCAGCCGGCGCCGGCCGGGCCACGTTCGCCGCGCTCGCCGCCCGGGAGACGCGCCGGTTCGCCCTCAACCCGGTCTTCCTCGCCGCTGCCGGGCTCACCGCCTACATTCTCTGGAGCGGGCAGCGAGGCACGGTCACCGATATCAACGGCCCAAACACGGCCGCGGCGGTCCTTTTCGGCGGGGTCGGCATGCTGGTCGCGTTCTGGCTGACCCGGTCGATGAGCGCCAGCGAACCGGTCGTCGGCGTCACCCCGGTCACGCTGCCGGTCCGCACCGCCGCCCTGTGCGCGGTCGCCCTGGTGCCGTTCGCCTGCGGCTGCCTGACCCTGCTCGCGTTCCTGCACTTCTACCCGATCGGCGACCCGGTGTACGGGGCCTTCAGCCCGCCTGCGCGGATCGCCGTCCTGGTCGGGCAGATCGTCGTCCCGTCGTTGGGCGGCCCGCTGCTCGGCGTCGCGCTGGGCCGCTGGGTGCGGTTCCCGGGCGCCGCGTTCGTGCTGTTCCTGCTTCTCTCCGGCTGGGTGATCCTGGTGATGGCCCTGACCCTAGCGCGTCCGGACTCGGCGCCCGTCGCGGTACTGCGGCTGTCCGCGCCATTCGCCCTCTTCACATTGCACCTCGACGCCGGCGTCACGGCCTGGCGCGGGTCGCCGTGGTTCTTCCTCGGCTGGCAGCTCGCCCTGTGCGCGATCGCGGTCCTGGTGGCGCTCCTGCGCGGGGTCGAGGGACGGCTGCGCTCCCGCATCATCCGTGCCCTCGGCATCGCGGGGGCGGCGGCCGTGATCCTGCTTCTGCTGGCCGGCACCGGCGGGTTCACCCACGCCGTCACCACGTGATGGCCGGGCCGGTGCTGCGGGCCGGGGCGTGGCCGGCGGTCCTCGGTGTCACCGGCGTGGCGGTCGTGGTGGGCGGCTGCGGGGCCGTGTTCCCGGCCGCCGCCACCATGCTGTTCCCGATCTGCTTCGCGCTGCTCGCCGCGGCCGCGGCGTTCACCCTGGACGAGCCGGCCAGCCTGGTCGTCGACGTGACGCCGACCGGGCCCGTCCGGCGCACCAGGATCCGCGCCGTGGCGCTGCTGGCGCCGCTCGCCGCCGGCGCGCTGGTCCTGCTGGCGGCGGCCCTGCGCGGGCTGGCGCTACCCTGGCCGGCGGCCGGCCTCGCGCTGGCCGGCAACGTGCTGCTCGGCTTCGCCGCGGCGTGCGTGGCCCGGACGCGGACCGGCGAACCGGGCGCGGCGGTCGGAGCCGCCGTCGTGCTGGTGCTGATGGCGCCCAGCCTCTTGCCGCAGATCGCGCGCTGGGTCCGCACGTTTCCCGCGCCCGGCGACGGCGGCCCATCCTCGGACCCCGTGTGGTGGACCGTCCTCGCGGTGTGCGCGGTGGCCATCGCCATCTCGGTCAGTGGCCGAAGGCTGCCCCAGTGGAAGTCCAGGGTTCCGTGATCCCGGCGACTGCCCCGGCAGACGAGGCCCAGCGGGGTGGCCAGCCGCAACCTCACCTGGAGGTTTACCGCACCCAATGCTGTGGCGCACATGCTTCGGCCACACGGCCTCCGCCGCCTAGCGTCACCAGCATGACGGGAGTGCGGCCGGACGGGACGTCACGGCGGTGGGGAGCATGAAACTCACCGCAGCGCTAGCAAGCGCGGACGGCCAAGGCGCATCCGGCCTGCCGGAGAGGGCTAGCGCCCTGGCCCGGCGCCCGTCCACGAGGGTCGTCGCCGTGCTCTGGGCCGTGACGGTCCTGGCCGCGATCGCCGAGGCGGCGCTGACCCTGGTGGCCCGGGATAACCTGGCCCACGGCGACCTGGCCTCGCAACTGGCCCTCGCGGTGTCGGTCGTGGCCTACGCCACGCTCGGCGCCCTCATCGTCCGCCGGGCCGGCAACCTCATCGGCTGGATCATGCTGGGCGCGGGTGCGGCGCAGGCGTTTCTCACGATCGCTTCCATCTATGCGGTGATCGGGATCGCGACCTTCCCCGGGTCGCTCCCGGCCGCGAAGCAGGTGGGCACGCTCGCCGAGTGCAGCTTCCCCGCGGTCGTCTTCACGGTCGCGTTCATGTTCCTGCTCTTCCCGACCGGGGCTCTGCCGTCGCGGCGCTGGCGGCCGGTGGCGGCGGCCGGCCTGGTACTGGCCGCCCTGACCACGGCCGGGCTGGTCGTGCACCCGCGCATGGTGGCCCTCATCGCCCCCGGCGGGGCCTCGCTGAGCTACCCGAACCCGCTGGCCGCCGGCGATCCCGGGCCGGTCCTGCGCACGGTCCTGGTCGGCACGCTGAACGGGCTCTCGGCGGTGTTCCTCCCGTTCTTCGTGGCCACGTTCGTCTCGCTTGCCGTCAGGTACCGAACGGGCGGGCGGCTGCTGCGCCAGCAGGTCAAGTGGCTCGCCCTGACCGCCGTCGGATTCGCCGTCTGCCTGCTCATCGCCCTGCTGGGGATCGCGGGCGGCCAAGCCCAGCTGACCACGGTCGCGTACACGGCGGTGCAGCTCATCGCACTGTTCGGCATCCCGGCGGCGATGGCCATGGCGATCCTCAGGCACCGGCTGTACGACATCGACGTCATCATCAGCCGCGCTGTGGTCTACAGCCTGCTCTCGGCCGCGGCCACCGGCGTGTACGCGGGCATCGTGCTCGGCATCGGCACGTTCGTGGGCCACCGCAGCGGCCCGCTGCTCACGATCGCCGCGGCGGTCACGATCGCCCTGCTGTTCCAGCCACTGCGGCACCGTGCCCAGGTGTTCGCGAACCGCCTCGTCTACGGCCAGCGGGCCACGCCGTACCAGGCGCTCTCGGACTTCGCGGGGCACATGGCGGGACAGCTGGACCTCACCGACGCCGTCGACCGGATGGTGTCGGTCCTGGCCGGCGCGACCGGGGCCGACCGGGCCGAGGCGTGGATCCGGGTTGGCACGCAGCTGCGGCCGGCCTCGATCTGGCCGCGCGGATCACCCCCGTCCGCCGCCATCACGATCGGCACCGGCGACAGCCTGCCGGCCTTCGGAGACGCATCGCGGGCGGTGGCCGTTTCCCATGGCGGCGAGCTTCTCGGCGCGCTGTCCCTGCGCAAGCCACCGAACGAGCCGCTGACGAGCACCGAGGACGATCTGTTGCGGCACCTGGCGTCGCAGGCGGGCCTGGTCCTGCGCAACGCCGCACTGACTGCCGAACTGCGGGCCAGCATCGACGAGCTGCGCGCCTCCCGCCGGCGGCTGGTGGAAACGCAGGATGCCGAACGGCAGAAGATCGAACGGAACCTGCACGACGGGGCGCAGCAGCAGCTCATCGCGCTCACGATCCACCTCAGCCTGCTGGAAGAATCCGCCGACGATCCCGCGGCCGTCAGGGAGCTCGCGGCGGCGGTGCAGAACGGCGTACACGCCGCGCTCGACGATCTGCGGGATCTGGCCCGCGGCATCTACCCGCCGCTGCTGGCCGACCAGGGCCTGGTCCCGGCGCTGCAGGCCCAGGCGCGCAAGGCCTCCTTGCCCGTTGAGATCGACGCGGACGGCATCGGGCGGTACCCGCAGGACACCGAGGCCGCGGTGTATTTCTGCACCCTGGAAGCGCTGCAGAACATCGCCAAGTACGCGAGCGCATCCCACACCAAGGTCGGCTTGTCCTGCTGCGATGACAACCTCCGCTTCACCGTCACCGACAACGGGACCGGGTTCGACCCCGCGACCACCCGCTATGGCACCGGCCTGCAGGGAATGGCCGACCGGCTGGCCGCGCTCGGCGGCGCCCTCCAGGTCCGCTCACAGCCAGGACACGGAACCATCCTGAGCGGCGAACTCCCCTTGCCGCGCCTGGTCACGGATTAGGGCGCGACCGCCATTCCCGCCTACTCCGCGGCCATCATCGGCGTGCTGCACGGCCTCAACGCGCTGGCCATCTTCGCGGTCGCCCTCCTGGCCGGACGCCGGGTACCAAAGGCAGCAGCGATAGCGGAGCCAGCCGCCACCGAGGATGCCCCGGTCTGACGGTCGAAACCCCTAGCGACCTGCGCTTGGTGGTCCGGGCGTACCATCGTGCCATGACCACGCCTCAGGAAGTCCTGGCCGGCGTTCCGTTGTTCTCGATGCTGCCGGAAGAGGAAGTGGCCGCGCTCGCACGGCGGGCGCACGAGCTGAGGGTTCCCGCTGGCACTGTGGTCACCGACATGGACAGCGTCGGCGTGAGCTTCGGCGTCATCGTGGACGGTCGGGCGGCGGTGAGTGTGCGCGGAAAACCCGTTCGCGTCCTCGGCCCCGGTGACTACTTCGGCGAGATGGCGCTGATCGACGAGTCCTACCGGTACCGTTCGGCGACGATCACCGCTGAGACCGAGCTGCACTGCCTGATGTTCGCCAAATGGGGCTTTCGCCACTTCGCCATGAGCCACCCCCAGACGGCCTGGGCCCTCCTCGAAATGATGGCGCAACGCGTCCGGGACGCCGAGAGCCGCTAGGCGCACCCGGAACCATCTCAGCGGACCGGCCGGGCGAGCAGCTTCTCGATACTCGCCGGCTGCGCCCGGCCGGCGTCAGAACCGGAAGCGAGTCAGGCCGCCCGGCTCCGCCGCCAGCGTCACGATCGCCGAGCGTGGCTCAATGCGGTACACGTTCCACGGTGGTGGCCCTTGGGACGGCGCGTTGAACGGGGCAGTGATGCCCGAGCCGCTGTCGTCGGGTTCGGCCGGCCAGCCGTTGTCCGCCCACGCCTTCGCAACACGCGCCACCGCGCCCGGTTCGGTCACTCGCGTAGCGTCACCCTCGACTACCACGTCCGCGTCGCGGATCGACACCGCGATCGAACACCGCGGATCGCGCACGACATTGCGCCCCTTCCGCGTGCCGGCGCCCGTCTGGAACCAGAACGTGCCGTCGAGCCACAGGGCACCGACCGCGGTCACATGAGGGCTACCGTCCTCGTTGACGGTGGACAGCCAGGTCGTGCGGGAGTTCACCGCGTCCGGAGCCGGCGCCGATCCGGCATCGAGCTTCTCAGCAACGGTGGCCCAATCCACCGGCGGCAGCCCATCCGCCTTACCCAGATTGATGATCTCCATCAGGCATCCCTTCATTGTCCAGCGGACATCCTGGCTAACAGCATCTGGCAGATAAGACGCGCGACGGCCGCGGAAGTCATCGCGACAATCTCGCCTCGGCAAAGAAGGCAATGCCTCTCCCGCCAACTCTGCGCTTGCCCTGAGCCTGCGGTCAGTGGCCGTTGAGGCACGTCTCAGATAGTGGTGAGGTGTGCGGCCGGAGCCGGATGCCAGACAGCTGGAAGGTGGCCCTGATGAGCAGACCCGCGAGTATCACGACCGGAAGCGGCGTCATGAGCGCGCTCGGCAGGAACGACGGCCAGGGCGAGGCCTCACGCCCGCACCGGTTCCTGGGCAGGGGGTGGCAGTGGGCCGTCCGGTCCAAGGTACGTTCTCGCCGCGGCATCACGCTGGATGTGTCGGGTCCTGCCCGGCCGTCGGGCGGCCGGGCGAGGTGGGTGTTCGCGCTCGTGCTGTTCCTGGCCATCACGGCGGTGGCGGTGGCGGAGTACGGCACGGGCCGCGGGCTGATTCCGATCGCATGGCTGGCGGTCGGACCGCTGCTAGGCTCGCTGGTGCTGTCTGTCCGGATTACCGCCGTGCTGGCGGGCTGGTCGGTGCTGCTAGGCCTGGGGTTCATGGCGGGCGCGCCGCGCGAGCTGGGGGGACTCGCGTCGCATCTGGGCGTCATGGTCCTGCTGGCCGGGTTCGCCGTCGCCAACGCCGTGCTGCGCACCGTCGCGCAGCGGCGGCTCAGTCAGGTCCGTGCCGTGGCCAGGGTGGCGCAGAGCGCGCTGTTGCGCGAGGTCCCGGCCCGCGTCACCGCGGGACGGCTGGCCTCGCGGTATGTCTCGGCCGCGGCCGAGGCGCGGGTGGGCGGTGATCTGCTTGAGGTCATCCCGGACGAAACCCGCCCGCGCTGGCTGATCGGAGACACCCGCGGGAAGGGCCTGCCCGCGGTGCGCCTGGCCAGTGTCGCGATGACCAGCTTCCGCGATGCCTGCGCCCAGCCCGGCCTGTCGCTCCCGGAGATCGCCCGGGTGGTGGACCGGTCTGTCACCCGGGCCGCGGGCGATGAGGACTTCGTGACCGCCGTGTTCGCCGAGTTCGACCCCCGCGGCTGGCTGCAGCTGGTGATCTGCGGGCATCCGCCGCCGCTGCGGCTGACCGCCGAAGGCGGCCTGCAGCCGCTGACCCCCCGTTCCTACGCGACCCCGCTGGGCCTGCACCCCGATGTCCAGCCATCCACCTTCACGGTCAGCGCAGGCGACCGGCTGGTTTTCTTCACCGACGGCCTGCTGGAAGCGCGCGACCGGGCGGGCCGCTTCTTCCGGCTCGAGGACTGCCTCGACACGCTGCGCCAACCAGACCTGCAGACAGCCGTGGACGGGCTGCTCAGCCGACTCCTCGCCCACACCGGAGGCAAGCTCGACGACGACGTGGCGCTGCTGCTGCTGGAGGCGACATCCCCGCCAGCCTGGCCTGAGGACGATTCTCCCGTGGCCTGGCGCCCGCCCGTGCCCGGGCTGCCTGCTCAGCGGCGAAGGAGCATGCATGATGCTGATCGAACCGTTCCAGGGATCCCTGCGGGCGACCCCGGTTGCCGGATCGGATACTGACATCTAACATTTCAGTGTGGCGACGCTGCCTCGTGTAGGGCGCACACTGCTGCGCGACGCGGCCTATGAAGCGATCCGCGATGCGATCGTGCGCGGAGACTTCCCTCCCGGAGCGGCGGTGAGCAACGCGGCCGTGGCCGAGCAGCTCGGGCTGTCGCGTGCGCCGGTGCGCGATGCCCTGGCGCGGCTCGCCGGTGAGGGGCTGGTGGAGACCAAGCCGCAAAGCTACACCCGGGTGACGCAGCTGGTGCCGAAGGAAGTGCGGGACGCCGCCGCGGTAGTCCGTGCGATGCACGAGCTGGCCACGCGCACTGCCGTCCTGCTGCTGACGAGCGGGCATATCGGGGCGATGCGCGCGGCGAACCGCCGGTTCGAGGCGGCTATCCGGGCCGGGGACGTCGACGCGGCGATGGACTCCGACGACGAGCTGCACGGCGTGCTCGTGGGCGTGTGCGGGAACCGGGCGGTCGCCGCCACGATCGAGCGGTACACGCCGCTGATCCGCCGGCTGGAACGGCGCCAGTTCAGCTCGGCCCGGGCCCGGCGGTCCGTGCAGCGGCACGATAAGTTGATCGCTGCGTGCGCCGCCGGTGACGTCGACCAGGCCATCCAGGTCACCGCGCAGATCTGGCGAAGCCTGGAAGACCTGGCCGATGATCCGTCTACTCGCTAGGTGCTGCCGGAGGTGCCCAT
>Ga0335081_10015740_pt1 | contig 12238 bp, 10 predicted proteins | sample Lox_Sample_35_FD_206713 | JGI IMG/M metagenome (GOLD analysis project Ga0335081, IMG submission 206713) | Soil microbial communities from Loxahatchee National Wildlife Refuge, Florida, United States - Lox_Sample_3.5 | ecosystem: Environmental > Terrestrial > Soil > Wetlands | place: USA... | reverse complement strand
GGGTAGGGCGCTACAAAGTCGGCGACAGGGTCTTCGTCTCCCATCATATCCCGTGCAACACATGCCATTACTGCCTCGCGGGATACCATACGGCCTGCGAGACACTGCATACGACGAACTATGACCCGGGCGGTTTTGCCGAATACATCCGGGTGCCTCTGCTCAATGTGGATCGAGGTGTGTTTCTTCTTCCGGAAGAGCTCTCATTTGAAGACGGTGTCTTCATCGAGCCGCTGGCCTGTGTTGTGCGCGGACAGAGGGTGGCAAATCTCCAACCCGGGCAATCTCTGCTGTTACTGGGGAGCGGCATCTCGGGCCTCCTGCATCTTCTTCTCGCCCGGGCCCTCGGGGCAGGACGGATCATCGCGACGGACGTGAGCGATTACAGACTGCGGGTGGCAAAGGAGTTCGGCGCGGATGCGGTTCTTCCTGCAGGGGACGATATGCCGGAATATGTCCGGAGGATTAATGAGGGCAGGCTCGCCGACCTCGTGATTGTATGTACGGGTGCCCCAGCCGCGTTCAGGCAGGCACTGAAATCGGTAGACCGTGGCGGAACGATCCTCTGCTTTGCCACAACCGAGCCGGATGTGGAGCTGTCAGTCCCCATCAACGAGTTTTGGCGCAACGAAATAAAATTGATCCCGTCCTACGGCAACAGCCCGCTTGATGCAACAATTGCCATAGAGCTCATCAGGTCCGGTCGCGTTCCGGTCAGTAAGATGGTTACCCATAGATTGTCCCTCGCTGAAACAGGTCATGGTTTTCGCCTTGTCGCGGATGGTGGAGAATCCCTAAAGGTGATAATCGAACCGCAGAGGACGGTTTGAAACGCGCTAATATATGTCCGCCTGGCATCCCGCTGCTAGGACACCGCCCAGCTCGCGACATCTTTCGATGACATCGTCGGTCAGCTTGCCCTTCGCTATAACAGGCTCGTAGACCATCTTGAACTTGTAGCCGGAAGCGATTCGTTCTATCGCTCTTAAAGCGCCGGTTCCGTCGTTGCCTGCGCTGATGAAGACTACATATGGCTTTCTGAAGACCTTATTTTCAGCTCTATAAAAGGTCCTGTCAAAAAAATCCTTAACCATGCCTGACATATAACCGAAGTTCTCGGGTGTACCGATTGCTAATCCGTCTGCTAACAGAAGATCATCAACGGTTGCATCTTGCGCCCTTTTCAGGATTACTTCGGTATTATCGATTGCCCGGGCACCATCCGTTACTGCCTGGGCCATCCTCTCCGTGTTCCCTGTCTGCGAATGAAAAATGATTAATATCCTTGACATAGCATCTCCCTTTGGGCTCCACTCGACATTCATAGTCAGTGTCAAAATTTCTCATCTACCATCCTTGACAATATATAGCATTTAATTAGAATATGAATAAGAAAATAACACTATCAATGTAGCCCTGACATGGAGGGAACATGCCCACGTACGAGTATCGCTGCGAAGCTTGCAAGAAACAGTTCTCGCTTACACAGAGTTTCACCGAGTACGAGAAAGGCAAAGTGAAGTGCCCCAAGTGCGATAGTAAGAAAGTGAAGCAGCAGATATCCATCTTTACGGCCAAGACAAGCAGGAAAAGTTGATACTCTGTTAACTTAACATTCTTGAAGACGGACAAGGACAGGTGCGTCTTCGAGATAATCCGGCCTCCGACAAATCATTCTACAATTTTCGAGCAGCCAACACAGGCCGACCCCGGGAGGAGATGCTATGGTAAGAATAGTTATTTCTTTGTCAGTTGCTGTAGTCTTCATCCTATCCACTGGTGTTGAGGGCTATGCGTTCAGATGCGGCGATGGCTATGTTACTGTTGGGGATTCCAAAACAAAGGTGCTTCTTGAGTGCGGCAAACCTGCCTCCAAGGAAAAGGTGCGCTACAAGAAAGGCCGGCACTACAGAACGGAGGAGGGGCGAAAGGATGAGAGCGGCAAGGTGAAGGGCACTTATCTGAAAGAAAAGAAGAAACCCAGCGAAAAGTGGTATTATAACTGCGGCGAAAACGATTTTATCTACGTTCTCACCTTTGAAGGGGGAATTCTCAAGAGCGAGGAAACAGGCGGCTATGGCAAGGGCAAGTCGGACTGCAAGGGGCGATAGCCTGTAAGAGGAAGAGAAGGGAGAAAATCACAATGGATGCGATTGAGGCTATTTCTTCCAGAAGAAGTATTCGCAAGTATACGAAGGAGTCTGTCTCGGAAGATACGCTGACGGAGATATTGCAGGCTGCGATGAGTGCCCCTTCGGCAGGGAATGAACAGCCATGGCATTTTGTAATCATAAACGATCGGAAGATACTCGATGAAATTCCCAAGGTTCATCCCTACTCTCAGTCTGTAAGAATGGCATCCGTCGCGATTGCAGTTTGCGCGGACCTGAAATTAGAGGTGTACAAGGATTTCTGGGTGCAGGACTGTTCAGCGGCGACAGAGAATATCCTGATTGCTGTCCAAGCAAAAGGATTAGGGGCCGTCTGGCTTGGTATCTATCCTGTCGAGGACCGCGTTTCAGGCATGCAAAAACTTCTGAAACTGCCCGAGCATGTGATACCCCTTGCCGTTATTCCCATCGGATATCCGGACGAACATAAACCTAAGGCGCTGCGATTCAACGCTTCAAGGATCCATAGGAACGGTTGGTGAGCGTGACCGTCAGGTTACACCTCTTACCATTCTTATATCTAACAGAGCCAAAGCGGATTCCCCGGCAATAATTTGATTACCCTTTTAGGGAATTATTCCCCAAAGGAAGGGGAATACTTCCTCAGCAAAAGACAAGAAATAATTGCTGCGTTAAAGCAACATATGATTATTGCTATACATTTTTATTCGTTTTTATTGTGGCATGGTGCTTGCTAAATTAGAAGAAAACAAAAAGTGAAAGGAGGTGAAACGAATGAAGAAGCTCTCGACAATCATTATCGCGATTCTTTTTGCCCTTTCGATGACCGGCCTCTGCTTCGCCCAGGCCCCGGCTCCGGCTCCGGCACCCGAGAAGAAGATGGAAGAGAAGAAACCCGCTAAGGAAGAGAAGAAGAAGGTAAAGAAGGCAAAGAAGGCAAAGAAGGAAAAGAAGGAAGAGAAGAAGGAGGAAATGAAGAAGGAAGAACCCGCAAAGAAATAACTTTCTTCGAACCCAACTTCATAAGAAACATTCAAAAGGGACCATGAGAAATCATGAGTCCCTTTTGATTTTGCGGCATTCGATCTTACAACCCTGTCCTTATATTTCATTGCTGAAAGTTTATCCCACGCCGATCGGCTCCCCAAATCATTATAATTAACTTGTCATTTCGGAAATTATCTGTATTAATCTGGAAGCCCTTCTCAATTAAACAAGTATGGAGCGGCGCAACAAAGCCGGTTGTTCACAAGGCACGGAACTCCATGAACCTAACGTCATCGGAAAGAGGAAAACCGCACGGTTCAGGTGTAAAGGCCGCGGAGTCGCGATCCTTACCTGCTGCGTACCGTACCATCGTCTTTAACAGGAATTGCGCGATTCCGAGGCACCTTCTCCATACGCTCAAATACCAGTACCTTCGTCGTGAGCTGTGGGTGCCTCTGGAGAGCAGAGAAGGACGCATCACCGTCGTGATGTACGATCCGGCAGATATACTGAAGCGGGACATGATAGAAAACCTTCTGAAGACGAAGGACGTGGACTACTGTGCAGCAACAAAGGCCGACATTCTGAAATTTGTCGATTATTTCTATGGCATTGATGACGGTGCGGAAGCTGACTCCGCGGACCGTATCGCGGATGGCGCGGAGGAAGGGGAAAGCATAAAGGAAGAACCGCTCGCCATCGATGCGTCGGACAGCAACATCGTAAACCTGGTCAATGACCTGATAGACGAGGCCTTTGCCAGGCGCGCCTCTGATATCCATATAGAGCCGGACATAAAAGACCGGGTGGTTAATGTCCGCTTCAGGATAGACGGCGAATGCATACATTATAAGACTTTCCCCTACCACTACAGGTCGCCCATCGTTTCCCGCGTAAAGATTATGTCCTATCTCGACATTACCGAACGTCGTCTGCCGCAGGACGGCAAGATAAAATATGAGAGACCGGGCGGCGAGGAGATAGAGCTGCGCGTGGCCACTCTGCCCACGCATGGGTACGTGGAGGATGTGGTGCTTCGGATCCTGACGCGCGGGAAGATCATGAAATTGAACGAACTGCAGATGGAACCCGACACCCATGAGCGCTTCAGGGCACAATTGAAGAAACCCTATGGACTAATCCTGATCGTGGGTCCCACCGGATCGGGCAAGACGACCACCGCACACGCAGCCCTACACATTATCAACAAGCCCAACATGAAGATCTGGACCGCGGAAGACCCCGTAGAGATTACGCAGCAGGGTATACGCCAGGTTCAGGTTCATCATAAGATCGGACTCGACTTCAGCAACGCCATGCGTGCCTTCCTGCGCGCGGACCCTGATGTGATCATGGTAGGCGAGATGCGTGACTATGAAACGGCCAAGATGGGCATAGAGGCGTCCACGACCGGCCATCTCGTGTTGAGCACGCTGCATACAAACAACGCGCCGGAGACTATCGTCAGACTTCTGGACATGGGGATAGACCCGTTCGCGTTTGCCGATTCCCTCCTCTGTGTTTTGGCCCAGAGGCTGGTGCGGAGTCTGTGCGTTGCCTGCCGGGAGGCTTACCATCCGGAAAAGAAAGAGTTTGAGGAGCTCGCACACCACTTCGGTGAGAAGGCGTTTTCGCATTTGGGAGTCGTCTATGACAAAGCATTCAGGCTGTATCACGCCAAAGGATGCCGTGAGTGCAACGGTATGGGCTACAGGGGTATGATGGGGCTCTATGAATTGCTGGTGGCTACGGATGCGATCAAACAGATGATTATCGCCAGGAAATCCATTGCTGCCATCCGCAAGAATGCCACATCCGAGGGGATGCACACCTTGCTGCAGAGCGGTATCATGAAGGTGTTGAAAGGAGAGACTGACTTCAGCGAAGTTCTGAGCGTGTGTATCCGGTGATCATATTCCTGCACCGTCATTCTTGAAGAACCGGCGCAGCCCTCGATCGGGAAGTTACGTTCACCTTACCCAAAAAAATCTTCGCAGACAGGCAGAAAGAATGTAAAAGCATGTGCAGAGCGACCGGCCTTCCCCGGTGTGCAGGCGCGTTTGCACAGTGTTATGGTGCAGAAGTGGTCGAATGGTTGTTACATCTTCCCGCCTATTGTAAGGTAGGCGTATCCTTTATCGGTATACTGGTCCTCTACTCATCGGGGACGCCGCTGGGCATTGCTATACTCGTCTTTTCAGTCATCCTGCCCCTGTGGGCCGGCGCAGGTATGGGCGGCCTCCACTACCAATTGGCAACGTTTGGAGAGCCGCAGAATTACATACTGCCCGTCATTATTCTCCTTCTCCTTTTCTTTACGGAAGCCCTGAGCAAGACCGGAAGGATGGACCGCACGATCGGCGCCCTGAAAGAATGGCTGAAGAGCAAACATATCATCTTGGCCGGACTGCCCGCATTGGTGGGACTTCTGCCGATGCCTGCGGGTGCGCTCTTCTCCGCGCCCTTCGTCGCTGCGGTTGACGAAAACGGAGAGCTAGAATTATCCCACAAGGTCGCCATCAATTACTGGTTCCGGCACCTTTGGGAATATTGGTGGCCCCTCTATCCGGGCGTCATCCTCGCCATGCAGTACTCGAGGCTCCCGGCAATCTGGTTCTTCCTCATACAGATGCCTTTTACCGTTGTTGCAGCTGTTAGCGGTTATCTGTTTATCCTGCGGAGGATCAAGAAGGAGGACGACGAAGGCGTGGGTTATGGAAGGATGAACACAGGCGATGTCCTTTCGGCCATGGGGCCTATCGGGCTCCTTGTCATGATATCGCTTGTCGGGTCGGGAATTCTTCCACTCATGGGTGTTGAGGGAACGCTGGCAAATCTGATCGCAATGCTGGTAGGCCTCATCGCTGCGCTTGTCGCCATTTTTTCCGGCCATGCCTCTGCTCTCAGACCATCCCTGCGCATGCTGCTGCGGAAGGACACCTGGCTCATGATAGCGCTCGTTATCGGGATTCAGGCCTTCTCTGCCGCACTTGTGTGTCCTGTCGATGCCACGGGTGTTACGTTGATAACGGGGATGCGCGATGAATTTGTCCGGACGGGAATCCCTCTCATTGCCGTTATCATGCTGATCCCTTTCATCTCCGGCATGGTGACAGGGGTTGCCTTCGGTTTCGTCGGTGCGAGTTTCCCGATAGTATTTGCCCTCATCGGTACGGAACCGTCAACCGGCCTTCTTGCCGCCACCACTGTGTTTGCTTACTCATTCGGTTACATGGGCATGCTGCTCTCGCCCATGCACGCGTGCTTCGTCGTTACAGCCGAATATTTCTGTGTGACTGTATTTGGAGCATATAGGTATATTGCCTGGCCGGTGGCAATCATTCTCCTGACATCCATTATTCTCTCGAGCCTGTACTATGTGATATTCTGACCGGAGATTCTTGCATCAAGGTCCATACGAATGAATACATTTAGAGGTTAAGAAGATGAGTCGTGCACTGGAAGGCATCAGGGTCGTCGATCTCAGCCATGTACTCGCTGCTCCAATAACTACGATGTTCCTGGCTGACCTGGGAGCGGAAGTCATTCACGTGGAGCCGCCCCGGGGGGACGATGCGCGTGAGTTCGGGCCTTTTGTCGGTGAGGCCGGCAAGAATAGGAGCGGCTATTTCATAAGCCTTAACCGCAACAAGAAGAGCATGGTCCTCGATCTCAGCAAGGAAAAGGGTAAAGAAGTTCTCAGGAAGATGATTGCGGTATCCGATGTGCTTGTTGAAAATTACAGACCGACCACAATGAGAAAGCTCGGCTTCGGCTGGGATGATATAAAGAGGATCAATCCGCGGATCGTTTATGCCTCCATCTCCGGCTTCGGCCAGGATTCACTTCCCGGGTATGACACGAGGCCATCTTACGACATGGTTGCCCAGGGCTACAGCGGCGTCATGAGCATCACGGGTCCTGAAGGAGGAGAGCCCTGCAGGGTTGGCTCCTCAGTAGGTGATATCTTCTCCGGACACCAGGCCGCAATAGGAATCCTGGCAGCACTCATCTACAGGAACAGGTCGGGGAAGGGCCAGCACTACGACGGGGCCATGGTTGACGGGCTGTTCGCCGTGTTGGAAAATGCGGTCGTCCGCCATACGATAAGCGGAGAGACTCCCGGCCCACTGGGAAGCAGGCATCCCTCCATCACGCCTTTTCAAAGCTTTAAGACAAAGGACTCGTGGATCATCGCCGCCATAGGCAATGATGCCCTCTGGGTGAAATTCTGCAAAGTGATAGCAAGAGAAGACTTGACGGAAGAACCGCGGTTTAAAACAAACCCTTTGAGGACCAGACATGTAAAGGAATTAGTCTCGATCATCTCGGAAGAAATCTCAAAGAAAACGACCAAAGAGTGGTCTGAACTGTTTGAAAAGGCGGATCTGCCATATTCACCTGTCAACAGCATCAAGAATATCTGCGAGGACCCGCATATCAGGTACAGAAATATGCTCGTTGAGATAGATCAGCCTAACGTGGGAAGGATGGCAATCACCGGTTCTCCGATCCGCCTGTCAGAAACGCCAGGCGAGGTATATGCACCTGCCCCGCTCCTGGGCGAGCATACGGACGAGGTACTGAAGGACGTCCTTGGCTACAAAGAGGAAGAGATTGAGGAACTGAGGCGGGAGGGCGTCATAAATAAGTAAAAGTGCCTAGGCCATTTATCTTCTCGGTTAATGATTTGAGTGCGGATAAAACGCACCGGTTCTCGGATTGATGAATCCCTGGCCGCTGGGAGGATAATATTCTCCTGTTCTGGGATTGATGACACCGTTGCCGGAAGGAGGATAGTACTCGCCCGTCCTTGGATTGAGAGCGCCACGATTTTCCGGCGCCTGTTGTGAGGGAGGCATCTCCTCTTTATAATTAGGTGGAGACGGAATTTCCGGATATGTTTTCTGCGGTGTTTGCTGCTGTACTCCGTCTCGCTGTCCCGCGTTAGCGTTGTCAGGGGCTCCCGTGATGGTCAGGAATAGCGCCAATGCGGCAAGACATAGGACCGCCAAGGGAAGACGGATGAGCAGGTCGATGCGTCTCACAATATGGATCTCCTCCCGTTGTAGCGTTCAGTGTCGTAATATTTTTCGACATCCACGAGTTTCAACTTGCTGATTATCTCTTTGAGAGGGATACTCGTAATCTCGCCTCTCATCAGGCTCACCATACGGCCGTAATCCTCATTGAGGATCGTGTCCACCGCGGCAATGCCAAACCATCTGGCCATGAGACGATCATAAGCGGAAGGGGTTCCTCCTCTTTGCAAATGACTCAGAATGAGAGATCGTGTCTCAAACCCCGTCCTCTTTTCGATCTCAAGGGCAAGAGAGTGGGCTATCCCTCCCAGCGTGGGATGTCCGAAGTCGTCAAGCTTGGTGTTGCTCAAGAATTCGTGCTGACCCGCAGGCCGGGCGCCTTCAGAGACGACGATGATGGAGTATTTTATCTCCCGACCTTCCCGTTCGCGGAGGAGGTCACAGACCGCATCGATGTCGAAAGGATGTTCGGGAATCAGTATTATATAGGCGCCGCTGCACTCACCGCCGCGCAGGGCGAGCCATCCTGCAGTACGTCCCATCGTTTCCACAACGAAGTTGCGGCTGTGAGAGCCGGCTGTGGTTCTCAGTCTGTCAATCTCCTCCACGATCACATTGACAGCCGTGTCAAAGCCGAGAGAGTATTCGGTTCCCGTGAGATCATTGTCTATCGTCTTCGGTATGCCTACAGTCTTGATTCCCAGCTTGTGCAATTTATATGCAACGCCGAGGGTGTCTTCTCCGCCGAGGACGACAATTACATCGATGCCGAGCTTCTTGATATTTTCAATTACCTTTACCGAACGATCATTCTTCGGATTGAACGGATTCGTCCGTGAGGTGCCAAGGTTTGTCCCGCCGTGCCGATCCCAGGCGCGCACGACCTCTTCATCGAGATGGCAGAGATATCGATCGAGGCTCCTCCCGTCGTCCGGATCGACCTCCACCAATCCTTTCCAGCCTTCCTTGATTCCTATAACCTCAAACGTCACGGAACGCTTTTCAGCGAGCCTCGGGTCGAGGGCGGTCTTTGTGACCCACTTGACCGCGCCGTTAAGGCCGGGACAATCGCCGCCGCCCGTGAGTACGGCAATCTTCTGCTTCATGTTCCCTCCATTTTTGAAGGCCTTATTTTTCGGATACTGTAATTAGATGATAATGCAGGATGGCTTTGTAAACAACAATAATGATTGACTGTAGGGAAAATTGTAGGCACATACTACTGTGCGCTTGGTTTCTGCTTGATAAGGCGATTCTGAACTTCTCAGTCCTCCAGGCAGAACTTTCCGAAACCGGCAGGGGGTGCGAGCGGATATTTACCGGTGTAGCAGGCGAGGCAGAAACTGTCACTCGCCATGCCGGTCGCTTCGACCATGCCTTCCAGTGAGAGATAGTGCAGGCCGTCAAGGCCTATGAACGAGCCTACCGCATCCACGTACTCCTTCTGTGCGGCGATCAGTTCACCTTTCGACGAGAAATCGATCCCGTATGGACAGGGATAGCGCGTTGGTGGACAGCTAACAGCCATATAGATTTCCTTCACGCCGCTCTCGCGGAGATTGCGGACACGGTTGCGGCTCGTAGTGCCCCTGATGATTGAATCCTCGACAATCAGGACACGTCTGCCTGCTAGCAGGGCCCGCACCGGATTCAATTTTACGCGCACACCGAAGTCTCTCATCGGCTGGCTCGGCTGAATGAACGTCCTTCCCACGTAGTGGTTGCGGATCATTCCCATCTCAAAGGGAATACCGCTCTCTTCTGCATAACCAATCGCTGCGTACGTCCCGGAATCGGGAAACGGCATGACGATATCCACCTCCGGCCTGTATTCCTTTGCCATACTGTGTCCCAGTTTCTTTCTGCACATATATACATTCTGGCCGAATATCTGGCTGTCGGGCCGGGCAAAATAGATGAGCTCGAAGATGCAATGTGCGGGCTTCACCGGCGGGAAAGGGGTCAGGCTCTTCAAACCTGTATGGTCGATGATCAGTATCTCACCAGGCGCCACATCACGCACGTAAGTTGCCCCTAAGAGGTCGAAGGCGCAAGTCTCGGAGGCCACTACCCAGCCGCCGTTTATCTCTCCCAGGGAAAGGGGACGGAACCCGCGGGGGTCACGGGCGGCGACGACTTTGTCCTTCGTGAGCATGACGATACTGTAGGAACCCTTAACTTGACTGAGCGCCTTCGTGAGAGCAATTTCAAATCCTTCTCTCAGGTAATGGGCCATCAGATGGATTATTACTTCACTGTCCATCGTTGATTGGAAGATGGAGCCCTTGTCTTCCAGATCAGACCTCAATTCCTGGGCATTGATGAGGTTTCCGTTGTGGCCCAGAGCATAATGCTCGCCCGCATGATGAACGAGGAACGGTTGCGCGTTTGAAATGATGGACGACCCCATGGTCGAATAACGGACATGCCCGATGGCAAGGTGACCCGGCAACCGCGAGAGGACATCCTCATGAAACACCTCAGAGGCCAATCCCATGCCTTTATGCCCGAAGACGTGACAGCCGTCCGCGGTGTTGATGCCCGCACTCTCCTGCCCGCGATGCTGAAGTGCGAAGAGTCCGAAGAATGTTACACGCGCCGCCTCTTTGCTTCCGTAAACGGCAAAGACCCCGCATTCCTCTCTAGGCTTATCTTCCGCTATAAAGTATCCGGACATTATGATCCTCTCATTTCCTAAAATTCCAAACGGTCAGTTTATGACTTTCTTGCGCGACACCTTTCCATTGCTGTGATAATCCTGAAGGGGTGAAACATCCCACGTTTCCTTTTTCAGTGCCATGATGGCTTCGGCAAGAGCCTTCGATCCGGCAGTCGTCGTCGTATAGAGGACGTTGTAGATCAGCGCGCCGCGTCTTATATGATACGCGTCAAGGCTTGACCTTCTCCCGACACTTGTATTGATGACTATCTGGATGTCTCCATTCTTGATCCGGTCAACAACATGCGGGCGCCCCTCGCTGACCTTGAAGATGGTCTCGGTCTTTATGCCCTGTCTCTCCAAGTGGGCGGCGGTTCCGCGAGTCGCCATCATGTGGAATCCCATATCCTGAAAGGCGCGGGCGACGGGAACGATCTTATCCTTGTGAATATCATTCACGCTGACAAAGACGCCTCCTTCGAGTGGCAGGTGGAAACCCGCAGCCATCTGCGATTTGGCGAATGCCATGCCGAAGGATCGGTCTATTCCCATCACTTCACCGGTGGACTTCATCTCCGGGCCCAGGAGGACATCCACATTCGGGAATCTGTTGAAGGGGAACACCGCTTCCTTAACGGAAATATGCTTTGGCCATATCGTCTTTGTGAATCGCAGTTCCTTGAGGGATCGCCCGAGCATTATCTTTGTCGCCAGTTTGGCGAGAGGCACACCGATGGCCTTGCTGACAAACGGAACGGTGCGCGATGCACGCGGGTTGACCTCGAGGACATAAAGGACCCCGTCTTTTACGGCATACTGGATGTTCATCAGGCCCACGACACCGAGTTCCCGCGCGATAAGTTTTGTCTGTCTTTCGATTGTCTCCAGAAGCTCATTGGAAAACGTGATGGGCGGAAGTACGCAAGCGCTGTCTCCGGAATGGATACCCGCCTCTTCGATGTGTTCCATGATCCCGCCGATCACCGTATCCCTGCCGTCGCTTATGGCATCGACATCGACTTCGATGGCATCCTGAAGGAATTTGTCGATCAGTATGGGATGATCAGGCGAAACGGCCATAGCCCTCTCCATGAACTGGCTCAATGTCTCCTGATCGTAAACTATTTCCATGGACCGTCCGCCCAGGACATATGAGGGCCTTACCAGCACAGGGTATCCGATCCTCCGGGCCGCCTTGAGCGCGCCGCTGATATCCGTTGCCGTATCGTTGTCCGGCTGCCTCAGGTCAAGACGGGTGACGATATCCTGGAATCGCTTTCTGTCCTCCGCGCGGTCTATCGCATCGGGTGACGTGCCCAGGATCCTTGCTCCTGCCGCTTCCAGTCCCTTGGCAAGGTTGAGGGGCGTCTGTCCTCCGAACTGGACGATAACTCCCAGAGGATCTTCCGTCCTGATTA
>Ga0335081_10015739_pt1 | contig 12238 bp, 9 predicted proteins | sample Lox_Sample_35_FD_206713 | JGI IMG/M metagenome (GOLD analysis project Ga0335081, IMG submission 206713) | Soil microbial communities from Loxahatchee National Wildlife Refuge, Florida, United States - Lox_Sample_3.5 | ecosystem: Environmental > Terrestrial > Soil > Wetlands | place: USA: Florida... | reverse complement strand
CCGTGATCTCCCCGCCGCCCAGATTCGACGTTAGGAAAATCACCGTTTGTGACAAATCCACCCGCCGGTTGTCCCCCAGCGTCAGCGTGGCCTTATCCAGCATGCCTAACAGCAACTGCCACAGCGCATCCGACGCTTTCTCAATCTCATCAAACAATAGAAAACTCAGCTTCAGCTTTTCCGTGTGGCTTGCGGCCAGCGCCTCTTGCGTAATCAACGGATGCGTCTCGCGGTGCCCCAAATATCCTGGCGGCGAACCAATCAGCTTGGCAATCTCATGCGAATGCTGAAACTCCGCGCAGTCCACCTTAATCACCGAGCGTGCATCGCCAAACAAAATCTCCGCCGCCGCTTCCACGATGCGCGTCTTGCCCGAGCCCGTCGGCCCCAGGAAAAGCAGGTTCCCCACCGGCCGCCCCGGCGAGTTCAATCCCGCGCAAAACACCTGGTACAGGTCCACCAGCGCCTGCACGCCCTCGGCCTGCCCCACAATCTTGGCGCGCAACGCTCCTTCAAAGTCTCGTGTATCCGTGCTACGGATTTTCGGATCGAGTTGGTGCCTGGTTGCAGCTTTCATGGCGTCGTTCCTAGGGCGCATTCATTGCCCGAGACGGCCCATTTCGTCTCAGCACTGCGCTAGGCGCTATAGAGAGCATGAGAACTGCCAATCCCTGTCCCAATGACCACTGCCAGGAACAGGAACAAACTCAATGACATACGGGAGTTGCAATTCTGGAAACCGTCTCAACGCGTGAGACGCTGTTCCGGATGGGTTCAAAGTGAGAGGATGAAACAGTTTGTGTCATCACAGGAACGACAAAAAGGGGCGCTTTCGACCGCTGCGCCCCTTGAAAGACGACTCAAAACACGTTGACTCTTTAGCGATCCTGCTTCTTCCGCCCCTGGGGAGTGGTCCCGGGAGCCCCAGATGGGTGCGCCGCCCGCACCTTTCTCTCGCCACTGACGGCCTCCGTCGCCGGCTCAGCTGACTTGCCGTCCTGCGCCTGCGCTGCGGCGGCCACCAGCGGTGCACCCTCCGGTCCCTGTGGTCCCACCAACGCGCCTTCGCCCTCCCGCGCAAAGGTCAGTTCCTTGTGGACGCGATCCCAGTCAATGCACACCAGGTCTCCAACGTGCACCTGCTCCGTAGCCAGTAGATTCGCCAAGGGATAGACCACGTATCGCTCGATGGCCCGCTTCAAGTGCCGCGCTCCATAGCGCTGGTCCGTTCCTTCCTGAAGCAGGAACTCCCGCGCCGCAGCCGTCACGCGGAAGAGGAACTGCCCCTTCGCCGTCTCCAACACGCGCTGCTGCACTTGTCCCAGCTCAATCTCAAGTACTTCTTCAAGTTGTTCACGCTTCAGCGGATGGAACACAACAATCTTGTCCAGCCGGTTCATAAACTCCGGCGAAAACTTCCGCCGCGCCGCTTCCATGGCGGTTCTCTCCACCCGTTCGTCCAAACCCGTCGCCGGCACGTCTTTCGGCTGAATGAAGCCCATGCCTCCGTGCATCAATTCCGTGATTTCCCCACCACCCAGGTTCGACGTTAGGAAAATCACCGTTTGTGACAAATCCACCCGCCGGTTGTCCCCGAGCGTCAGCGTGGCCTTATCCAGCATGCCTAACAGCAACTGCCACAGCGCGTCCGACGCTTTCTCAATCTCATCAAACAATAGAAAACTCAGCTTCAGCTTTTCCGTGTGGCTTGCGGCCAGCGCCTCTTGCGTAATCAACGGATGCGTCTCGCGGTGCCCCAAATATCCTGGCGGCGAACCAATCAGCTTGGCAATCTCGTGCGAGTGCTGAAACTCCGCGCAGTCCACCTTAATCACCGAGCGCGCATCGCCAAACAGAATCTCCGCCGCCGCTTCCACGATACGCGTCTTGCCCGAACCTGTCGGCCCCAACAGCAACAAATTCGCCACCGGCCGCCCCGGCGAGTTCAACCCCGCGCAAAATACCTGATAGAAATCGACCAGCGCCTGCACCGCTTCGCTCTGGCCGACGATCTTTGCGCGCAACGCCGCCTGAAATTCCATCGTGGCGTTGCTGCGAAGGTTGGGATTCAGTGCTGACGATTGGGAGCTCATGGTCTCCTCCTAGCGGCCCTGCATGCGCAGACCCGCATGGCTGAAGCGCCCCGGCTTCTTGTCAAACTGGTCCAGCTTGACCTGAAGCGTGGACTGCAAAAGCCGCAACTGCACGAGCAGCTCTCGCGCCACACTGGGCGACTCAGAAACTCGGAGGAGCGGCGGAAACAGGTCCGCCAGGTCTAGATTGAGCGCTCGCAGGCTGGCCACGAGCTTTTGCACTGCCGGCGAGCTGGGATCGGCCAGATCCATCTGGCTGCTGGTTTGCTCCCGCAGAGCCCGCCAGTTCAGCTCCACGAACGGATGTTTCTTGGAAACTTCGCGCACCACGTCGTCCGTGATTCGCGCGCGTTCCCCAAGACGGGCCAGGTGCAGTTGGCGCACTTTTCCGCCGCGGCGCACGTTGTGCACCAGGTAAAAGGAATTCCCTTTGCGGCGGACGAAAGCCATGACTGCTCACCTCGAAGCACCGTCTCTGCCTGTAGTGTATTTCGCTTCCACTACAGCCGTCAACGGACGTTCCGTACCAGTACACAAGCTGCAAGCCGTTTCACTTTCCGCGTGATGCGTAGAACATAGCGAATTTGCTCTCATCAGGCTCATCCGTTTTTCCGCTTTGTTTCATTTGTTCTTCGCATCTTTCCGCGCCCTTCTGCTTCGCGCCCCATATCTATTTAGATGCCGTGGGCCGCGTTTCGATTTGCTAATCCATCGCCATCCAGCATTCTCTGTGTTAAACACCGCTGCCACCATTTTTTCTCTTGTTGCGCTCGCGGCTCGCTTCTAGGATGTTTTTCCCGAAGTTTGTCAGGGAGAGATTTCCGCGATGATTTGGGATCCCGTATACAAGCTCGTGAAACAAATTCCCCGCGGCCGGGTTCTAACCTATGGAGGCCTCGCTCGAGCCTTGCGCCTTCGCGGCGGCGCTCGTAGCGCCGGACGCGCCATGGGCGCAACGCCCACCGGCAAGGGCATCCCCTGGCATCGCGTTCTCGGCGCCAACGGAAAAATCCTCATCCGCGAACCCTACGCCTCCCTGCAAAAAAAGCTCCTCGAAAGCGAAGGCGTGCAAGTCCTCGAATCGCGCGTCAATCTGAAGAAACACCTCTGGACACCCAAGCGCAAAAAGCGGAAGCCGCCCAACAAACGGCACCTGTAGGGGCACGATTCATCGTGCCCCACGGTGTACGCCACACCGCGTAGCGAAACGAGGACCGCAATCCTTCCCCATGTTTTTGCTGTTACGGTCTCTTGCTGAAGGTCACTTCTGGATACTTCGCCGAGGGCGCCTTGAGTAGCTCGCTCACCTGCCCTCGCAAGTACTCATCAAAAAACGCCACCGTGTACGCCACGACGATCGCGTGGCCCCTCCGCGCCTCCAACTCCTCCGGATTCGGCGGCAACGCCAGCATGAAATCGCTGAAATGCCCGTGCTGCGTTTTCGCGATAGTGATCTCGTAGCGGTCGTTCGTCGACTTCTCTAGCAGTGACTTGTCCCACGCCTCCGTCTGCGCGATCAACTCCTCTAGCACCGGCTGCTGTTCCGGCTTCGGCGCTTTATCCTCTCCGCCGTGATGCATCAGCATCAACGGCCGCGTCGTCCCTTTCGTCCGCGCACTCCCGAAAAGTTGCCCGTCCTGGTCAACCACCGCTTTGACGCGCGGATCATCAATGCTCATTTCCACCGACGTCGCGCCACCGAACGACCACCCGAACATACCGAGCCGCGACAAGTCCAGCCGCTGGTAGAAAAGTTGGCCTTTCGTTTTGTTCAGTTGCTCAAGCTGATCCAGCGTGAACGACGCGTCCGCGGTCCATGTGGCAAACACTTCGTCATTCAGCCAATTCCAGCTGTTCTTCACGTCTTCCCGAAAGTCCCCCGTCTCTTTCGGCTGCACGTGTTGGTCTGGCGCAAAGGGCGTGCCGTCGGGAAAGCGAACCGTCTCGCTGAAGCCCGGATGATCCGCGGCCACCACCACGTAACCGCGGCTGGCCAGTTCCTCATTCTCAAACGTCCCAATAAAGCGTTGCGTGCCCCCACCCGGCTGGTACACCAGAACCGGAAACGGAGCCTTGCTCTTCGCGATGGGCGCATCCGTGATCTCATTCGTCCGCACCGCCGTAAACCCGGCGTAAGTGCTCTTCTCCGCGAACTCCTTCGCGTCGCGAATGTACAGCGCCTTCTCCGCGCCGGCTACCACCGCCGCCGGATACCACACCCGCACAATCAAATGCCGCCGCATTTTCCCGTCCTTCTCGAACGGGTCCGGCCGGCTCTGGTCAATCCATAAATACTCATGCGTCCCGACAGCATAAGCTCCCGTGGGAGGAAGAAACGGATTTGTCGCAATCTTCAGCGGCTCGTCACTGCGCGCCTCGAACTCACACGTCAGCGCCCCGCCGGCTACAAGCACGAGTGCCAGTCCCCACCATTTCGCTTTGCCGGTCATACTCACTCCCTCACAAGCCAACTCCGTCGTGCCGCGAACCGCGTGGCACCGATGATAGCGGCCGCTCCCCCGCTGTCAACGCCGTGACCGCCGCATGTCTTGGCTGCAATCGCAACCACCAACTCAGGCCGCCGCGGCGGCCACACGTTCGTAGGCCGGCTTCCAGCCGGAGCTGAGCCGCCAAGATGGCGGTGAGAGTGGCGCCAAGGGACCGCCTCAACGTTCTCAACGGTGGGCGGCCTGTTTTGTTATTCTATGGGCGCTCCTTGCGTAGAACAGTTGGCGGTCCGCCGAGGCACATGCCTGAGCCCATCCTGCAGGTGGAAAATCTCGTCAAGCGCTACGGCGACGTCGAGGCCGTGCGCGGCGTCAGCTTCTCCGTCGAGGAAGGCGAAGTCTTCGGCCTGCTCGGCCCGAATGGCGCCGGCAAAACCACCACCGTCGAAATCCTCGAAGGCCTGCGCGATCCGGACAGCGGCACGCTGTCCGTCTGCGGCCTCAATCCGCAAACCGACGCGCACGAGCTGAAGCACGAAATTGGCGCCGCGCTGCAATCCACCGCCCTGCCCGACAAGATGCGCGTCATGGAAGCATTGCGCCTCTTCGCCGGTTTCTACAAGCGCCGTCGCTCGCCCGAAGAGCTGCTCAAACGCTTCGGCCTCGAAGAAAAGCGCAACGCCTTTTACAACCAGCTTTCCGGCGGCCAGAAGCAGCGCCTCGCGCTGGCCATGGCTCTCGTCAACGATCCCAAAGTGCTCTTTTTCGATGAGCCCACCGCGGGCCTCGATCCGCAAGTACGCCGCGAAATCTACGACATCATCGAAGAGCTTCGCCGCGACAACAAGACTATCGTCATGACCACACACTACATCGAAGAAGCGGAGCGCCTCTGCGACCGCGTGGCCATCGTGGATCACGGCAAAGTCATCGCTCTCGGCACTCCTCGCGAACTCAAGGCCCGCTCTGCCAACACCACGCGCATCGAAGTCCGCCTTTCCAAACCCGCCACCGATGGCACTCTGAAAGCGCTCGAAGGCGTCGTGGACGCGCGCGAACTCGATGGCTCCTACGTGCTCCATTCCCAGCGCCCGCCCAAAACCATTGTGGACCTGGTGAAGCACCTCGAAGCAGACAACAACGAACTGGTCAGCCTCGAGATCGCCTCGCCCTCTCTCGAGGACGTCTTCATCGAACTCACCGGAAGGAGGCTACGCGATTGACGAACTTCATCACCCTTACTCGCATGCGCGTGCAGCTGGCGTTTCGTAACAAGATGTTTTTCTTCTTCGTCATCCTCATGCCCATGGCATTTTTCTTTCTCTATGCGGCCGTCTTCGCCAAAAGCGTTCCTCGCACGGTTGGTTTTTATCTCGGCCCGGTGCTCTCGTTCAACGTGATGGGCAGTTTCTGGGGGCTCAGCGCTACTCTCGTCATGTTTCGCGAACAGGGCATTCTCCGTCGCTTTCACGTCGCTCCCGTCAGTGCCAGCGACCTGCTCGCCTCCAGCGTGGTAGCCAACTACGTCATGACCCTGCCCACGCTGATCTGCGAACTGTTCTTCGCCAAGTACATCTTTCACGTCCCCAGTCTCGGTGACCTCTTCACACTCTTTCTGCTCGCCACTGCCGGCATCATTTCGTTCGGCTCGCTCGGCCTGGTCGTCGCCAGTGTCACCAACACCATGCAGGAGACGCAAGTTCTGAACCAGTTGCTCTGGCTGCCTCTCATTTTCCTCTCCGGCGCCACCTTTCCCCTGGCGTATCTTCCTGTTCCCGTGCAGCGCTTCGGTCTCTTCCTCCCGGCGACCTATCTCGTCAACGGGCTCCAGCAAGCCATCGTAAATTCCGCTACGCCTTGGAGCCGCTGGGTCGAACTTCTCTCTCTCGCCTGCTGGGCCGCTCTTACCTTCTTCCTTTCCGCGCAGCTTTTCCGCTGGGAGCCGGAGGCCCGCATTCCGCGCAGGGCCAAGCTGCTCGTCGCGGCCACCGCCATTCCCTTTCTGCTTCTGGGAATCGCTGAAAACCGCTCCGACCGCGTGCTGCGCGAAGCGAAGGACGCCTTTATTTCGCTCACTTCTCCCTTGCGCGCGCCGGCATCATCTATTGGCGAGACGCCCAAGCAAGCTCCCGGCAGCTCTTCCTCCAACGACCAGAAGTGACTGCCGTCACACGCCAATTTGGTTTTTGCTTTTGCCCCTTCTGTTACACACGCCTCATTGACGCTCTCCGCCCCCTACCGTATTCTGCAACCTCACGGCAACACGGCCCGTGACCGCACCCAAAGGACGACACCATGCCCGTTCAAAAAACCGAAAAAATTTGGCGCAACGGCCAATTTATCAATTGGGATGACGCGCAAATTCATGTTCTCTCCCACGTCGTGAGCTACGGCTCGGCCGTCTTCGAGGGCATTCGCTGCTACGACACCAAGCAAGGCCCCGCGATTTTCCGCCTCCACGAACACATGCAACGCCTGGTGAACTCCGCAAAGATCTACCGCATGGACTTGCCTGTTTCCGTCGAACAGTTTTGCAGCATCGCCACCGAGCTGGTGCGCGTCAACAAAATGGGCGCCTGCTACGTCAAGCCTATCGTGCTGCGCGGCTACGGTGAAGTGGGCGTCAACCCGCTCAGTTCGCCCATTGACATTTATATGGCCTGCTGGCTGTGGGGCGCCTACCTGGGCCCAGAAGCGCTCGCCAAGGGCGTAGATGTCGGCGTCAGTTCCTGGACGCGCATCGCTCCCAATACCCTGCCCGCCATGTCCAAAGCCGCGGCCAACTACATGAATTCACAGCTCATCCGCATGGAAGCGGCTTTCAACGGCTACGCCGAAGGCATCGCCCTCGACCCCAGCGGCCACGTTAGCGAGGGCTCTGGCATGAACATCTTTCTCGTTCACGACGGCGCGCTTTTTACTCCGCCGCTGGCCACCAGCATCCTCCCTGGCATCACCCGCAACACCGTTATCACTCTCGCCGAAGACCTCGGTATTCCCGTCAAGGAACAGGTCATCCCGCGCGAAATGCTCTACGTCGTCGACGAAGTCTTCTTCGCCGGCACGGCTGTCGAAATCACGCCGATCCGCTCCATTGATAAGATTCAAATCGGAAAGGGCGTCGCCGGACCCATCACCCGCAAGTTGCAGGAAGAATTCTTTGCCGTCACCAGCGGCAGCACGCCCGACCGTCACCACTGGCTCACGCCTGTTAACGCTCCGGTCGCCGCAACCTCTCGCTAACGCTGGCGTTTCACTTTCTCTTCCAGCTAGAATCCTTCCGTTCACCGGGCTCTCGCCCCCGGCCGGGAGGATCATTTGTACAACTTTCCACAGCGGCTCACCGCCGAGTTCCTCGGCACCTTTGCTCTCATCTTCTTTGGCGCCGGCGCGGTGTGCGTGGATTGGTACCCTCATGCCTCCAACGTGCTCGGGCTCTTTGGCATCGCCGCCGTCAACGGTCTGGCCTTTGCCATCATGGTTTGTGCGCTCGGCCATATTTCCGGCGGGCATTTCAATCCCGCCATCACCATCGCTTTCTGGGTCACCAAGCGCCTGAACACGGTCGAAACTATCGCCTACTGGGCCGCGCAGCTTGTCGGAGCCATTGCCGCGGCCTACTTGCTCAAATCCATCATCCCTGATGACACCTGGCGGGCCGTAGCTCTCGGCACGCCCATGTTTGCGCGCGACTTCACCCGGCTCTCCGGTATGCTCCTCGAGGGCCTGGCGACCTTTTTCCTGGTCTTTACCGTTTTCGCCACTTCGGTGGACGAGCGTTCCTGGTCTCGCCCCGTTTCCGGTTTCGCTAGCGGCCTCAGCATCACCCTGGGCATGATTCTCGCGGGTCCGTTTACCGGCGGTGCCCTCAACCCGGCGCGCGCCCTCGGTCCCGCCCTGGCTTCGGCGCACTGGCAAAACCACGGCATCTACTGGGTCGGCCCGCTGGCGGGCGGCTTTCTCGCCGGCCTGCTCTACGACTCGCTCCTGCTCAAGAAAGTCTGAATTCTTGGCCTTTTCTTAAGAACTGTCCTTTCGTTCAGGTTGACTACCGCGCAACCCGTCTCTGCGCCTTTGTTGCTCACCCTTCCCGCGGGTGCTACCTTCACTCATTAGTCGCACTCTCGCGGAGCTCACACCGACATGGCCATCACTGTTGACGACCTTCTCCGGCGCGCCGTGGAAAACAAGGCTTCCGACCTTCACCTCAAGGTCGGCAACCATCCTTATCTGCGCGTGGATGGCCTCCTCAATCCGCTCACCGACGTTCCGCGTATCACTCCGGAAGAAATGCTCTCCATGGCCTTCAGCATGATGACCAACCGGCAGAAGCAGAAGTTCAAGGAAACCGCCGAGTTGGATATGGCCTACGGCGTCGCCGGCCTGGGCCGCTTCCGTGTCAACGTGTTTCAGCAGCGCGGCAACGTGGGTATGGTCCTGCGCGTCATCCCGACCAAGATTCGCACCATCGAGGAACTGAATCTTCCCAACGTCATCGGCAAAATCTGCGAGGAGCAGCGTGGTCTTGTGCTCGTCACCGGCACCACCGGTTCCGGTAAATCCACCACGCTCGCCGCGATGATCGACCGCATCAACGCCAATCGCGCCGATCACCTCATCACCATTGAAGACCCCATCGAGTTTCTGCACCGCGACAAGCGCAGCTTCATCAATCAGCGCGAAGTCGAAGTGGACACCGCGAACTTTTCAACGGCTCTGCGCGCCGCCCTTCGTCAGGACCCCGACGTGATTCTGGTCGGCGAAATGCGCGACCTCGAAACCATTTCCACCGCACTGCTCGCCGCCGAAACCGGCCACTTGGTTTTCTCCACCCTGCACACCCTCGACGCCACGGAAACGATTCAACGCATCATCGCGGTCTTCCCGCCGCCGGAGCAGAAACAGATTCGTCTACAGCTCGCCGCCACCCTCAAAGCCGTCGTTTCGCAGCGCCTGGTTCGTCGCGCTGACGACAAAGGCCGCGTGCCGGCCGTTGAAGTGATGATCGCCACGGCTTACATCCGCGATTGCGTCATCAACGCGGACAAAACGCGCCTGATTCACGACGCTATCGCCGCCGGCGGCAGCCAATACGGCATGCAGACCTTCGACCAGTCGCTCTTCGATCTCTACACCAAGCAGCTCATCACCCTCGAGGAAGCGCTGCAGCGCTCCACCAATCCCGACGAATTCCAGTTGCGCATCCAGGGTATCCGCTCCGCCGCCGACGCCGCCCGCGAGGAAATGGAGCGCCAAATGGCCGACTTCGAGCGCTTCGCCCGTAAGTAGTTTTTGGAGTGCGGCGGCCTTGCCGCCGCTTTTCCGGCAGGCAGTTTTCTCTGCAGCAAGCAACTCTCTGATCGCTAAGTTTGGCTTAGAAAACTCCTCGGAGGCCCTATGCTACGCAAGGCAACTCTCGCGTCTCTCCTCTTCGCGACTACCCTCGTACTCTTCTCGCCCCCCGCGCCAAGCTCCCCGCGTCCGCTCAGCAAAACCGAACTTCTCGCCCTCGTGGCCGCCCAAATGGTCTCGAAAGATGTGGTCTTCGAAATCAATTCCCGCGGCTTGCGCTTCGTTCCTGATGCTGCCTACAACGCATTCTTAAAGTCGGCTGGAGCTGACGCTAAGGTCTTCGCCGCCATTAGCGCCGCCAAGTCCTCCGGCAGCGATACTCTTGACTCCTCGGACGCCCAACTCCTGCAACATCTAAGTCACGCTGGGAATCTGATTGCTTCCAGGAAATTCGATGACGCCACGGACGAACTTGCCGGCGCCCTCTCCAACAACAGCCACAAATCCGAAATTGGCTTCCTCATGGGACACATCCTCTACCTGCAGGACCGCTATCCGGAAGCGGCCCAAGTCTATCTGCAGATTCTCTCCGATGACCCCGAATTCCCCGAAGTCCACACCAAGTTGAGCTTAGTTTATGCCCGCGGCGGCGAGCCCGACGAAGCTCTTCGCCAAGCCAAAGTTGCCCTCGCGGAGAATCCCGGTGATCCGAGCGCCCACATGAGCGAGGGTTTGGCTCTTCAAAATCTTCAGCATTTTGACGCCGCCAAAACCGAATTCCAGAAAGCCCTCCAGTTCCAACCAGACTACGAATCGGCGTATATCAATCTCGGGGACCTGCTCGCGGCCGAAAAAGACTTTGATGCCGCCATCGCCACCCTCAAAAAAGCGCTCGCACTCAATCCCAACAATATCGATGCCCGCTACGACCTAGGCATCGCTTACGGCGACAAAGGCGACCTCGTCTCCGCCATCCGCGAGTATCGCGAAGTGATTCGCCGCGATCCCCAGATGCTCGAAGCCCGCCAGAATCTCGGCTCCGCTTTGATTCACACCGACCCCGGCGCCGCCATCACCGTGTTCCGCGAACTCCAGGCCATCGCTCCCGATTGGCCGCTCTGCCATCAATGCCTCGGCAGCGCGCTCTTCCGCACCGGCCGCCTGCCCGAAGCGGAAAAGGAGTATCAGCTCGCGAGAGAACAGGATCCCGGTTCTACGGCCCCACTCAATGGCCTTGGACTACTCTATGAGACGGAAAAGAAATTCGACGAAGCTCTCGCCATGTACCGCAAAGCGGAGAAACTGGACGATTCCGAGCCCGACGCTCACACCAACGTCGGCCGTATTCTGAATCTCCAGAAAGACTATCCAGCAGCCATCGTCGAACTCAAACAGGCGAAAGAACTCAACCCCACCGCCTGGTACAACTACAATCTTCTCGGCGCAGCCCTCGACGCTTCCGGCGATCTAAAAGCCGCCATCCCCGAATACCAGCAGGCCGCCACCCTCGCGCCCAAGGAGATGCAAGCCCGCTTGGATTTGGCGAACGCTCAAGAGCGCGCCGGTGATTGGGTCTCCGCCTTGAAAAATTATCGCCGGGCCGCCATCGACGAACCACCTCCCGTTACCGACGGCGCGCCGCACCTTCGCTACGACGCGGAAGGCAAATACGCCAGCGCACAGCAGCGCTTCCAGCAGCATCTCGCCGATTTGCGCGCCAAGGGAAAGTCCTCGGAAGCCGCTACCCTCGACGCCCGCGTCAAAGAAAGCGCGACCGCTCCCAACCTTGGCGACAAGTTCCATGACGCCATGCTGGCCAGCAAACAGGCCGCGCAAGAGAAGCGTTTCGACGACGCGGAAACCTCCGCCAAGGACGCTATCTCCATCGCCGAAAAAATTCAGCCCACCGACGGCCGTCTCCTCGAAGCCATCGGTCAGCTCGGCAACGTCTATGCCTGGCGCCTCCAATACAAGGACTCCGAGGTCGCCTTCAACCGCCAGCTCGCTCTCGGCGAAAAACTCTACGGCTCGCAATCTGGAAACCTCGCCCCGATTTTCACCAACTTGGCGCTCGTTGCTCTCGCTCAGAAGGACTTGGACACCGCCGAAAAGCAGTTCACACGTGCTCTCGACCTCGACCAAAAATCCTTCGGCGACAACAGCATGGAGGCGGCCACCGCCATCGGCGGCCTCTCTCGCGTCTACTTCCTGCGCCAGGACTTTCCTAAAGCCGAGTCCGCCATGCTCCACCGCATAAAGATCTTCGAGACGCTCCTCGGCGAAACCGACTATCGCGTCGCGATTCCTCTCATTAACCTTTGCGCGTTCTACGACAACCAGGCAAATTCAGAAAAATCTGCCGCCTGTCATGCCCGCATGGTCTCGCTCGAAGAAAAACAGTTCGGC
>Ga0335081_10015737_pt1 | contig 12239 bp, 14 predicted proteins | sample Lox_Sample_35_FD_206713 | JGI IMG/M metagenome (GOLD analysis project Ga0335081, IMG submission 206713) | Soil microbial communities from Loxahatchee National Wildlife Refuge, Florida, United States - Lox_Sample_3.5 | ecosystem: Environmental > Terrestrial > Soil > Wetlands | place: USA... | reverse complement strand
CGGCGTCTCTTGCAAGAGAGACGGCATTCTCGCAGAGATCGGTGTCTCCCGTATAGGCAAGGGATGAGCCTTCGGGCGCCGTGACACGGTAGCCGATGCTGCTCTCTATGTGCAGCATGGGCAGCGTGTCTATCGTAAAAGCATTCTCGGCGAACTGATCCTTCACGTTTGTATCGAGCTCGATTATCTCCATCAGGACTTCCAATTCAATCCAGCTGCCGTACACGGAGCGAAGTCCTTCATAAAAGTTGCGAAGACCACGTGCCCCGACAACCTTAAAAGGTATACGGCGGCGGTACGCCTCCGGATACTTGGTCGCAAAGAGGAAGGATACGAATTCACCGGTATGGTCCGGATGGAGGTGGCTGAAAAAGATATGGGATACCTGTGATATGCTGTATCCTGCTTCCAGGAGGCGCCGCATCGTCCCAGGGCCGAGATCGAAGAGAAGAAGTTTGCCGGATATCTCAAGGGCAAAAGAAGATGAGCTTCGCTCAAGCGATGGCACGCAGGTTCCTGATCCCAGGATGGTCACCTTCATTCCCATACTTTCCCCCGGATGTTACTTCCGCCCTTCGCTCCCTGTGAACATTACATTTACCCCTCGCGTGCGAGGACCGTCAAATTCACAGAAGAAGACCGACTGCCACGTCCCCAGAACAAGCTCACTGTCTTTAATGAAAACAGTCTCCGATGCCCCGATAATAGATGCCTTGATGTGTGCGGCGGAATTTCCCTCTACATGCCGGTAATGGTCGCTAAGTGGAACTATCTTCCCCAGCTCCGTAAGTATGTCCCGTGGCACGTCAGGGTCGGCGTTTTCGTTGATCGTTACGGCTGCCGTGGTGTGGGGAATGAAGACATGGCAGATGCCGCTTCTGATACCGCTCTCTTTCAGCAATGCCCTGATCCGGTCGGTAATGTCGATCATCTCGGCTTTGGCATTCGTTCGTACGGTGAATTGTTTCACAGCAGTCTCCTTCCTGATAACTTCAACAAATCTGTTTCACAGGGAGGCAAAGGCCTCCCTTGCCTCTCTTACGAATGCGCGGACAAGCCGCTCGTCCTTTCTCCCGTCCGGCTCCTCAACGCCCGTGTGCGCGTCAACACCGGCGGGACGCACACGCCGGATGGCCCTGCCGACATTTTCCGGGGTGAGGCCGCCGGCAAGAATTACCGGCCTTGGGGAGATAGAAACAAGACGACGGCTCACGTCCCAGTCATGAGTCTTTCCAGTCGCACCGCATGCGCCCGTTACCGGATCATATGTGTCTGTCATGAATGCATCGACATGGGAACTAAATTCGAGAAGCGTTGATTCGATCTCCTCCGGATTATCCGCCCCCACGATGAGACTCTTGATGACAGGAAGATCCGGCGCAAGCTTCTTCAGATTGACGACCTCGGAAATGGATATGCGCCCGTGGAGCTGCACCTTCTGTGCGCCGGTTATTTTTCTCAGATCAATAATCTCCTCCGCCCTGTCAAGGTATGTAATCAGCACCGCGACTGCAGGGGATTTCAAGAGGCGGATGATCCGGGCCGCATGTTCGGCCCCAATGTCTTCCTTATGAACGGGAACACCTATGGGGAAGCCGATCTGCACTATGCCTGCCTCGACAAGCATCATGGCCTCTCTCTCATCGACGACACCGGCTATCTGAATTATTCCATCCATGATGCATGCAGGCAGTGCATACCTGCCTCTTACAGTTTCTTAATCGTGATTGTGTCAGCGCCCTTGGTCTTTGTAAGGAGCTGCGCGTCATCCAGGAGCTTGCCCACAAGATTGACGGCGCTTGCAGGAACCGGGTCGGCGCCCGTGCTCATCGGCGTCCTGCCGAAGAATATGGCGAGTGCCCTGCCCGGCGGCCAGTAGCCGATGTCTCCCACCTTGACCCTTGTGGTAGCCGTCTCATCGAGGGGGGCCTTCACAGGTATCTCGAAGTAATATTCGTCGCCCCATTCGTTCGGCCGCGCCTTGATGGGAAGCTTCCCGACGATTTCCTTCGCGCATGCCGTATTGAAGAGCTCGGCCTTCAACTCGACCCCGCCCGCGGTTATTCTCACCTTCGTAGGCATAGGCTGAATCTCCTTCTCCAAATCCGCCGCAGTAGATCATTCTGTGTTTTACAATCCGTACGCTTCCGCGAACCTGTCTATGATGTCCAAGATTTCTTCCGGCAGCCTCTTCCGGCAATTGGCGATTATGTCATCAGGCAATCGGCCGTAGAAGGCTTGAGCGATGCCTCCGGCAATACATGCCATAGTGTCGCTGTCTCCGCCCAGCGATATCGCCTTTCTCACCGCGTCTTCGAAATCCTTCGATTCGAGAAAGGCGATAATCGACTCCGGCACAGAACCCTGGCACGAAACATCGAAGCTGTAGCTCGGCCTTATTGTGTCGAGGGTACGATTGAGGTCGTAAGCAAGGCGCTTCTCTACCTCGGCCCTTATGAAATCCTTATCTTCTCCTTTTCTGGCGAAGAACACGGAGAGTGCTGTCGCCTGTGCGCCTTTTATGCCTTCGGAATGATTGTGGGTGGCGGCAGCGCTCCTTTCCGCTTCTTTGAGAACGGCATTGACTGATTCAAAAGCAAAGCCTACCGGACTCACCCTCATGGCGGAGCCGTTGCCCCAACTGTTATAGGGACCACCGGCAGGCAGGAACATCCATTGATAGAATGCGCCGCCGTAACCTGCACCGGGGTACCTTCTTCCAAATGCCCTCAAGGTGTCAGCATAGTCAACCTTTTCCAGGATTGAATAGGCTACGGCCACAGTGAGAACAGTGTCGTCCGTAAATCTCGAATGTGGACCGAAGAGGGGAAAGTCCGTCGACTTTATAGGATGGGCTTCATATACCGACCCGATGATATCACCTGCAATCGCCCCTAACATATCTTCACCGAGAAGAGACCGTATGATCTTATATCTCTACAGGCTGATCTCCAACCCCTGATGCACGGCAAAGCATTCCAGTTCTTTCCCGCTCTCCTTTATAATTCTCCGGCAATCGGTAACGATCTCATCCAAGGCTTTGTCGGAGCGCTCCTGGTTGTGATGGAACAATCCGAATCTCTTCGCGCCGGCATCGAGGGCTAGTCTCAGTGCATCACGATAGATCGAATGTCCCCAGGTCTTCGTCTTCTTCTCGTACTCCTCTTCGGTGAACTCAGCGTCGTGCACAAGCAGGTCAGCACCTGCGGAAAAATCGAGATAGGCGGCGTAATCTACCCCGCCCTCATGTTTGAAGGTAAGTTCATTATCAGTAAGGAAGACGAAACTCTTCCCGCCTTCGGAAAATCTGTATCCCATGCCCTGATTGGGGTGGCTTAGCGGAATGGAAATGATCGACATCGATTTTATTTGAAAGGCTTCCTCGCAGGCCTCATGGTAGATAATCTCCGCCCTCATGTCTTCAAACTTCACGGGGAAATTGGGAGGCGCCATTATCTTCGCGATTATCTCTCTCACGGATGCCTGGGCAAATGGGCATCCGTACATGGTGATCTTCGTTTTCTTCGAATATATCGGCTGAAAAAAAGGAAAGCCCATGATGTGATCCCAGTGGGCATGGGTGAAGATCATCGTGTAGCGGAATCGATCCTCCGAAATTAGTCTGTTGCCCAGAACTCTGATGCCGGAACCTGCGTCGATGATTATTATCTCATCATCATTCGTTCTTATCTCGACACAGGTGGTGTTTCCCCCGTATTTGAGATATTCCTTTCCCGAAACCGGAATAGAGCCTCTCGCGCCGTAGAATCTGACGATCATTGTATGTGATGCTCCGGATATTATACTGATGTGAAGACAGAGTTTGTGAAATCTACCGCGGATTTTTCCCCGTTACGGTTGGGTTTTCCGGATAGGAAGACCATTCCGTAAATGAACCCTCATAGATCCTGACGTTCGGATAATTGAAATACCATTTGAACAGGATGAATTCGTTCGTCGCCTCCCGACCGGTGCCGCACATGCAGATGATGGTCTTGTCGGGCCCAACGCCGTTTGCGGAGAGTATTGCCGATATCTCATCATCGGATTTGAGGAGGCTCTTATTCGTGTCGGTCATAAGTGATGCCCACGGCACATTGACGGCGCCGGGGATATGGCCCGGCTTGATCCAGAAGGACTGGCCTTCGTAAACGTCGGGGGGACGGGCGTCGAGGACCAGGACATCCTTGCGGTCCTTTATTGCCCTGAATTCTTCATACTCGATGTAGAAATCGGAGACGACCCGGGTGCTGAAATCGGACCGGGCAGTCTTCGGAAATTCTTTTGAGAGGGGCTTCTTCTCGTCCTTCCATTTGTCGAGACCCCCGTCAAGCACGTAAATTACGTCATGGCCAAAGCGCGCGAGGCTGTATGCCATCATCGTCTGTTCGAGACCGTCTCCCCAGCCTTTGGCGGCGCCTGTTCCGGTATATACGACAACCGGGACACCGGATTTCAATCCCGCCAGGCGAAAGACGGGCTGGATCGTCTCCCGGGGCACATATCGGGCCGGCATTCCATCGATGTATGTGCGAAGCAGACCTTCGTTGAGATAAATGGCGCCGGGGATGTGCTCCTGTATGTAGTCATGGATGTTCGGCTGAACATCCATTATTATCATCTCGCGACTCTTAAGATTATCAAGCAGCCAATCCGAAGAGATCCATTTCACGGTGCCGCTTCCATACGGGTAGGTCTTCTTCATGGTCCACCTCTCTTGGCGATCCCGGCAGAATCATACGAGCATTATAATGAAAAATAGCCCGCCCTCCTGTTCATTGTCAAGCAATTAAGTGATCATTTCGTCCGCGGATGTGCTCTACTTAAATTAAAAAAGATTTTGCATTACCGGGCAATAATGATTAAATTTTATGTTAGTAAGAAAAATAAACGGAGGTGACGACTATGAAAACCATCAAGATCAAAGGCATGACCTGCAATCACTGCGTAATGGCTGTAACCAAGGCGCTGGGAAAGATCGACGGCATCACGAATGTAAAGGTGGACCTGCAGAAAGGTGAGGCTACGTTCGACGAGGCAAAGCCGGTTGACATGGAAGTTGTGAAGCAGGGCATCAAGAAGGCGGGATATGACGTCGCCTGAAAAGACAGATTCCAAATTAACCGTTTCCGTCGGCGGCATGACGTGCGCCGCGTGCGTGCGCCGCGTGGAAGAAGCGCTGAAATCTGTGGAAGGCGTTACGGATGTAGGGGTTAATCTCGCGACAGGAAGGGCAACGATCACTCACGGCGAGACATGGGCAGGGGTCGATTCAGTCCGGGAAGTAATTACCGATCAGGGGTATGATTTTCTGGGAGTACTTGACGAAACCCGCGAAGACCCGATAACCGAAGCCAGGATGAGGGAAGCAAGGGACCTCACGATAAGATTCTCCGTGGGCGTCGTGCTCAGCATCATCATTTTCCTCGGCTCCATGCAGGAATGGTTTCCGTTTCTGGCAGGAGTTCCGAGACGGACGATGCTCGTTATTCTCTTTTTTCTCACGACACCCGTTGTCTTCTGGGTCGGGAGCAGGTTTTACATCGGTGCGATAAAGGCGGCAAAGCAAAAGACCACCGACATGAACACGCTCGTGGCCGTGGGCGCCCTTTCCGCATACTTATACTCTGCTCTCGCCACTTTCTTTCCCCAGATATTTGCCAGCGCCGAGGTAGTCCTGCACGTCTATTATGACGGTGCCGCCATGATCGTCACGCTCATAATCCTGGGTCGTCTGCTGGAAGCAAGGGCCAAAGGCAGGACGTCCGCAGCGATCAAGAAACTGATGGGGCTCAGGCCGAAGACGGCGCGCGTGGTCCGTGATGGGAAGGAAGAGGACATTGCCATAGAGGAAGTTATAAAGGGAGACATAATAATAGTAAGGCCGGGAGAAAAGGTTCCCACCGACGGCGTCGTCATCTCCGGCGGTTCCGCAGTCGATGAATCCATGCTTACCGGCGAGAGTGTGCCTGTTGCAAAGGAAGCGGGCGAGCATGTTTTCGGGGCGACGCTCAATAAGAGCGGGAGCTTCACATTTCAGGCAACGAAGATAGGCTCTGAGACGGCGCTTGCGCAGATCATCCGCCTTGTGGAAGAGGCGCAGGGCTCCAAGGCGCCTATTCAGAGGCTCGCCGATAAGGTCGCCTCGATCTTCGTGCCGGTGGTATTTGCGATAGGCATAATCACCTTCATCATCTGGTACTATTTTGTCCCCGGGCATATCTTCAGCAGGGCGCTCCTTAATTTTGCATCTGTTCTCGTGATCGCATGTCCCTGTGCGCTCGGTCTCGCAACACCGACTGCAATCATGGTGGGAACGGGCCTCGGCGCGGAACACGGAATCCTCATCAAAGGTGGAGAGAGCCTGGAGAACGCCTACAAGCTGACGACGGTGGTATTCGACAAGACCGGTACCCTGACCAAGGGAGAACTCGAGGTTACGGATGTTGTGGCGGCGCCCGGCTATGAAGGGAACAAAGTCCTTGAGGTCGCAATGTCCCTCGAGGCCGTCTCGGAACATCCCATTGCCGCCGCCATTCTGGAGAAGGGGCGAAGCATCGGCATCGCTGCCATCCCTGTTGAGGGATTCGAGGCTAAGGCCGGACTTGGAACCGGGGCGCACATCAACGGCCGTTACTGTCTTCTCGGAAACCGGAGATTCATGGAGGCAAATGAAATACCGCTTGACGGACTCGGTGAAAAAGCGGCCATTCTTGCCGGCGAAGGGAAGACTTGCGTGTTTATCGCGGATGAGAAAAAGGCAATCGGTCTTCTCGGCCTTGCCGACACACCCAGGGAATCGGCAAGAGACACCGTGACAGGCTTGAAGAACATGGGCTTGAAGGTGGCCCTCATCACCGGGGATAATGCAAACACGGGGAAGGCAGTGGGCGACTACCTCGGCATCGATCGCGTCCTGGCAGAGGTCCTGCCTGGCGACAAAGCGGCTGAGATAAGACGCCTCCACGAGGAGGGAGAGATCGTCGCCATGGTCGGCGACGGCATAAATGACGCGCCCGCCCTTGCTGCTGCCGATATCGGTATAGCAATCGGCGCAGGCACGGACGTGGCGATGGAGGCAAGCGACATAACCTTGATCAAGGATGATCTCCGCTCCGTACCAATGGCAATCAGGCTATCTCTCGAGACCGTGAAGGTGATCAGACAGAATCTCTTCTGGGCTTTCTTCTACAATGTCCTCGGTATACCGATTGCCGCAGGCGTCCTGTATCCTTTCTTCGGGATACTTCTCAACCCTCAGTTTGCGGCGGCCGCGATGGCGCTGAGCTCCGTCTCGGTGGTCAGCAATTCACTCCGCCTGCGGCGGGCAGGTTTTCTCCGCAATGCTGCGTCTGTCAAATGATATCGTCGCGGCGCTACTTTTCTTCTTCGAACCTGGGTTTATCGGCGTCGCAGATGGGACAGGTCCAACCTCCGGGAACATCCGAAAATCCTGTCCCCGGTTTGATGCCTGATTCAGGATCGCCTTTTTCAGGGTCATAGGTATATCCGCACACCGAACAGGTGTACTTCTTCTCCTGCTTTTCCCTGGCAGTCGGCGTCTGATAGGTAGGCGCTGTCTTCGGGGATTTTCCGCGCTTTACCTCGTGATAATAGGCATAGGTCATGGGCTCGTCATCTTTGAGCACGCCGCAATCGCGCACCTCACCGACAAAGATCGTATGGCTGCCGCAGTCCATCTGCTTCACCACCTCGGCCTCGATAAAGGCTATGGCGTTGTCGAGAACGATGGGAACACCCGTTTGCCCCAGTCTGAAATTTACGTTCTCGAATTTATCGATATTTCTTCCGCCCTTGAAACCGAACGTACCTATGAACTGCATGGGGACAGATTTTGATAGTACGGAGACCGCAAACTTGCGGCTTGCCTCGATGTACTCATGGGTGAGATTTTGTTTATTGATGCTTACCGCAATCGTCGGCGGGTCGGACGTCACCTGGAAATTCGTATTGGCAATCTGTCCGTTGAATCTGTCTTCTTTCCGTGAACTCACGATATAAAGGCCGTAACTCAATTTGTTGAATGCCGATTTGTCCATTTAATATTGCCGTCTCCTTTATTGCATTTTGTTGTCGCTATTCCTTAACCTCCGGTGAGGCGTTAGGATCGAAGGGGTTCGTTCTCATGGCAAACGAAAAGAGGTAGGGGAAATTCTCTCTCAGGTGATTCATGTAGCTCAGCCATTCGGAAATGAGAAGACTGTAGGCGCGCTGCATGTCCGCCGCTATGTGTTTGAGGTCTATCCCGGTAAGATTGTTTATATCGGGTCGTGATTCCAGCTCTTCCGCAAGATGGAATACAGCCATCAGGAGCCCTGTAAAGGCATCATGCTCGAGGAGGTTCTGGTTTTCCAGAAGCCGCATCATGAACTCTCGCTCCTTGACGAGCTTTTCCTTCAACGGTCCCAAGTCGCCGCCCCGGATGCTGATCGCGTAATCATATCCCTTGAGACGTTTGCTCATGTCGAGGAACTGGCGAGCAGACCATCTATTCGTGATGATGAGGTCACGCCTGATCTTCTCCGTATTGGGATCAAACCCGGAAAAGAAGCGAAGCAGGTCCTTGCCGACGACGCTGAAGAAGGAGCCGATTACCATGTTTAATCTTTCCATGATAATCTGCTTCTCTCTCAGGGCCAGGACCTTATGGATGATCAGGGTTACGAGCAGGACCTCTATGAAGACAAAGGCAATATCACCGATGAGACGGTTGAAGATGTGATATGCATCCCGGAACAGGGCGTAGTGGATGAGGTAAACGATTGCGGAAAGGGCAATAAGGGATACGCCGAGAAGGATCTGCCACCTTATATGTTTCATCTTGCAATTCCTTCCCGCCCGCTCGCCGGCCTTTCGCCGAAGATGCTTCTTCCGATCCTCACTATCGTCGCTCCTTCCTCCACCGCGACCTCGTAGTCACCGGACATGCCCATGGACAGTTCCCTCATCTCGACACGCCCTATTTTTTCATCGTTAATCATATCCTTGAGTTTCCGAAGCGAGGCAAAATAAGGCCGCGCCTGCTCGGGATCATCAAACCAGGGGGCCATCGTCATGAGACCCTGGACAGAGAGATTATCAAGGGAAGAGATATCCTTGATCAATGGCAGGGCTCCGTCGCAGGGCACACCGCTCTTTGCCTTCTCACCGCCTACATTTATCTCAATCAATATTTTCATCACGACGCCCTGCGCCGCGGCACGTTTGTTAACTTCGTGGGCGAGGTCCACCCTGTCCACCGAATGGATCATATCGAAGAGCTTTACGGCGTACTTCGCCTTGTTGCTCTGGAGGTAGCCGATCATGTGCCACTCTATCGACCTCCCCATCTTTTCAATCTTCCTCTTCGCCTCCTGGACGTAGTTTTCTCCGATAATATCAACGCCTGCCCCTATGGCCTCCATGATGCGCTCGTCATCGACTGTCTTGGTTACGGCCATAAGCCGGACTTCGGAAGCTTTCCGCCCCGCCCGCGCTGCGGCGGCAGCAATGACGCCCCTTATCTTTTCGATGTTAGCCTTTACCGTTGATTCCATTTCTCCCTCCGGCAAAGTCTATCGCCCCGATCCTTTTCAAGACATCCACGACCTCGCAAAGGGGAAGTCCCATGACATTCGTGTACGAGCCGTTTATCTCCTTTATGAAGAACGCTCCCATCCCCTGTACGGCGTAACCGCCCGCCTTGTCATAAGGCTCCGGAGATTTTATGTACCACGTCATCTCGTCTGCGGTGATGTCACGGAATCGGACTGATGATTCGACAGCGTCACTGATCTCGATGTTCTTACTATTCCGTGCAACCGTGAATCCCGTAAAGACCCTGTGAACATTCCCACTCAGTTGGCCCAGCATTTCTCTTGCCTCATCGGGTGTCCGCGGTTTGCCCAGGACTTCCCCGTTGATGATGACGATGGTGTCAGCACCCATCACCCAGGCGTTCTGATACCGTGCACATGCATCATGAATTTTCGCACGAGAAAGCCGGAGGACGTGCCCCTGCGGCGTTTCTCCTCTTACGAACCCTTCATCGACCTGGCTCGGCATGACCTCGAAAGACAATCCCAAAAGCTGCAATAGTTCGATTCTGCGGGGAGATGCGGATGCCAGGATGAAGCGGCCGTTCGTGGTCACCATCAGAGATATTCCTTCTTGCCCCTGGATTCCAGCACCTCTACGACCTTCTTTACATCCTGCGAACCGCCCCTCTTGCAGATAAGGACAGAATCTTCCGTATCTACGACGATCAGATCTTCAACGTCGAGAAGGGCTACAAGTCTCCGGCTGCTGTGTACGAGAGAATTCCTGGCATTGACGCCGAGGAAGAGGTCTCTTTGGTTTGCGGCATTCCCGCATCCGTCTTTTTCCGATGCCTCCCAAAGGGCATCCCAGGAGCCCATGTCTGACCAGCCAAAATCCCCTTCGACGAGGAGGACATCTTTTGCCTTTTCCATGACACCATAATCAATCGAGATGGAGGGGAGCGTATCGTAGACTCTTCTTACGACCTCGCCTTCCTTTTGAGTCCCTAGGGCGCTGTTTATCTGTGAAAGACCATCATGAACTTGAGGAAGAAACCGTTCGATGGCGCCTATTATCGTGCCCACCTTCCATATGAACATGCCACTGTTCCAGAGAAATCCTCCCTTTTTGAGAAATGCCTTCGCCTGTTTGAGCGCGGGCTTTTCCCGGACGGTCTTCACAGTATAGATATCCGTGCCTTTGACGCTGGTCTTAACGAATCCACGTTCAAGGTAGCCGTATCCTGTCTCAGGGCCGGTCGGCCTGATACCGATCGTAACAAGATGGGGTGCGCTCTCTGCCGCCTCACAGGCTACGGAGAGGAGGTGTCGGAAGCGGGGGGCATCAAAGATCAGATGATCGGCAGGAAGCACAACCATTAAGCCTTCAGGGTCTCGCCTCCTGATGTGAAGGGCGGCAAGACCTATGCAGGGCGCTGTATTTCTGCCGACAGGTTCGACGATGATATTCTCGCGTGGAATGCCGGGAACCTGTCTCATCAATTCATCGGCATGGCTCTCTCCCGTCACGATCAGGATATTCTTCTCTGGGACGAGGGGCGTTATCCTCTCTACTGTTTCCTGGATGATCGTTTTTTTTGTGACGATATCCAGAAGGTGCTTGGGCATCTTCTCCCTGCTCTTCGGCCAGAAGCGGGCACCTTTCCCACCGGCCATGATCACCGCATACATGCGACCTTCTGTTCCTCCTTCTTTTTCTTAATGAATCTCCTCGGGCTGCTACCGCGAACAAGCGGATTCCGGCGCTCTTGAGCAAAGTATCAAAACAGATGATGATTATCAATGCAAATAAAAGCAGCCGGGACGGCGAGGAAAGTTATCGCATCTGCATTTATCGATTGAAAACAGAAGGACTCTAACTTAGAATATAGGACGTTTGAAAAAAGGCTTTAAAAATCTATTTCTGCGGTTATCAGATTCGCGGGATATCCATCCCGTAAACGAGGAGGTAAAGGATGTCTGACCTGGTGAGATTCGGAATATCATTAGAGAAGACCTTACTTGACGATTTCGATGATCTGATCAAACGGCGAAGATACACGAACCGGTCCGAAGCCATCCGCGATTTGATCCGGCAGGAATTACTGAGAAAGGAATGGGAAGAAGACAGGGAGGTCGCCGGCGCGATAACGTTCATATATGATCACCACCAGCGGGACCTACTGAACAAGATCATTGATGCGCAGCACGACTACCAGGACGTCATCCAATCATCGCAGCATATCCACCTGGATCATCATAATTGTCTTGAGATCGTAGCGGTCAAGGGGAAGCCCCGCTCGGTGAGCAGTCTGGCTGACACCCTGAAGGCACTCAAGGGCGTGAGGCACGGTTCGTTGAGCGTATCAGGCACGGGCAGGATCAAGTAAGGAAGGAGGAAGAGCCATGGCGGAAAATTATCCGAGAATTTTTCTCAAGACCGGACGCGAGGCATCTCTCCTGCGCGGTCATCCGTGGATTTTTTCGGGCGCTCTCGCCGGAGTCGAAGGAGAGCCCGAGCCGGGCGATATCGTAGTTGCCGCATCGCAGGAGAAGCACCCGCTGGCCATTGGCTTCTACAATCCAACCTCCGACATCTCCTTCCGCGTTCTCACGACTGACACAACGGCCGCGGTCGATTACGAGTTCTGGCAGAAGCGGACCCGGGAGGCAATCACTCTGAGGAAGAAGGTGGTACCG
>Ga0335081_10015736_pt1 | contig 12239 bp, 15 predicted proteins | sample Lox_Sample_35_FD_206713 | JGI IMG/M metagenome (GOLD analysis project Ga0335081, IMG submission 206713) | Soil microbial communities from Loxahatchee National Wildlife Refuge, Florida, United States - Lox_Sample_3.5 | ecosystem: Environmental > Terrestrial > Soil > Wetlands | place: USA... | reverse complement strand
TCCCACCCTCGTGCGTTGTTCCCCGATAGGGTCAGGGACTCGCCTCCGCGTCCGTGCTCGCCGTCCAGTCGGGACGGGTCGGCGCGGGGGGTCGCCCCGGCGCTATCGATTCGTGAGGGGAGGGGGCCGGCGGCTCCGCGGCCGGCGCCTCCAGCCATCGAACGTCCTCGAGCGGCCGGACCGGCTCGTCCCGCAGGAGGCGGGCGAGGTCGGCCGCGATCACCCGGAGTCCCCGCTCGACGCGAGCGAGGCGAAGGTCGGACTCGTCCCGGCGGCCGGCCGCTCCGGCGAGGGGCGGCGACCATCCTGGCCGACGCCGGGACTCGCCCGGCCGGTCGGGCCGCGCGGGCGCTCCGATCCGGCGGAGCTCCCGGACCGCCACGGTCCGTACGATGAGCCCGGCGGTGACAAGGTCGGGGGCGATCGCCGCCTGGAGCTCGGCGCCGAGCCGGTCCCAGTCAGGTTCCGCGCCGTCCCGGGGGATCCGGGCGAGGACGCTCGGGACGACCCCCTCGACGGAGCGTCGAACGTACGCCCGAAGCTCCTCGTCGCTCAGGCCGAGGAGGTTCTCGGCCGCGGCCCGAAGCGCCCTCGCCTCGGCCGGGACCTTGACCTGGACCTGCAGGACGACCTCCCAGCCGTCGGCGGACCCGGCGTCCATCGCGTGGAGTGCGCGGACGGTCGCTTCGACGTCGAGCGGGGCGAGCGACAGGGTCGCGTGCGACCGGTTCCAAGGAGCGAGGAAGGCCCCGCCGCCGATCAGGATCCGCGGCTCTCGGGCGACCGCGTTGCGGTCCGCCCCTGCGCTCGGGCCGCTCGACCGGGCGCGCCGCCCGAAGAGGACGAGCGCCCGGTTCGGAGGGATCGGAAGGTACAGCCGCTCGAGGAGCGCCCACGCCGCCGCCGCCGCGCCGCCCGCCGCGACGGCCGGGAGGATCAGGTCGAGGCTCCCGAGCATCTCCCCCGCCCGCGCTGGAGCGCGTGGCCGCGATCGATCCTCGCGGGCGCACGCGGGAGCCAGCCGTCGACCCGGGCGGGGCTAGCCGTCGCATGTACGGAATCCGGACCGACGGCCGAGGGGCCCGGGATCGGTCGCGCATCGATCTCGGTGCGCATCTCGATCTCCCCCCTCGCGGTCCTCCCGCGCGCCGAGCGCGGGTTCCGTGCCGTTCAATACGCATCCATGTGGATAAATACCTACTCCCCCCCTCGGCGCCCGAGCGCCCACCCCGGGCGCTCGCGGCCCTACGCCGCGCCGAGCGTCGCCCCGATCGCGCCGGTGACGTCGTGGTGCTCTTCGACCCAGGCGATGACGATGAAGTACCAGCCCAGGATGAGCAGCAGCAGGAGCGCCGGATCGGAGCCGGCCTCGGTCGACGAGGTGACGACGCAGCCCTCCAGGTGCTTGCCGCGCCGTCGCGGTTCGAAGGAGAGCATCTCCCGTCCGTCGGAGTCGGTGACCTTCCACGACGGGTCGGTGAAGCCCGAGCGGGCCCAGCGGAACGTGCGGCCATCGGCGGTCTGGATCGAGCTTTCCCGCCACTGGGCCCGGAGGACGGCGAGGTCGCGTCGGGTCGCGATGCTGCGGACCGTGATCCCCGGCCAGAGGAACCCCCGGCGCTTCAGCGTCCACCGGCCCTCGGACGACTCCGCGGCCGCGATCGAGCCGGTCCCCTTCTGCCAGGTCAGCGTGCCGAAGTGCTGGCTACCGACCAGCAGCTGATAGGCGTGGGTGCCCGGGACGTGCACCCACTCGAGCTGGCTGGCGGTCGTCACCGGCGCCGCCTGCACGGTCCGGCCATCCGGCCCGAGCGGAAAAAAGCTTGCCGACGGCCGGAGCGGACCGAATTCCCGACCCCGCCGAGGAACCTACCGGCCCCCGGCCGCCGCGGCGGAGGACGCCGGGTCGCCCAGGGCGCCGATCGCCGGGGACGCCGGAGCCGCGGCCGGCGTTCCGGACGGGGTCATCGCCGAGTAGCCGACCCCCTCGGCCTCCCAGGACTTCGGCTTCACGCGAACCTGGATCGTCTCGGCCTTCGGGGTGATGAGGTTCCAGCCGGCCTTGAGGAGCGAGCCGCCGACCAGCCACATCACGACGAGCAGCGAGAACGTTTCCACGGAGGTCAGTACCCCCGAGAGCGTGCCGCCGATCGAATTGCCGATCGTCGACTGGATGCTCCCGCCGGGAGCGAGGCTGGGCGAACCGGTGCCAGTGCCGGAGGCCCCGGTGCCCACGTGGACGATCGCCGCCGACTCGGCCACGAAGCCGTTCTTGTCTTCGACCATCAGCGAGACGTTGTAGTTCCCGGCCCGAGAGTACGTGTGGCTCGTGTTGGCGGTCGAGGTCGAGTTGCCGTCGGCGAACGACCAGTAGCTGCTCGAGATCGCCGACGAGCCGGGCCGCGAGTTGTCGGTGACGGTGAGCAGGAATCCGCTGACGGTCCACGAGAAGGCCGCGTTCGGCCCCTTGTCGGACGACGCGCTCGGCAGATGGCCGAGCAGCCCGTAGGCGTGGTAGAAGGTGAACAGCAGTAGGGCGACCCCGAGGACGACCAAGACGGTTCCGAGGATCCGTTCGTGCGGTCGATTCATCGACTGCGCATGCGTGCGTATAGTTTATGAACATTCACCTCAACGCCGCAACCGCGACCGGAACGATTCTGACCCCCCGACGGGCCGTCCGCCGGGGGGAGGTCCGCGGGCCCCGGGGGCGCCGGGGGCCGACCCCGATCAGCTCTCGAGATCGAAGTAGATCTTGACGGTCGCGTGGTACTCGACGACCTTCTGGTCGGTGATCCTCCCTTCGAGCTCCGTCACGCGGAACCAGCGCAGGTTCCGCACCGTCTTCGCGGCGGTCGCGACCGCGTTCTCGGCGGCCTTGGCGAATCCGGCATTCGACACCCCGACGACCTCGCTGACCTTCTGCGCCATGAGGGAACCTCGGGCCGGCAGACGGGCTCCCCCTCCTTGAATCCCTCGCTCGGCCCGCAGCATCGCTCCGCGCACCGGCCCGTTATCGAGCCCGATGGCGTGGTCCGGGCATGCCCCGACCGGACCGCCGACCGCTGGGGACCTCCGGGCTCTCCACCGGTCCGCTCGCGCTGGGGGGGAACGTCTTCGGGTGGACGGTCGACGAACCGCGGTCGTTCGAGCTGTTGGACGCGTTCGTGCGGGGCGGCGGAAACCTCGTCGACACCGCGGATGTCTACTCGGTGTGGGCACCCGGCCACCACGGCGGGGAATCCGAGACGATCCTCGGGCATTGGCTGCGCGAGCGCGGTCGACCCCCCGGTTTGCTGTTGGCCACGAAGGTCGGCATGGAGATGGCGCCCGATCGAAAGGGCCTCTCCCGCGCGCACATCCTTCGGTCCGTCGAAGGCTCGCTCGCCCGGCTCGGCGTGGACCGGATCGACCTCTACCAGGCGCACGAGGATGACCCCGCGACTCCGTTGGACGAGACGCTGGCGGCGTTCCGCGACCTCCGGGACCGCGGGCAGATCGGGGCGGTCGGGGCGTCCAACTACGCCGCCCCCCGGCTCGTCGAGGCGATGCGGGTCGCCGCCGCCCGCGACCTGCCTCCGTTCGTCTCCCTCCAGCCGAGGTACAACCTCATGGATCGCTCCGAGTTCGAGGCCGACCTGGCCGGGGTCTGCCGCGAGCATCGGCTGGGGGTCCTCACGTACAGTTCGCTGGCGTCCGGGTTCCTGAGCGGCAAGTACCGCGCCCCTTCGGACTCGGTCAAGAGCGCCCGGGGGACGCGGGCGGTGAGCCGTCTGACCGAGCGGGGACTCCGGATCCTGTCCGCGCTGGACCAGCTCTCCGTCGAAACCTCGACGCCGCGTTCGACGATCGCCCTTTCGTGGCTGATGGATCGCCCGGGAGTGACGGCGGCGATCGCGAGCGCGACCTCCGTCGCCCAGATGGACGAGCTGCTCGCGGCGACCCGACTCTCCTTGGACCCGCTCTCGGTCGAGCGTCTCGACCGGGCGAGCGCGTAGCCCCTGGCACGGCCGGCGGGGGCCGCATCGGCTCTCTCCTCGACCGGAGGGTTCATAGCACCCTGGCCGGCCAACCTCGACTCGATAGCCCTGATCGCCGCGTCCCCTGCCCTCGAGAGTGGCCGCCCCTCGCCCGCCCCACCCCGCACCGTGGTCCTCCGGGAGCCGTGGGCGCTCGGGCTCGGTCTCGGAACGTTCACCTTCCTCGGGGTCGTCGTGGCCGTGGGGGTCGCGGAGGGACTGCGCGGGGATTTCGTCGACCTCTCCGTCGGGCTCGGCGCAGTCGGCGTCCTCGGAGTCGCTCTCTCCATCCGGGCCTTGGGACTCGGCCGACCCGAGCCCAGCGAGGAGTCCTCGGCCGGTCCGGCGACCTGGTCGAGCGCCTTCGTCTGCACCGAGTGCTCGGAGTACTCGGCTCCGCCGGACTGGCAGGCCTTGCTCCGGGAGTCGTCGGATCTCTCCGCGGACGGTCGATCGGACCCGACCGGGGGCCGCGGCCCCCTCGCTCGGTCGTGGATCGACCCGCATCTCCACGGGGGCCTCGCGGGCGCCGACGAGGAGTCGATCACGTCGACGGTCTATCTTCCCCCGGAACCTCGCCTCTCGCCCCGCCTTTCGGCGGTCGAGCCCGAGTGGTTGCTGCGAAACGGCCGCCTCGTTCCCGGCCAGTGGCCGTCTCCTTCGCCCCCGTTCCTCGGCGCCCGCCGGCCGGTCGGCTCACCGGTCCGCGGCGGGCTCGACGCGCTCGATTCCCTGCTGGGACCGGTCCCCGCGTCGTTCCCGGAGTTCCCTGCAACGCTCTCCGTCCCGGAGAACGCCGAGCCCTCCGAGCTCGAAGGGTGGGTTGGTTCGACTGCGCGGGAGGTCCTGCAGCGTTCGACCGCGTCCGCTCGGGAAGCCGGCTCCACGCCGCGGACGGCGTGTGCCTCCTGTCGGTCGGCCGTGGGGGACGAGTCGCCCCTCCCCGCCTGTCCCGACTGCGCCCGCCCCCTCTGCGAGCCGTGCCGAACGCGAGCGGTGCTCCACGACGGGGACCGGTGGTGCTCCCCCTGCGCCATCAACCGGGTCGGCTGGGCGCTCGTCGAAGCGCTGGAAGAGGCACCCGAGGCCGCCCCATCGACCGTCGTGCCCGGGATCCCGGGAGGCTGAACCCGCGCCCGGAGGGCCGGCTACCCGGCCCGCCCGGAAAGGAACGGTATGCCGCTGCCCGTGTTGTACAGCAGGACGGTCTCGCCCGGCCGGATGAGCCGTTCGCCGACCAGGTGCGGGACGGCCGCGTACGGAGCCGCCCCTTCGGGGGAGGCCGAGATCCCGTGGGTCCCGGCGAGCGCGGCCGCCGCCGTTTCGATCTCGGAGTCGGTGACGGTGACCCCGGCCCCCCCGCTCTGGCGGACCGCCTCCAGGACTCGCTCGGAAGCGAACGGCGCCGGGACCAGGAGACCGGGAGCGACGGTGGCGGGCGATGCCCACGGCTCGGCGCGGGCGGAACCGTCGCGGAGCGCGCGCACGACCGGGGCGCAGTCCCTCGGCTGGACCGCGATCAGCCGCGGTTCTCGATCGAGGAGCCCCAGCGTTCGGAGCTCGGCGAACGCCTTGTGCATGCCCACAAGGCCCGTGCCTCCCCCGGTCGGATAGACGATCGCCTCCGGGAGCCGTTCCCGGCCCAGCTGCTCGAGGATCTCGAGTCCCATCGTCTTCTTTCCCTCGACCCGGTACGGCTCGCGCAGCGTCGAAAAGTCGAACGCGCCGCGCCCGGCCTCGGACCGGCGAGCGTGTTCCCCTGCATCGCGGATGGTGCCGTCGACCTCCACGACCTCCGCACCGTACCGGCGGCAGGCGGCGACCATCGGCTCGGGGGTCCGACGGGGAAGGTAGATCCGGACCCGCAGGCCCGCCCTCGCCCCGTACGCGGCCAGGGCGACCCCGGCGTTGCCGGCGCTCGGGACGAAACCCTCGCGGATCCCGAGCTCCTTCGCCCGCGCCACGGCGACCGCCATCCCCCGGGCCTTGAACGACCCGGTCGGGAGCCCGCCGTCGTCCTTGACCAGGAACCGGACCCCCGGGGCGCGGAAATCCTCCGGGAGCGACAGCACCGGCGAGAACCCCTCGCCGAGCGTCACCTCGGCGGCCGGCGACGCGACCGGGAGCAGCTCCCGGTACCGCCAGAGGGTCGGGGGTCGGGACCGGAGCGACTGTAGCCACGCCGGTCCGTCGAATCCGGCCAGGTCGTACTCCGCGAGGAGCGTGTGGCCGCACGTAGGGCAGGTCCCGACCGGGTGCGAGGGGTCGACCTCGGTGCAGCACGCGCGACAGGCAAGGGCCCGCAATCGGGACGACGCACCTGTCACGGCCCGTCACTCGGGCCGGAACGGATAACGCCCCGGTCGACGCGAACCGCGAGGGGGGCGAGGCCGGGGGCGACACCGAAGCTTTCTCTCCGACCGAACCTCCGTGGAGGATGGCGAGCGTCCCCCCTCCGAGCGGGCGGGTCGATCGTCCGATCCTCGACCTCGCCCGGGGCGATCGCGATCGAGCCGTTCCCGCGCTCCGCGAGTCGTTCACGGGGATCTACCGGTGGCACGCGAAGCGGACGCTCCGGGACATCGGGACCGTCCGGGCGATCGAGATCGATGGGGAGATCGCCGCGGTCGCGATGCTCGAGCAGTTCGACGCGGACGTGGCGTACGTCTACTACCTGTTCGTCGGCGCCCGGTGGCGCCGTCAGGGCCTCGCCGGCCGCCTGCTCGACGACGCCCTGCATCGGTTCCGTGCGGCGGGGGCGCGGGTCGCCTACGCCGCGTGCGAAGAGGAGAACGTCGCATCGCGGCGACTGTTCGCCTCCCGCGGGTTCCGCGAGGTGAGCTCCGAGGAGCCGAACTGGCGCGACGGCGGCCTCGGGGCCCGGGGGTACCGCAGCCGGATGTGGGTCGTCCGGGGCGAGGTGCTTCTCGGCCGGTGGCTCTCGCCGGACGGCACGCCGATCGTCGCGTCGATCCCGCCGAGAGGAGGAATGGACCGGAACGAGGTCAGGCGAACTCCCGGATCGACGGAGGCGGCTTAAGCGCCCCGGCCGCCGCGCCGATCGGCAGGAGGATCGCCCCGAGGCTCGTCACGACGAACAGCCAGAACGGGATCGAGATCGCCCCGTGGTCGTACGGCCAGTAGCCGCGCAGATTGATCAGGCTGACCGCCGGGGAGAACGAGCAGCCGCGGCAGGTGTACCAGTTGCCCAGCGCCCAGAAGACGTTCCACCAGCCGTAGACCTCCACGAAGAACGCGATCGCGAACGCCGCGAACGGCCGGAACACCGCTCGGGTCGCGACCAGGAGGAGGACCAGGACGCCGACCGCGAGTACCATCCAGCCGACGTAGTAGTGGGGGGACCCGGCGCGGGTCGAGTCGACGATCGCCGCCCCCAGGCCGAACGTGACGGCCGAAACGAAGAAACCGGCGAGGGGAGCGGCCCGCTGGGTCGCCCAGGCGACGATCGGCATCGGCGAACGGAGGCGTCCCCAGCCTACCTAACGGTTCGCCTCCAAACCGGCCCCGCACCGGGGCGCGGCCCCGGGTCCGACTGGTCCCGCGGTTACCGTGGGCTTAATTCGGGGTCGCGGCTCCGCCCGCCGATGGGACTGCCGGCCGAGATCGTCGCGAAGCTGCTCGAGGAGAACCGGGACCACGATTGCCCCGGGGCACCGGAGATCTGCACGAAGCTGGTCGCGGTGGCGGAGCTCCCGACCCGGTTCGGTGACTACCAGGTCGCCGCGTTCTGGAACGACCACGACGGGCGGGACCACGCGGCGTTCATCCACGGCAACGTCTTCGAGCGCGAACGGGTGCCGGTCCGTCTCCACTCCGAGTGCCTCACCGGCGACGCGATCGGGTCGCTCCGGTGCGACTGCCGCGACCAGCTGATCGCCTCGCTCGACTGGATCGCCCGGCAGGAGGCCGGCGTCGTGCTCTACCTCCGCCAGGAGGGCCGCGGGATCGGGTTCGCGAACAAGATCCGCGCCTACCAGCTCCAGGACCAGGGGTACGACACCGTCCAGGCGAACCTGGCGCTCGGTTTCCGCCCCGACGAGCGGGACTACGGCCTCGCGGCGCACATGCTGGGTGCGTTGCACATCAAGTCGATCGAGATCCTGACGAACAATCCGGCGAAGGTCGACGACCTCCGGCGGCACGGCGTCGAGATCGTCGGCCGGATCCCGCTGGTGGTGGCCCCGAACGACCAGAACCGTGGCTACCTCGACACGAAGCGCCGGAAGATGGGCCACTGGCTCGACGTCGAGCAGACCGACGAGCCGGAGATCCCGGCCCCGCCCCGGGCTTCTCCCCCGTAGGCGCGCGCTACCCCACGTGCGCTTCGCGGTTGTGCCGCTGGAGCGCGGCGATCGACGAGAGCCTCGCCCCGCAGACCGAGCAGCGGACCGACTTCGGCGGGCTCTTCGCCGCCGGCCCGCCGGGCGCGGCGTGCGACTCGCGCAGGTGGGCCTCGAGGACCTCGGGCGAGCGGAATGCCGAGCCGCACTGCGGGCAGATCGCTTCGGTCTCGTCGTACTCGACGTACGGCACGGCGACCGGAAGGGGGAGGAGCGCTATCCTACTTTCGGGCCGGGACTCCGGTCCCGGAACCTCGCTGACGGTCGGAAGGGCTAAGCGGCGCGGACGGTCGGTCGAGCGGCGGCTTCGGTCGCCCGGAAGGAGAGCTCGCGCGTGACCGACTGGTCGAACATCGCGATCTGGTCCCTGCTCGGGACGTGGGCCCTCGTCGTCGGAACGCTCGCGCTGATGTACTGGCAGACGCGGACGAGCCAGCACCTCAACTCCGCGAACGCCGTCATGGCGCTGCGCGAGCGGTTCGACGGGGGCCGGATGCGGGCGGCCCGCCGGCACCTCAGCGAGCGGCTGCTCAAGCAGGAGCACCACGACATCGCGAGCATGGAGGTCATCACGTTCTTCGAGCTGGTCGGGACGCTCACGCACCGCAAGGTGCTGGACGACGATCTCGTCTGGGAGGCGTTCGGCACCTGGGCGACCGCCTACTACCTCGCGATCCGCCGGCCGGTCGACCTGGTCGCCCAGCTTCGGCGGGACCTCAACGACCCGCTCGTCTTCCACGAGTTCGAGTGGCTGTACGGCCGCCTTCGAGCGGTCGACCAGCGCTACGGGGTCTCCCCCGCGGACGCGCCGACGGAGTCGGAGGCGGACGTGAAGCGATTACTCTCGCGCGAAGCCCAGTTGGAGTCGATCTAGCCCGGCCGTCCGCCGCCCGAGGGGTCCCCCGGGCGAGGGGGGATCCGGGCCGGGTGAGGTCGGAGGTGTCGCGGCCGGACCCCGAGCATCGCGACCCAGACGAGCTCGGCGACGATCGGAGAGACGAAGACGACCGGCATCGCGGCGAGGAAGACGGCGACGACCCCCAGCTGGCTCCGCTCGGTGCCCTTGACCCACTCCTCGGGCAGGTCGGCCTCGACCAGACGCCGTTGTCGGGTCGCATGCCGCCAGATCACGAGCAGGTCCAGCCCCCCGAGCGCCTGCACGCCCGAGTAGAGGAGGACCGCGAGCTGGGTCGACTCGATCGACGTCCCCTTGCCGGGTCCGTAGTCGAGGAGGAGCGCGACCAGGAACGGGGTGATCGAGATGACGAGCAGGAACAAGTTGTTGAGGCGAACGAGGACGGAGTCGTACCGCACGATCGGCGAGAACAGCCGGTGGTGGGTGGTCCACCACGTGGAGATGATCAGGAACGAGAGCGCGTAGCCGATGAACCCCGGCAGCAGCCGCTGCAGCAGCACGGGCAGGCTGGGAAGGGACGTCGACCCGGGGGACGGCAGGACGAGGCTCACGACCAGGAACGTGAGGGAGAAGGCGAACACGCCGTCGCTGAGGCTCAGCAATCGACCCAGGTCGGTGCCGGTCCCGTCCAGCCCCTCGTACGGTCGGCGGGCGGCGGCGGACGTCGTCGGGGTCCCGCCGTCGAGCGGCACCGAGGTCGACATCGGACGGCTCCCCACGGTCGGCTCGGTAGATGAGCCGGCGGTTTCGGGGTCGCTATGCGAGGACGAGCAGCTCGGCGAGGATCTGCCCTCGCCATACCACGGCGACCGCGCCGCCGGGCGCGACGTACTGGTCGGTCCAGTGGGGGGATCCGGGGAACCCCCCGAACGCGAAGTGGTAGACGGTCCCGTTCGGCGCCGTGGCGTTCCCGTTCAGGATGCTGCCTCCGACGATCGACCAATTGGTCATCCAGAGCACGAAGGTGACGTTCGCGAGGGAGAAGTTCACCGGGAGGGTCACGTTCCCTCCGTTGAGCGGCACCGGGAGGGGGGCCAGCGTCCAGTAGTACGTGCGACCATCGAACGTCGTGGTCGGGCTGGCGCGATAGTCGGGCTTGAGCCCCGGGATCAGCCCGCCGAACAGGAGGAGTCCCACGACCGCGCAGACCGCGAGCGCGCCAACGGTCCGCCGGGCCTCCGCCCGGGTCATCGGGAAGTCCCGGTCCATCATCGCCGGGGTCGGGTCACGGGTTGGGCAGTATTTCGGGTTTCGTTTCGAGTCCCGCCCCGAAGGGCGCCCCCCCCGAGCGAACCCGAGGGCCCCGCGAGGAAGGCGCGGGGCTTTGAGGCGCGGCCGCGTTCCGCCCGGGATGCGAGCGGCGGCGGTCCGCGCGTTCAAGGCGCCGGTCGAGCTCATCGACCTCCCCGCCCGATCCCCGGCGGGCGGCGAGGTCCGCGTGAAGCTCGACTACGCCGGAGTGAATCCGTTCGACTGGAAGATCGTCGACGGCGTGCTCGACGGGCACCGCCCCCACGAATTCCCGCTGATCCTCGGCGTCGACGGGGCCGGGACGATCGATGCGATCGGTCCCTCGGTCACGGCCTTCCGGGTGGGGGACCGCCTGTTCGGTTCGTTCCTGCACGACCCGATCGGCCGCGGCACCTACGCGGAACAGGTCACCGTCCCGGTGACGAACGCCCTGCTCCGAACCCCCGACGTGTTGAGCTCCGATCGGGCGGCGGCACTCCCGACCGCGGGGATGACCGCTCTCGACGCGCTCGACACGATCGGAGCCGTACCAGGATCCGTGCTGGTCGTGGTCGGGGCGTCCGGTGGGATCGGATCGTTCCTCGTCCCGCTCGCCGCCTCGTTGGGGCTGCACGTCGTGGCCGTCGCCCGCCGTCCGTCCCACGGCCGTCTCCTCGCGCTCGGGGCCAGTCAGGTCATCGATGCCGAGGCGGCTGACGGGCCGGCGCAAGTCCGCGCCCAGCATCCGCGCGGGGTGGGAGGTCTCCTCGACTTGGTCGGTCCCGCGGAGGCGTTCCGGCGGTGGGCCGGGGTGGTGCAGAACGGGGCCACGGCCGCGACGACCGTCTACGCCGCGACTCCGGTTCCGGGGATCCGCACGGTGAACATCAACCTCCAGCCTCGCGCGGAGCTGCTCGACCGGCTCGCCCGAGAGGTCGTCGCGGGACGACTCCGCGTGCCGTTGGAGCGCACGGCCGCCCTGGCCGACGCGCCGACCATCGTCCTGGAGGGACGCGCCGGGCGCCTCTCCGGGAAGACCGTGCTCCGCCTACCGTAGCTCCCGACCGAGCGAGTTCCCTTCGGCTCCTTCGTTCTCCGGCGCGAGCGGCTCGGCGATGCCGGCCCGCCCCGCCGAATCCCTATCTGCTCCCTCGGGGTGGGCGCCGCCCATGACCCGTGCCCGATCGCGCCGGCGCGCGTACGGCACTCTGGCGGAGGTCTACGACCGGGTCTACGCGTGGAAGGATTACCGGAAGGAGTCGGCGGTGATCGCGCGACTCATCCGCCGGTGGGGGCCGCGACCGGCCCGAACGCTGCTGGACGTGGCGTGCGGTACCGGAGCGCACCTACGGTATCTGGCCCGCTCGTTCGACTGCACCGGGCTCGACGCGAGCCCGGAGATGCTCGCGGTCGCCCGTCGCGCCGTGCCCCGAGCCCGGTTCGTCCGGGGAAGGATGCCCCGGTTCGACCTCCACCAGCAGTACGACGTGGTCACGTGCCTGTTCTCTGCGATCGGCTACGTCCGAGATGAACGGACCCTCCGCGCCACGATTGGTACGTTCGCCCGGCACCTGGCGCCCGGCGGGCTCCTGATCGTGGAACCTTGGCTCACGCCGTCCCTTTGGACGCCGGGGCCCGTCCACCTGTCGACGGTGCCGTCGCGTCAGACCCCGATCGCGCGCATGAACACCTCGATCACCCGTCGGGGAAGGT
>Ga0335081_10015735_pt1 | contig 12240 bp, 10 predicted proteins | sample Lox_Sample_35_FD_206713 | JGI IMG/M metagenome (GOLD analysis project Ga0335081, IMG submission 206713) | Soil microbial communities from Loxahatchee National Wildlife Refuge, Florida, United States - Lox_Sample_3.5 | ecosystem: Environmental > Terrestrial > Soil > Wetlands | place: USA... | reverse complement strand
CGGGCCAGCTCACTCAGGTCGGCGACCCGTAGCAGCGGGTTGGTCGGCGTCTCCGCCCACAGCACCGCGGGGCCCGCGCCGAGGTGCCGCTGCACCTGGGCAAGGTCGAGCAGGTCGGCAGGCATCGGTGCGGCGCCGTACGGGCGCAGCCAGTCGGCGAGCATCCGCGTGTTGTAGTAGCCGTCACTGGGCAGCACGATCTGCTGCCGGCCGTTGGCCAGCGCCAGCATCAGCGCCATCGACGCCGCCTGACCGGAGGCGAAGACAACCGCCTCTGCGTCCTCCAGCACGCCGAGCGCCTGCTCGAGTGCCTCCCAGCTCGGATTTCCGTTCCGCCCGTAGGCCCGTGCCGGGTCGGGCTCGCCCCAGGAGGCGTAGACACTGGCCGGGACCAGGGGAGGGGCGGCCGGGGCACCGGGATGCCGTTGCGTCCCAGCGTGCACGATCCGCGATTCTGCCGACGGCTGCTGCTCGTTCATGTGCTCCCATCCGGCGGGCCGGGCGGCAGGAAAGGGTCAGACCCGACGGTGCCTTGCCTGCCTTCACGCAGCAAGTCTGCTTGACATCCTCCCCCGCCTTAAGGCGAGGGATTCCAGCTACTGACGTCCGGTGAAGGAGGCAAGCAGGTGAGGTTCGCGGTTCACGGGCCCGGCATCCCGGCAGCCTCCCCGCGCAGTCACGGCGTGCCCCGCCGCGATGTTCCGGGCCGCGTTCACGTCAGCGTGGCAGGCGTATCCGCAGGCCGTGCACACGAACCGCGCTTGACTCTCGCGCGACTTTGGGTCCACCTGCCCGCACGCCGAGCACCGCTGGCTCGTGAACGCGGCATTAATCTTCTCCACCCGGCCGGGCGCCTTGTCCTGCAGGCGGCGCACCAGTAGGCCCCACCCCGACCGCAGGATCCCCCGGTTCAGCCCGGCTTTCTGCCGGACGCCGCGGCCCGGGTCCTCCGCTGTGCCTTTCGCGGACCGGGTCATGTTCCTGATGCGGAGGTCTTCGACCCTGATCAGGTCGAACCGGCGCGCGATGCCGGTGCTGGCTTTCTCCGCCCAGTCCTTGCGCCGGTCCGTCTCCCGGGCCTTGAGCCGTGCCAGGGCCAGCCGCACCCGGCCGCGGCGGCCCGAGCCGCGCCGGGCGCGGGCCAGCCTGCGCTCCAGCCGCCGCAGCCTGGCCCGCTCCCGCCCGGTCAGGCCCGGGACGTGCAGCAGCTCCCCGGTCGACAGGGCCGCAGCGACCGCCACGCCCCGGTCGATCCCGGCGACCTGCCCGTTGCCCGCTGCCGGGACCGGAGCGGGAACCGCCGCGAAGGCGACATGCCAGCGGCCCGCCCGGTCCCTCCTCACCCGGAAAGACTTCACCCCGGCAGGTGCAGCGCGGGACCAGCGGAACCGGACCCAGCCCGCCTTCGGGACGCGGACCACCCTGACGTGACGGGACAGGCGGCGCACCTGGCCGGGCTTCAGGGCGACGACCCGGAATCCCTCATCCCGGCCGGCCTTGCGCCACGACGGCCGCCCGGCCGGGTTCGCCGGGTCGAAGAACGCGGCCATCGCCTGTCTGAAATCCCGCAGCGCCTGCTGCTGCACCATCTGGGAGCCCGCCCGCAGCCAGTCGTGCCCGGCGCGGGCGGCGGTCAGCTGCCGGCACTGCTCCAGATAGCCCGGCGCGCTCTTCCTGCCTGGCCGCCAATGCTGGTGCTGCTCGACCGCAAGGTTCCACACGTTCCGGGCATGGGCGCAGTGGTCCCGCAGCACCGCCTCCTGGGCAGGCGAGGGATACAGGCGATACCGGGACATGCGAACACACTATCGAATACCGCTGACATTTCCGGTGAGGTGACGCGGCGTTCCCTCCTCGGCCTGAAGGCCGGGGTCTCCACGCCGCGATCCTGATGACGAACCGGAGCGACACATCTTCACCCCAGCGGGAATTGTGCGCGGTCATGTCGAGCGAGTCCGCCGCTTCCTCGATGCGGCGCGCGTGCTCGACCTCCGCCTGCCAGGCCCCGAACGCCTCCGCCCGCGTGGCCGTGCTCGCGTCGTAGGCCACCTGGAAGTCGCCTTCGGCCGACCACACCAGCGGGATGTCCTCGCCGTTGATCACCCGGCGGAACCAGGTGCGCTCCACCTCGGCCATGTGCCGGACCAGGCCGAGCAGCGACAGGGTGGAGGGTGGCATCGACGGGCGCCGCAGCTCCTCATCGGACAGGCCGTCGCACTTCATCGCCAGCGTCGCGCGGTGGTAGTCGAGGAAGGTGCGCAGCATGATCCGCTCGTCGCCGGTCAGCGGCGGGTCAGGGCGCTGGGTGGTCATGGCGGCATCTCCGTCAAAGGGTCTCGCGGTTCACGGTTCAGGGGTCGCGGTTCACGGTTCAGGGGTCGCGGTTCACGGTTCAGGGGTCGCGGTTCACGGGTCACGATTTACGGTTTCGCGGGTCCGCAGCCGCAGTGAGGTCCAGCTGGCGTCCGCCACCCAGCCGCCGTCGACGGGCAGCGCGACGCCGTTGACGAAACCGCTCCGGGCCGGATCGGCGAGGAAGGCGACCGCGGCCGCGACGTCGGCCGGGGAGGCGAACCGGGCCATCGGTACCTGGCCCGTGATGTCGGCGTCGGTGTAACCGCCGCTGGCCTGGTCCTCGGCGTCCATCTCGGTCTTGATCCAGCCGGGGCAGACCGCGTTCACCCGTACGCCCCGTCCGCCCCACTCAGCCGCAAGCGTGGAGGTGAGGCCGACCAGGCCATGTTTCGACGCGTTGTAGGCGGCCCGGTGCGAGACGCCGCGCAGGCCGGCAATTGACGCGACGTTGACCACCGAGCCGGACCCGGCCGCCAGCATCTGCGCGCCGAATTCCCGGCACAACAGGAACGCTCCGGTCAGGTTGACGTCGAGCACCCGTCGCCACTCGCTGGCCGCGGTGTCTTCGGCCGGCCGCAGCAAAGAGATGCCCGCGTTGTTGACCAGCACATCGGCCCGCCCGAAACGGTCGTGGACCCCGGACGCCAGCGCGAGCACATCCGTTTCTGCGGACACGTCGGCCCGGGACGGCCATACCGGTACGCCCAGCGCCGTGACCTCGCTGGCCGTGGCGGCAAGGTCCCCGACGTCGGCCAGCACCAGGGCATAGTTCTCCCGCGCCAGCGTCGAGGCGATCACCCGGCCGAGCCCGCGTGCCGCTCCGGTCACCACCGCGACTCGTCCCGCTTGCTGCATGGCAGCGTTCTATCAGAGCCCCTCGGCCTCCAGCGGAGCGCGGCCGGGTGCGCGGCCGTCGCTGTGCGTGCCTACCAGAGGTCGCCCCCGACCAGCACGTACAGGAACGGCACGAGGGGGATCAGGCCGAAGATCGCCCACACCACCTTCTCCAGCGTGGTGAGATCGCTGCGGCCGGCCAGGTTGATCCACATGAGGATGACCGCGACCGGGTGAATGAAGCAGACCAACAGCTCCAGAACCTTCTTCATGGTCCCCCTTTCTACCCCAGCGGCGGCCACCGTGGTCACGCCCGTATCGCGGGTTGCGGGGTTTTCCGGGATTTCAGCGGAACCTCAGGGTCTTCAGGAAACCTTCAGCGATGTTCCAGCCTGTCACGTGCCCGCCGGCAGGTTCCCTCAAGGTTCGCTGCCGAAACTGGCGGCATAGCGAAAACAAGGAGCTAGGTGGGCAGATCCATGAACGTTATCCAGGGTACGGCGCTATCAGCGGGAGCAGAGGAGCCGCCCTCGAATTCCGCGCACCCCGGAACGGGCAGCCCCTACGGCTCGTATGGGGCAAGCTCTGAGCAGCCATACGGTTCGGCCGGCGGCGGCTGGTCTGGCGGGAACTGGTCCGGGGGCGACTGGTCCGGCGGGAACTGGTCCGGCGGTGGCAGCGTCCCCCCGCCGCGGCGCCGGCGACTGCGGCGCGGTCTGGCGTTCGGGGCCACTGGGCTGGCGGTCGCGGCGGCCGCCGCGATCGGTTCCTACCACGTCGCGCAGAACGGCGGGACCGGGACCAGCCACGCGACGACCAGCGCCACGACGGCCCTCAGCACTTCCCAGATCGCTTCCAGGGTGTCCCCGGGCCTGGTCGACGTGGTATCAACTCTTGGGTACCAGAACGCCACGGCGGCCGGCACCGGCATGGTGCTCACCTCCACGGGGGAGGTGCTGACCAACAACCACGTGATTAACGGCGCGACCTCCATCTCCGTCACCGACATCGGGAACGGCCAGACCTACAAGGCCACCGTCGTCGGCTATGACAAGACCAAGGACATCGCCGTCCTGCAGCTGCAGAACGCGTCCGGCCTGCAGACCGTGAACCTGGGCGACTCCTCCACGGTCACCGTGGGCCAGAACGTCGTCGCCATCGGGAACGCGGAAGGCAAGGGCGGCACCCCGTCGGTCGTCACCGGCAGTGTGACCGCGCTCAATCAGGCGATCACCGCCAGCGACGACGGCTCCAGTGACTCCGAGCAGCTCAGCGGGCTGATCGAGACGAACGCGCCCATCCAGCCCGGCGATTCGGGTGGCCCGCTGGTGAACTCGGCCGGCCAGGTCGTGGGGGTCGACACCGCGGCCTCGTCTGCGAGCCAGACGACCTCCGCCCAGGCGGCTACGCCAGGCCAGAGCCAGCAGGGCCAGAACCAGCAGGGCCAGAGCACAGCCACCCAGGCCTTCTCCATCCCGATCGACGAGGCGGAAACCATCGCGGCGCAGATCGAGGCGGGCACATCGTCCTCGACGGTCCACATCGGCGCCACCGGGTTCCTCGGCGTCGAGGTCGGCAGCGCGAGCACGGGGACGGGCGGCGACGGCAGCGGCTTTGGCGACGGCAGCGGCTTTGGCAACGGCAGCGGCAGCGGCTATGGCTATGGCGGTTATGGTGACGGCGGCAGCACCACCTCAGGCGCGACCATCGCCGGGGTCCTCTCCGGCTCCCCGGCCGCCACGAGCGGCCTGGCGGCCGGCGACGTGATCACCGCCATCGGCGGCCAGTCGGTCACCTCGTCCTCGCAGATGCAGTCGATCCTCGGTGCCTACCACCCCGGCGACTCGGTCAGCATCAGCTGGACCGATGCCTCTGGGCAGAGCCAGACCGCCTCGGTGACGCTCGCCAGCGGCCCCGCGGCCTGAGGGCCTGAGACCGGCCACGGCACACCGAAGCCCCTGCGGGTAGCGGCCCGCAAGGGCTTCGGCGCGCTCAGCCGTGGGTTCCTCGCCCGGCACCGTTACCCGGTGCCGGGCACAAGCGTCAGCAGCGGCCGGAGTAGGCGCCGGTGACGTAGGTCGTCCACGCGGCCCAGTCGCTGCCGTCGCCGCTGATGGCGACGGCAGCCCTGGCGTTACCCAGCGGGTCGAGCGTGGCCTCCGCGCCGTGTGAGCCGTTGATCTGCCAGAGCCCGTAGTCATTGGTGGGGCTGATGGCGTTCGGGTTGCCGCCGGACTCGGCCATGGCGATCTCCGCCGCCATCACCGCCTCGCCGGACGAGCCTCCGGCTTCTTCCCACAGCGCTTCCAGGCCACCGCAGCTGTACGTGCCGGCCGACGTCCGGGTGGCGCCGGAGACGTGCGAGATCGTCGCCGGAGCGCTGACCGCGCCTGAGCCGGTGCCACCGCTACTGCCGGTGCCACTGCTTTGGGCCGCCGGGGCGGCGTGCCGTGCCCGGTACCCGCTGGCCGGCGCGTTCGAGACGCTCGAGGTGGTAGCCGGGGCCGCCGATGCGGGCAGGGTGTAGTTCGCGGGCGGGTCAGCCGGAACGTTCAGCACCTGGCCCGGGTAGATCAGGTTGGGATCAGAGATCGTCTTGCTGTTCACGTGGTAGAGCCACTGCCAGTCACCGGACTTGCCGTACACGTGGTCCGAGATGCTGGACAGGGTGTCGCCCGGGCGCACCGCATAGTTCTGGCTGGCCTTGGCGGTGTGCGTGGCCGCGTGCAGGCGGGCGGAGGGGGCGGGCGCCGACTTCGCCATGCTGATGGCCTGCGCCGCAGAGCCCGCGCCGGCCACCGTGGCGTGCTCGGTCTTCGCGGTGGCGACCGCCGCGGCCACGGTGCCGTGCGTGGCTGCCGCCGTGGTGTGCCCGTGCGGGACGGCCATCAGCGCGCCCGCGGTCACCGCCATCGCCGGAGCGGCCTTCCCGGCCTTCTCCGCAACCCTCTCCACCTGTGACGGCGTCGCGTGCCGTCCCGTCCGCATGAGCTTCATCTTGCGGCCATGCCTGTGCGATGAACCCACAAAGCTCCCCATCGTCGTGTTGATGCCCGCCTACTGGCTGCCCGCAAGAGCAGTGTTCGGCCCGGCTGAGCGCGATCACGTTTGTGATCATTCGCGGCGTTTGTCACACCGTGCCGGTGTCCCGTGCCGCTGGAGAGCATGTCAGTGCGCGCGGGCCACTCGCAGGCAAATTGACGAAATTCTGTAATACTCTCGTGATCATTCGCACAGGAAACACGCGACACGGGGGCATTCAGGAGCCATCCAGTACAGAAAGTAATCAGTACGGCGACGAAACGTGAGCACCACCGCATAACGTCATGAGCGCGGAGCGCCCCCGGAACGTCTGCGAAATAATCGTCCCGTGGCTGTCGATCCGCGTCGGTCCCGCGCGTCGGTGAAGTGAACGGCCCGGAAGGCGGGCCGCGTACGGAGGGAAGGCACCATGTCCCAGTATCTGATCCTGATCTACGCAGACGAGGCGCAGTGGGCGGGCGCGACCCCGGAGGAGAACGCGCAGCTCACCAAGGAGCACATGGAGTTCGGCCAGCGCCACGCGGGGGTGCTCCGCGGCGGTAACGCCCTTCAGGCCACCAGCACGGCGACCTCCGTCCGGCCCGGCCAGGACGGCGGCGTGACGGTCACGGACGGCCCGTTCGCCGAGACCAAGGAGGCCCTGGGCGGCTACTACGTCGTCGAGGCGGCCGATCTCGACCAGGCCCTCGCCGTGGCCAAGGACGTGCCGACGCGGTTCGGCGGTGTCGAGGTCCGGCCGGTCTGGGAGGTCATGTGACGCCGGTTCCCGCCTGATGACGGCGAGACCCTCGTCGACATGGACTCGCCCATCGGCCAGGCACCGGACCCGGTGCCTGCGGACCCGGTGCCTGTGAGGCCGGCGGCGGGCGTCGGCTCGGCGGCCGCTGACCCGGCCGTCGCTGCCGCCGTCGCGGACGCGCACCGTCGTGAGTGGGCCTTCGTGCTCGCCGCGACGGTGCGCGTCACCCGCGATCTGGACCTGGCCGAGGAATGCGTCCAGGACGCGTACACCCGGGCCCTGGGCACGTGGGGCACCACCGGGATCCCGGCCCGGCCGGGAGCCTGGCTGACCACGGTCGCCCGGCGGCGCGCGCTGGATCTGCTGCGCCGGGACGCGACCGCCCAGCGTGTTCTGCCGCTGCTCGTCACCGATCAGGCCCTGGCCGCCGCCGGGCCGGAGGCGGCTGACCTGGCTGCCCCGGCTGACGCGGCTGACGCGGCCGGGCCCGGCATCGCCGATGACCGGCTGCGGCTCGTGTTCACCTGCTGTCACCCGGCGCTAAGCACCGAGGCGCAGGTCGCCCTGTCGCTGCGGCTGCTCTGCGGCCTGTCGACGGCCGAGGTGGCGCGGGCCTTCCTGGTCAGCGAGGCCACGATGGCAGCCCGGATCACCCGGGCCAAGAAGAAGATCGCCGCGGCGCGGATCCCTTACCGGGTACCCCCCCGGGCGGAACTTACCGACCGCGTGGACGCCGTCCTGACCGTGCTTCACCTCCTGTTCAGTACCGGCTACGCGGCCCCCACCGGCGATGTCCTGATGCGCGCTGACCTGGTAGACCGCTCGCTGGACCTGGCCAGGATGCTCCGTATGCTGCTGCCGGGGCGCCACGAGGTCGCCGGGCTGATGGCGCTGATTCTGCTGACCGACGCCCGCCGCGACGCACGCGCCGACAGCGCCGGGCGGCTGATCCTGCTGGCCGACCAGGACCGGGCGCGCTGGGATGCGGCCAAGATCGCTGAGGGGACCGCGCTCGTCCGGGAGGCGCTCACCCAACGGCCGCCGGGGCGCTTCACGCTGATGGCCGCGATCGCGGCGGTCCATGACGGGGCACCGGCCTTCGCTGACACCGACTGGCCGCAGATCGTCGGGCTCTATGACCTGCTGATGCGGAGCTGGCCCTCGCCCGTCGTCGAGCTCAACCGGGCCGTCGCGGTCGGCTTCGCGGACGGTCCCGCGGCGGGTCTGGTCGCCCTGGACGCCCTCGCCGCGAGCCCTGAACTGGCCGGGTACGGCTACCTGGCCGCCGCGCGGGCTGACTTCCTGCGCCTCCTCGGCCGGACCGGTGAGGCGCGTCTCGCCTACGAGGACGCGCTGCTGCTGACCGGCAACGCCGTGGAACGCGAGTTCCTGGCCACCCGCCTGGATCAGCTCGGTTCCTGATCGGCCGGGTTCCTGATCAGCCGGGCCTGGCCAGCCCGGTTGCTGGCGGGCGCCGCCGAAGGGAAAACCGCTGGGGATTGAACAGGGCGATGGGATGAGAGGTCGCGCCGTCGGCGGCCAGGCCGGCGAGGATCTCCCCGACCACCGGCACAAACTTGAACCCGTGCCCGGAGAAGCCGCACGCCACGACCACCTGCTCGTGCCGCGGATGCCGCGCGATCACGAAATGCTCGTCAGGGGTGTTGGTGTACATGCACGTCACGGCCTTAAGGAACGTCCCGGGCAGATCCGGCATCCGCGGTGCGACGACGGCCCGCATCGCGCCGATCTCGTCCGGCCGGACGATGCGCTCGACGGTCCCGGGCGTGCACGGCTGCCCGCCGCGGAAGAAGGCCACCTTGACCCCGCCCGGGGGCCCGCCCGCCGGGTCGGCGACCGACGGGAAGCCGTAGAACTGGCGGCCGTCGCCGGCTTCCCAGATGTAGATCGGGTGGCGTTCCGCGCGGAACCGTTCCGGGCCGGCCGCCGGTGCGAACCAGTACTGCACCTGCCGTTCCACGCCGAACGGCACGCCCAGGCCGGCCAGCAGCTCCGGGGCCCACGCCCCGGGACAGGCCACCAGCTGACCCGCCGTGTAGGTGGCCGCCGCTGTCCGTACCCGCACGCTCCCGCCCGCGGTGGCCTGCCAGCCGGTCACCGGCTCCCGGAAGTGCAGCTCCGCGCCGCTATCGGCGGCCAGCGCGAGGTGGGCGGCGACGGATTCCTCGGGGATTACCAGGCCGGCGCCGCGCTCGTACAGCGCGACCTCATCTGGTGCCGGGGTCATCGTGGGAAACCGGCGGCGGAGCTCCGCGGCATCGAGCAGCTCATGCGGCAGGCCCCACTCCTGCGCGCTGCGCAGGCTGCCGGCCACGGTCCGGCTGTCCGCGCGGCCCACCATGACGCCCCCAGTCGGGTGGACGATCGTGCGGCCGGAGGCGGCCTCGACCTGCGGCCACAGCTCGGCCGCGCGCAGCAGCAGCGGCACGTACGCGGGATCCTCGAAGTAGGCCTGCCGGGTGATCCGCGAACCGCCGTGACTGGAGCCCTGGTCGTGCACGGGGGTGTACCGCTCCAGCCCAAGCACCCGCAGCCCGCGCTCGGCCAGCCGGTACGCCGCGGCGCTGCCCATTCCGCCGAGCCCAGCCACGATGACGTCGTAGGACGGCATGACGCTCCTCGCTACGCTCCCGTTAAATTCCGTTCGGTCGTCACTGTGCCCCATCGGCCCGCGGCCGGGTCATCACGGGACCGGGTCGCGGGCTTGCGGCGCTCGCCGGTCGCGGCCGGTGACGATACCGGGCGGCAACGTCAGCGGGCGTACCCAATCTGCGCAGACAGCTCCGCCGACGCCGCGGCCAGCTCGGGAATGATCTCCTCGGCGCGCCGGCGGGTCAGCCGGTAGGCGGGCCCGGAGACGCTGATCGCGGCGATCACGTCGCCGCGCGGATCGAACACGGGCACGGCCACCGCGTGCAGGCCCAGTTCCAGCTGCTCGAAGCTCGTCGCGAACCCGTCCCGCAGCACCCGGTTCAGCTCGGCCGCCAGCTCGGCCGGATGCGTGACCGTGTGCGGGGTGTGCCGGCGCAGCGGCTTGTCCAGCAGGGATTCGCGGTCGTTCTCCGGTACGTGGGCGAGCAGCACCTGGCCGCTGGAGGTGGCGTGCAGCGGGGTCCGCTGGCCAACCCAGTTCTGCACCGCGACCGCCGAGGACCCGAACCCCTGGCTGATGTTGACCACGGCCCGGTCGTGCAGGACGGCGACGTTTACCGTCTCCCCCAGCCGCCGGGCCAGGTCCGCACAGACCGGCTGGCTCAGCCTGGTGAGATCCAGCCGCCGGGTCCCCGCGGCGGCCAGCCGGGCGATGCCGAGGCCCAGCGCGAACTTCCCGCGATCGCCCAGCTGCTCCACCAGGCCGCGGTTTTCGAGCACGCCCATCAGCCGGGACGCGGTGGACTTGTGCACGCCGAGTTCTTCCGCGATCTCCGTGATGCCGGCCCGGCCCCGTTTGGCCAGGAACTCCAGCACGCTGATGGCCCGGTCGACCGACTGGACAAGCGCCGCGGCGGGTCTCGGCTCCGGGTCAGGCACCGGCCTCAGATGCGGCATAGGCGGCATAGGCGGCATAGCTAGACGCTAGCCCGGAGAACGGTCCCCCGGAACCCCCGTGCGAGCCGGCCGGGCGGCCCAGAGTGCCCGGCCTTATAAAAATGCGGCCGATGGTGGTGCGGGTCCGCGGCGGCACAAATAACCGTTAAATGATGATTCCTCAGTAACGAACCCGCTGGCCAAGATCGGGCAATCCAGCCATTTCGGGGAGCGGTCGGTAAGAGATTTCTTGTGTGCCTGATTTCCCATTCGATAAACTCAGAAGCGCTTCATATCGAGCCCTGCTGGGTAGGGAGAGACAGGTGAGAATGCTCGCCCGAGCCGCGGGCAGCGCGCTCGGGTCTCTGTTCGTGGGGCTCGCGCTCGTTGTCGTCGCCGTCGCGGCCATCGGCGTACTGGGAACTCTTGGGGCAACGAGCCTGGGAAGCTCCACCGCGAGCGACGAGCTGACCACCTCGGACGCAACCGGCAAGCTCGCCCAGGACATGGATGCGGCGTACGCCGCGGGCGAGGGGGGCGTTCCTCGCCGCCGCGGCTGCCCGGCAATCCCGGCTCCTCAGCTCGCTCTACACCACCATTCTCCCCGCGATCGAAGCGCAGCTCGTCTACTTCGAGCAGCTCCACGCGAACGATCCTCCAGCCGAGCGCGCCGATGTCGAGCAGTTCACCAGCGAGTGGACCGCCGTGCGTGACCTGCTCAGCCCGGCGGGCGTGACGGGTCATCCGGACGCGACGCTCGCTTCCCGGCTCATGGCCGCCTATCAGCCCGTCAATGCGGACCTCAACCGCTTCTTCCTGAAGGAGCAGCATGACGGGCATACCGATCAGGTGGCCCTGTCCGCGGACGCGGTGCGGACGACCGGATTCATCGTGGGCGCCGCCGTTCTCGGCGTCGTCATCGGCGTTCTGCTCCTGATGTCCGGGATCCGCCGCATCCACCGCAACCTGGAGCCTGGCCAGGATCAGGCGGAGTTCGCGGACATCCTGCAGATCGCGAACGACGAAGATGAGGCGCAGCAACTGCTCCAGCGCCACCTCGAACGCACGCTCGCGGCGACCACCGCCGTCGTGCTTAACCGGAACAACAGCGCGGACCGGCTGGAAGCGGTCACGCCGCTGCCGAACGGCTCGCCCCTCGCGGCGACCTTGCGTGGAGCGGCGCCGCAGTCATGTCTCGCGGTGCGGTCGGGCCGGACCCACCGGGCGGACGAAGGGCGGCCGGCCCTGCTTTCGTGCCCGGTCTGCGCCGCCTGCCCGGGCGCCTCCTCGTGCGTTCCGCTCACGGTCGGGGGTGAGGTGATCGGATCGGTCCTTCTCAACCGGCCACGCCCGTACACGGAGGCCGAGGAACAGCGGATCCGCGAGTCCGTCGGTCAGGCGGCACCGGTCCTCGCCAACCTCCGTAACCTGGCCGTCGCCGAGATCCGGGCCGCCACCGACGGCCTGACCGGGCTGCCCAACAAATGAGCGGTCACGGACGCGCTCAATCGGATGTTCGCCCAGGCCTCGACGACGGGCTCACCGATCGCGCTGTTGCTCCTCGACCTCGACCACTTCAAGCAGATTAACGATCAGTGGGGCCATGCGGTGGGGGACCAGGTTCTCGCCAACGTCGGCGCGGTGCTGCGGAGTGTGCTGCGCACCAGGGACTTTGCCGGGCGCAACGGGGGGGGAGGAGTTCGCGATCCTGCTGCCCGACA
>Ga0335081_10015734_pt1 | contig 12241 bp, 9 predicted proteins | sample Lox_Sample_35_FD_206713 | JGI IMG/M metagenome (GOLD analysis project Ga0335081, IMG submission 206713) | Soil microbial communities from Loxahatchee National Wildlife Refuge, Florida, United States - Lox_Sample_3.5 | ecosystem: Environmental > Terrestrial > Soil > Wetlands | place: USA: Florida... | reverse complement strand
AGCTTGCGAACTTCAGTCCCCATAGTTCTTGTGGCGGTTCTCCCGGCGATAGTTGGACCGCTTGCCTGGTCGCAACAGGCTGCGGCGACCGGTACGCCGCTCGAGATCAAGACCACCAGCCTTCCGAAGGCGTATCTCCGTCAATCTTATGAGGCGCAACTGGAAGCACGAGGTGGAATCGCTCCGCTGAAGTGGGAGATCAGCGATGGAGCGCCGCCGAACGGCGTTCAGCTTCAGCCAGACGGAGAACTCTCAGGAACGCCCGGCGAAGCAGGAGAGTTTCATTTTACAGTCACCGTCACTGACAGCGGCAAGCCAGCCTACCAGCGGCAACAAAAGCTCACACTGTTGGTGGTTGCGCCGTTGCTGGCGCAGTGGGGGAAGTATCCAGTAGTAAACGGTACGCGGATTGAGGGGTCGATTCTGGTGTCGAACCAGTCAGGGGACGATTTCGATCTCACGGCCATCATGCTCGCGGTGAATGAAACTGGGCGCGCGACCGCGATCGGCTACCAGCGTTTTTTATTGAAGAAGAATTCAGACATGGTCGAGATCCCCTTTGGAGAAAATCTGCCTCCTGGCAACTATGAACTGAATGCAGACGTAGTGGCGGAGGTCAACGCCTCGAACAAGATTCATCGCGTCCGCCTGGTTCCAAAAGAGAAATTTCAGATACAGCAGGGCCCCTGAGACTCTGCATTCTTAACATCCGATCTTGATCTGGTTTCCTTCCTAAATTTGCCATCCTCACGTGCATCCAGTGCTTGACACAGAGCGTCGATGATGTGCTTCAGTTTTTCCGAATCGGCTTCCTGTGAGGCCAGTGCAGCCAGCTCTTTCCAGTCTTTGCCCAGCATGGTTTCGTCTTGCGGCATTGGCTTACCTCCTCTGAAACTACTGAGGAGAGCACGCCAAGCCCCACAATTCCCGATGTTTTGCACAGCCCAAATAGCATTGTCGCCATAGTTTGCGAAAACCCCTTAGAGGACTACGGCAGAACACCGTACGTAAAGATGACCTTGTCGCTTCGCGATTGCAGAGCGGCGATCGCCAAATTAGCTGGTGCAGATCAAAGTGTAGGGAACGTGTGAAGGCTTTTGACTACAGGATTCAATCGGCTTTATACAGTATTTCTCTCCTACCTTTCACGCATTGCCCCTGATAATCTTCGGGACATCCTTGTATGGGCGTGAATAATGGCCACGGCAACCTCAAGCAACTGAGCGACGAGCTCAATCGTCTGATGGTGGAGGAAATTGAGAGCCTGAAAAGGCAAGCCTACCGGCTAAGTGATGAGCAAGAGTTGCGGGAGCAGGAATCGCGGCTCAAGCGGATCCGCGAAGTATCGGCTGATCTGCTCGAGGCTTTGAAAGGGAATCGTTAATAGAAGCTGTACAGCCGGTGGCTTTTGAAGGGAGAATTGATGACGGAAAAACCAAGTGTGACGTTGCCGGGAAGAGTGGAAAAAGTCATCCCGCCCCGCCATCCCAGTGAACCGGAAAAGGCGCAGATCGCAGTCGAAGGCGCCGATACGTTGTATCGAGAAATTCGCATTGAGAACTCTCTGAAAGATGAAAACGGCGACGAGGTCCGACTGAAGCAGGGCGCGGAAGTTGACGTAATCGTGGAAGCTGACAAAGACGCCACGCGCCCCAGCGATTCCCCAGAAAAAAGTGGGGCGGAGTTGCGCTAACCAGCTCCACTCTTGCATTATTGTTCAGCTTACGTTTTCTACAGGGGAAGTTGCAGGACCGCCTCGCAGCCCTTGCTGCCTTCGCGATTTTTGAGCGCCAGGGTCCCGCCATGGGCTTCGGCGATCTGGCGACTGAGCGCAAGGCCGATCCCAGAGCCGCCGGGTTTGGTGGTAAAGAAGGGTACGAACAGGTTCGTGGGATTCGCGATGCCGGGACCTTCGTCCTGCACGAACACGTGCAGCCAGCTCCCATTGCGCATCCAGCCGACACGGACCGTGCCTCCGGTATCTTGCGACGCGTCCACTGCATTACGAATCAGATTGATCAGCGCCTGCTGCAACTGGTCGGGATCGACGTTCAATGTCACCTCAGGACCGGGAATAATCTGCACCTCGGTCCGCCTTTCGAGTCTGGCAGCCGTTCTCACCAGCGTATCTGCGCTGATGGGCCGTACCTGAGGTTTGGGCAGGCGCGCCAGTCGGGAGTAATCTCGCATGAAGCGGCTGAGAGCGTCGGAACGTTCGGCAATCACGCGCAGGCCGCGCCGCAGGTCGTCCTCCCAGTCAGAGGGGCGCGCTTCGCGCTTCATAATATCTTCCAAGCTGCCCGCGATCGAACAGATTGGCGCCAGTGAGTTGTTCAACTCGTGTCCCAGAACGCGCACCAACCGCTGCCAGGCCTGACGCTCTTCCTCGCGCAGAGCGCGACTAAGATCCGCGAGCACGACCAGCGAATGCGGTCTGCCGCCTTGCCGAAAAACTGATCGGCGGAAGCCCCAGCGTCCTGAGCCGCCGGGAAAGGTTTTTTCCAGCGTTCGAGCCGACTCTCCTTCAAGGCATTCCAGCAGTCCCAGCTCGCTCGCGCTCTTACCGATAAGCCGCTCGGCATTCTGCGCCATCAGGCGCTCGCCAGCACGATTCAGTAGCCGCAGGCGCTGCTCGCCATCGAAGGCGAAGACCGCGACGTCAATTTCTGTCATGACCGTCGTCAGCAGGGCGCTGGCTTCCATCGCGCCCAGCCGCTGCTCGCGAAGCATTTCGGACAGCGTGTTTACTTCCAGCATGAGCTCACCCAGAGCATCGCCGGTTTTTGCCCCCCGCACGCGGAAAGAGAAATCGCCCTCGCGCAGCGCAGACTGCATATTGGAAAGCGTTTGCAAAGGATGAACCACGGCCGACCTCACGGCGAAAGCAAAGCCCAGCCAGAGAATGGCCATCAGGAAGGCGAGACTCCAGCGCGTGCCCGGATCGTGGTTGCCAGTCCAGAGCAGGACCACCGCAACAGCGACGCCGGCAGCTCCCGAGGCCAACGCCAGCAGCAAAATCCTGTTCTCGTGACTCAGCCGACGCTTGCGTTTGAGATGGGGATTGGTTCGCTGTGGCGCAGCGGTTTCTGCGCGGGCGGAATGAAGCTCGTTAGCTGCTTCCGATGCCATATTTCTGCAAGCGCCGGTAGAGCGCGCTTCGGCTCAATCCCAGAGCCTCGGCGGCCTGGCTGATATTGCCACCATAACGGTCGATCGCTTTGCGGATCAAGAGGGATTCCACTTCTTCCAGGCTGAGCTCTTCCATCCGTTGCGTGCTTTCGCGAGGCGCGCGAAGGCTCAAATCGCTGACTTTTATGCTCTCTCCGGCCGAGAGAAGGACAGCGCGTTCCACGGCATGATCGAGTTCGCGAACGTTGCCCGGCCAGGCATATTCCAGCATTGCCTGCATGGCGGCCGGGTCGAATGTCTTCAGTGGCTTGCGGTAACGCTCGGCATAGCGTGCCAGAAAGTGGGAACCGAGAGCAGGGATGTCCTGGCGGCGCTCACGCAGCGGCGGAATCTGGATTTCAACCGTGTTCAACCGGAAGAGCAGATCCTGGCGGAAATGCCCGGCGACCACTTCCTGATCAAGATCGGCGTTGGTGGCGGAAATAACGCGCACGTCGACCCGGCGGGTCTGCGACGAGCCGACACGCTCCATCTCGCCGCTCTCCAGCACGCGGAGCAACTTTGCCTGTTGTGAAAGCGGAATGTTGGCAATCTCATCGAGAAAGAGCGTTCCACCATGAGCCAGTTCGAAGCGACCGATGCGATCTGTCTTGGCATCGGTGAACGCGCCTTTGACATGGCCGAACAACTCGCTTTCGAAAACGCCTTCCGGCAGGCCGCCGGTGTTGACCGCCACCAGGGGGCGCGAAGCGCGATTCGACAGCGCGTGCAGCGTGCGTGCGACTACTTCCTTGCCGCTGCCGTGCTCACCGGTAACCAGAACATTCGCATCTGACGGACCCACACTGCTGATCAACCGCAGCACAGGTTGCATCGAGTCGGCGTTGGCGATGAACTTCGGCAGTCCTTCGGCCCGCAGCAAACGATTTTCAGCTTCCAGACGCTGGCTATGGCGCAGAGCGCTGCCCAACTCGATCTGGGTGCGCAGGACGGCAAGCAAGCGGGCATTTTCCCAGGGTTTCTGGATGAAGTCACGAGCTCCGCGCCGCATGGCCTCGACCGCCACTTCCACGCTTCCCCAGGCAGTCATTACGATTACCGGCAGCGTGCTGTCGATGGCTTGAATACGTGAAAGCAGGTCGAGACCCTCTTGCCCAGAGGTCGTGTCGCGAGCGTAGTTCAGGTCGATCAGAATCGCGTCGAACTCGCGCGAGGCCAGAGCGTCCAGAACTCCGGAGGGGGACGTGGCCGTCTCTACGGTAAAACCTTCCGGCTTTAGGAGAAGGCGCAAAGCTTCCAATACGTCGCGCTGATCGTCGGCGATCAGCAAGCGCGTGTTCGCCTGCGACCCTGTCGGGACAGAACGCGAATGCATTCTATCTTTTTCCAAGTTGCTCGGTGAGACCGGATTCAATTTTGCTCTATCCTCGATTCTCCTGAAGGATCGGTCCGCGGCGCGACCCCAGAAAAATGGGGCAACTGGTGCACCGAGCCGCTCTCTGCATCCTGAATCTCAATCCCCGTGTGCGTCAAGGTCAAGCCGGTGGCCCGGTCCAACTCGACCCGCGACTTTTCATAGGTGGACATGGCGGCGACGAAGTTTGATTCAGCCTGGGCCAGATCGCGTTGTGTCTGCAGCACCAGGTTGCTGGTCGAAGCCCCAAGGTCCTTCTTCTTCTGTTCGATGTCGAAAGTCTGCTGGGCAAGGTCCCGAGCTTTGCGGGCAGCGTCAACCCGGGAGCGATTTTGCAGCAGAGCGAACTGCGCGTTGCGTACCTCAATTCCGATCTGATTCTGAAGTTGCTGCAGGTGCAGTTGTGCCTGGCGATACTCCAACTGCGAGCGAATCTGATCGGCTTGGGCCGCACGATTACGAATCGGAATCGTGAGACTCAACCCGACTGCGTAGTCGGGAGAGTTGTTCTTGAACAGGTCGGAAAAAGCGTTGGAATATCCGCTCGGAGTCAAAGGCGGCGTGATGGGCGGACCTTGATATTGCGGAGCCACAGTCTGCACTCCTGCCAGACCGTAAGTACCGTACCAGGCGACCAGATCCAGCGTAGGCTTCAGAGCGTTCGCCGCGGTTTTGCGGGTCAGATCGCGATTTGTCAGATCGATCCGCGCCTCAGCCAGTTCCGGCCGATGCGCCTGTGCGTCCGCGATCAAGTCCTGTAAGGGTATCACGGGTTCCTTCTCCGGCATGCTCATGGTATCGGTGGGAATTACCGAAGCCGACGCCAGTACCGGATCACTAAGATCGCGTGTGACCGCGTTCTTGATCAGCAACTCTTGCAGTTGCAGTTCATTCTGCGAAAGCAATAGGTCCTGGTTTGCGCTGGCCTCCTGGCTCTCCGCCTTCATGACCTCCATGGGGGCGATGGCCCCGATCTTCACTTGCTCGCGATCGTCGGAAAGCGTTTTCTCCGCCAACTCCAGCGAGCGTTCCTTGACCTTGACGTCTTCGTAGGCATTCACCAGGTCCCAGTAAATGTTCTGAATCTGCGAAACCGTGGCGATCACCTGGCTGCGAAACGCGACATCGGAAATCTCGCGGTTATTGTGGGCGATCCGAATAAAACGCATGTTGGGAGCCAAACCAAACCCCGCCAGCAGATGTTGACGCAACGTCAGGCGGAAAGAGCTGTCGACTTCGGGCGAAAGAATGCTGAACGCGCTGTTGGTGGTCACGCGATCATTGTTGAAGTTCAGGCTCATCAGCGTGCCCCAACCAAACCCCTGGCTGTAATTGAAATTTGCGATGCCGACATTTTGCTGCAGGGAAGGCACGCCATAGAGAATCCGGCTGGATTCGGGAAACGTAGCGTGATCGATATTCATGCTGCCGGTAACTTGCGGATCGAAGTTATCGATTGGAGTGCCAATACCCAAGGTGGATTGGACCAATCCCGATGCACCGGTGCCGGCGCCACCAGCACCGCCCGACGTACCACCGGCTCCTGCGCCCGGCGCTCCCGTGCCGAACCCACCGATGCCGCCACCAGGAGTTCCTTGCACCAACCCGGTTGCCACGCCGCGAACCGACTGTCCGGACTTAGCTCGAAGAACGTCCGTGTCGGCGATCGAAAGATTGAAGCGGGCGATGGCGAGATCGAGGTTGTTTTCCAGCGCGAGAGCGACCGCGTCCCCCATCGACAGGCGGAGTTTCCCGTCCTTTAAGAGATCCTCGATTCGCGCGGTATTGCCGAAGCTGGGCGCAGGTACCTGGTGCGCAAGGTACGGGCGAATCAAGTTGGGAAAGTGGCCGGCCGGCTTGACGTAGTCATTGAAATTCTGCGCCGCCGCCCCGCCTGCCAAAAGGCATCCAAGAATGATGGCATTAACGATGATCCGTAACCCTTCGACTTTTGCTATCGCTTGCTTCATGACTCTCCTGTCCAGAATTCTGCGTCTTACTCACTCGTATCTCAGTGCCACCATGGGATCGACCTTGGCGGCACGCCGGGCCGGTACAAAGCTTGCAGCCAGAGCAACCGCCGTTAATAAGCCGCAAACCACGCCGAAGGTAGAAGGATCACCCGCACTCACACCGAACAGCAATCCTGACATCAGCCGAGTGAGCGCCAGCGATGCGACAAAGCCAGCGCCGATGCCACCGACAACCAGCAACATCCCTTGACCGACCACCATTTTCAGCACGTCAACCTTGCGCGCACCCAGTGCCATCCGAAGCCCGATCTCACGCGTGCGCTGCGACACCGCATAGGACATGACGCCGTAAAGTCCAATCGCGGCCAGCGCTACCGCCAAACCAGCAAAGATCGAGAGCAATAGCATGGCAAATTTGCGACGCAACACCGAGTCGGCAATCACGTCCTGCATGGTGCGCAAGTTGGCGAGGGGAATGTTGCGATCCACACTGCTGACTGCGTTTTGCGCGGCGGATGCCAACGTCAGGGGATCGGATGTCTTGCTTCGCACCACCATGAACACCGATGGCCAGTGGCCTTGTCCGAATGAGAGATAAACCTCTGGGCGCGGCTCGGTCGCTAGTCCGACATGTCGCACGTCGCCGATCACGCCGATGATTTGGATTTTGTCCATCTGGGGTCCGAAGTTGAGAATGTACTGCCCAATCGGATCCTGCCCAGGGAACACCGTCCGGGCCAGAGTTTGATTGATTACTGCCACCAAAGCAGGACTTTGAGCATCCTGCTGGTTGAAGACCCGGCCCTTCAGCAGTGGAATGCCCATCGTCTGGAAGTAACCGGGAGTGCTGATGCGAATGTCAGCCTGATAGCTCTGATCGCTGCCGGGAAGTTGGAAGCTGCGATCGCTGTTGCCACCGGCGAGCGGCAAACGGCTCACCGCTCCCGCAGATTGCGCTCCGGGCAATGCCTGCAATCGCTCCACAACCTGGTGATAGAAACCATCTTGCTGGCTAGTATTGCTGGTTGGGGGAAGCCCGACCTGAAAAACGAGCAGATGACTGGAGTCAAAACCAGGATCCACGCGCATCAGGCGCACAAAGCTGCGAATCAGAAGGCCGGAGCCAACTAGAAGAACAATTGACAACCCGACTTCGGCGACCACGAGAACAGAACGGGTCCTGGCATGACCACCGGTGCTGCCCCGTTCGCCTTCCTTCAGTGCGTTGTTAAGGTTCTCGCGAGATGCGTGAAGAGCGGGCGCCAGACCAAACAGAATTCCGCTGAATAGCGACGCCACCACGCTAAAGGCCAGCACATCGCGGTTCACACCAATGGCAGTAAAATCGCGGATATCCGGAGGGCTGGCTGCCAAGAGGACAGGAACCGCCCAAATCGCGAGCAGGATTCCTGCAATGCCCCCGAGCAAGGCCAGCAAGACGCTCTCGGTAAGCAATTGCCTGATCAAACGCTGCCGGCTTGCGCCTAGAGCGGCACGAATGGCGACCTCGCGCGACCGGACCGTGGCGCGCGCCAGTAGCAGATTGGCTACGTTCGCACAGCCAATCAGCAAGACGAGGCCCACAGCAACCAAGAGTACGATCAGCACTGGACGAATGTCGCTGACCAGGTTGTCTTGCATGCTCACTAAGCTGACGCCGGTATCGTTGTCTTCATTCGGATACTGCTTTTCCAACTGACGAGCGATCGCGTCCATCTCGTCCCTGGCTTGCTGCAAGGTCACTCCCGGCTTTAGCCGGGCCCACGCATCGAGATAGTGACTGTCACGAACCGAGCGAGGATCCTGGTCCGGCCGAAGAAGATTGACAGGCACGCCCCAGCGCGAGGGCAGCCACAATTCCCCGTAACCATCTGGATTGAAGTTGACCGGCATGACGCCCACTACGGTGTACGACGCGCCGTTGACAGCGATGTTCCTGCCCACGGTGCTGCGGTCCGCTCCGAAACTGCGTTTCCACAAGCCGTAGCCAAGCACCACTACGTGGTCGTTGCCGGGCGTGTTGTCTTGTGGCGTCAGAGTCCGGCCGAAAAGCGGGCGAGTCTCAAACAACGAAAAAAAGTCACCAGTCGTGACTGTACCTCGCACGCGCTCTGGGCGATCGCCTCCACTCAGGTTGACCGGCCAACCGCGCGAAGCCGCCATGTACGAGAAAACATGATTCTGTGCAGCCCAATCCAGGTAGTCCGCAGGCGAAACGGCGCCCCCGCCGGCCCCTGTGCTGCGTTGTGACAGGCTGACATTGAGGATGCGGTTCGATTCGGGGTAGGGCAGCGGACGCAGGAGAACGGTATCGACCAGACTGAAAATCGCAGTCGTGCTGGCAATACCGAGTGCCAGGGCGATAACAGCAATGGACGTGAACCCCGGGCTTTTGCCCAACATGCGCAATCCATAGCGAAGGTCTTGGATCAGAGTTTCCATATCTACCTCGCCACCGCCGCTGGGCCGGTAACCCTGGGATTTGCTGGATCGCTGGTGATCCAACCGTCAAACAATTGAATGGTGCGGTTTCCGTAGGAAGCGTTGACTTCCGAGTGCGTGACTTGAATGATGGTGGCGCCTTCATCGTTCAGCCGCTTGAACAGCTCCATGATCTCTTTCGCCTGACTGGAATGAAGATTGCCGGTCGGCTCGTCGGCAAGGATCAGTTTCGGATTTCCGACGACGGCCCGCGCCACGCCTACCAACTGCTGTTGTCCACCGGAAAGCTGGCTGGGAAAAAGGTCTTTTTTGCCGACGATCTGAAAGCGGTCGAGAATTTCTCCCACCATGCTTTGTCGTTGCGATCGGGAGATATTGCGGTAGGACAACGGGACATCGAGGTTCTCGTAGACCGTGAGGTTATCGAGCAAGTGATAGCTCTGAAAGACGAAGCCGATGTATTTGCGGTTCAGGTCCGCGCGTTTCTTGCGGTCAAGTTTGTGGACAGCCTGATCGAACAACATGTATTCGCCGCTCCATGCGTCGTCCAACATGCCGATGATGCTCAACAATGTGGACTTGCCCGAGCCGGACGGTCCCATCACGGTGATGAACTCACCTTCTTGAATGTCAAGGTTGATGCGGCGCAAAACGTAGGTCACGCCGGCCCCGGTTTTATAGGTTCGCTCGATATTGCGAAGTTGAATCATCTTGTTATTCACCAAACTTTGTGATTGCTCTTACTCCTCCCGCAAAGCCTCCAATGGATCGAGCCTTGTAGCCCGGTTCGCGGGCACGTAACAACCCACCAGAATCAGAACCAGCACCAGCGGAGGCACGATGGAAAATGTTGCGAGATCTCTCGCGCCCACCTCGTACAGCAGGCTCTGCATCAATCGCGTTAAGGCGAACGCTCCGATCAGCCCGACGACCACCCCTGCAATCGCCAATCTTGCGCCTTGCCCGAGAATCAGGCCGAGCACGTTTCTTCGATTTGCACCCAGGGCGACGCGGATTCCGATCTCCCGCGTTCGATGCGAAACCGAGTACGCCATCACTCCGTAAATTCCCACTCCCGCCAGAACCAGAGCGAGGGCGGCGAAGGTCCCAATCAACCACATGTCGAAGCGCCGCAGCGAACCGGAATCGGAAACCATCTCTTCCATGCTCTTCACGTTGTAAACGGGGACGGTTTTGTCGATGTCGCCCACGGCCGCGCGAAGCGAACCCAGGAGTCCGGTTGCGTTCTGACTGCGCACCGCAACCGTCATATTGTTTTCCAACAACTGCAGGAAACCGGTCGGAACCTGGGTGTAGGGATAGTAGGCAGTTGGCTCAACATCGGTGATGTCGGCTGCCCAGTGGCGCACATCCGATGCGATTCCGATCACTGTGCACCATTCCCCGCCCGGCAATTCCGGCTTCAAGCGCTTGCCGATTGCGTTCTCTTTCGGCCAGTACAGCTTGGCCAAACTTTGGCTCACGATGGCAACCCTGGGCGACGCCGCTGTGTCGTGCAGATCAAATTCGCGTCCCGCCAGCAGTGAGATTTGCAGCCCGCTGAAGTACTCCGGTCCGACCGCGCGAAAGCGGGTCACGATGGGAATTTGCGACGGCGGAGGCGGCGTTCCTTCAATCGCAATCGGCATGGACGGATCTGCGCCGCTCATTGGCAAATTTCGCGCCAGTACTGCTGATTGCACTCCGGGCAGCGCATGAATGCGTTCCATCACCTGCTGGTAGAAAAGCGGGATGCGTTCGGCAGAATATTGCGTGGGCGCTGAAATCTGGAATGTAAGAACATCTGTGGGATTGAAGCCCGGATCGCCGCTTTCAATTCGCCACATGCTTTTCAAAGAAAGCCCGGCGCCTATCAGTAAGATCGATGCCAGTGCGGTCTCGGTCACCACAAGAACAACCCGGTGCTTGCCGAATCCGGAACTGCTGCCTCGTGAGCCTTCTTTAAGGGCTTCGCCCACATTCACCCGCGAGGACTCGATTGCCGGCGCGATCCCGAATAGAATTCCTACAACGCCACATAAGAGCACCGTGTAGCCGAGAACGGATGCATCGATCCTGATGTCATTGACGTTTGGAATCGTTGCCGGGTGGATGGCAACCACTGTGCGCACCGCAGCCCAGGCCAGCGCAAGCCCGAGCATGCCGCCAAAAGCAGAAAGCAACACGCTCTCGGTAAGCAGTTGCCGGATCATGCGAATACGAGCCGCGCCCAATGCGGTGCGAATCGACATCTCGCGTTGCCGGATGGTGCCGCGGGCCAGCAGCAGGTTAGCGACGTTCGAGCAAGCGATCAGCAACACAAATCCGACCGCGCCAAACAGCAACATCATCGCCGGTTTCACATTGCCAAGTTGAAATTCGCTAACCGTCTGAACTGTAGCCCCGAAGCCGCCCTCGCCGGTTGAATCCTGCGCCTTCAGCCGTGCCCCCATGGTATTCAGCACAGTCTGCGCCTGCGCTTGACTCATTCCATCCGGAAGCCGGATGAAACCGAACAACCAATGGACGCTACGCGAAGATGCCTGCGCATTGGCGGATTCCAATTGCAGTGGAATCCAGAACAACTCCCGGTCAGTGAGGACGCGAAATCCTTGAGGCATGACTCCGACCACGGTATAAGGCGCGCCATCCAGGCTGATCGAACGTCCCAAAATATCCGGGGTTGATCCAAAACGCGTTTTCCAGAGCGGATAACTCAAAATCACAACTGGCCGTGATCCGGGATGGTCTTCCTCGGACAAGAACATGCGACCAATGGCTGGTTGCACACCGAGAATGGGAAACAATTCGGAATTGACCTTGCCGCCGGCTACCCGCTCGGGCAGGTCGTTAGTCGACAGATTCTTGCCGATCGCGGAGAACGCGCCCATGTGTTGCGTGAACCCGCCTTGCTGCTCCCATTCCAAAAATGCCGGAGTCGAAAACGCGTTAGGAGTGCCGTTCGACATCGTCTTCCAGACGAACATCACCCGGTCCGCATCGCGAAACGGTTCCGCCCGCAAAAGCACGGAGGTGATCACGCTGAACATCGCCGTATTAGCACCAATGCCCAATGCCAGGGTGATAACCGCCACAATGGTGAAGCCGGGGCTCTTCACCATCTGCCGCACGCCGTATCGCAGGTCTTGAATCAATGTATCCATTTACTCGTACCTCAGCGCAACCATGGGATCGACCTTGGTCGCCCGCCTCGCTGGTATGTAACAGGCCGCCAAAGCCACCAGCGCTAATAAGGTGGCCACGGCGGCAAACGTCAGGGGGT